>Ga0210057_1007103_pt1 | contig 13701 bp, 7 predicted proteins | sample CryGeyCG2114_010_2_FD_183968 | JGI IMG/M metagenome (GOLD analysis project Ga0210057, IMG submission 183968) | Groundwater microbial communities from aquifer - Crystal Geyser CG10_big_fil_rev_8/21/14_0.10 (SPAdes) (version 2) | ecosystem: Environmental > Aquatic > Deep subsurface > Groundwater ... | reverse complement strand
TGTGATCCATGAGTTGATATCTGTGTTTGTAACTATTCCATTTGAGTTTAGTGAAAGAAGACGTGAAGCTGTTAGATTTCCGAATGTTGCATTACCAGTGATTGCTATGTTTGTTGTGGTTGCATTGGTTGATGTTGCGTTTATGAATGTAGAGTTTATTCCACTTACTAAGCCTGTACCAAATGTTACTGATTGGTTGTCTGTTGTGTTGATTGATAGAGTTCCTCCAGAGTTTAGTGTTGCAGTTGATGGAAATAGTAATGATGATGATGTAAGTGTTGAAGTTGATGTTCCTCCTACATACAGTGTGTCAAAGATTGAAAATCTTGTAGATGAAGCTTGGTTGAGTGATGCAAGACCTGATGATGAAAGAGTACCTGTGATTGTTGTGTTACCTGCTCCTAGCGTGCCTGTTGTGCTCAAGTTTTCATTACCAAAAGATATCGCACCAGTAGAGTCTGTGATAGAACCATCAGCGAAAGTCAAGTTGCCGATAGTTGAACCAGTGACTGCAGTCATGACTCCACTACTGTTTACCTGGAAGAGGTCGCCAGAGCCAACAGTAAAGAGAGCAAGAGGAGATGCATCGCCGATGCCGACGTTGCCATTCTCTACAATCAATCCATAGTTTGCAGTTGTAGCGCCTGATGCAGAGAAGTATCCAGCGATGTTGGCGCCTGAGGTAGCATTGGTATTTGTAACAGATGAATATATTCCATAAGCAGTGTGTGCGAGTTCAGTATTAATACCAGAGCGAGCTAGGTTTAGAAGTTTAGAAACACCACTTGCTCCACCTGCTGTGGAAGTAGAAGAAATATCTAAGGCGGAGCCGGTGGTCAGGGAGTTGGCATCTACATCTAGAGAATTGCCGGAAGTGTTTGAGGCATTTATATAAGTATTATGGGCGATGATGTCGTTTGCGACAAAGTTGTGGGTGCCTTGTACCTCTATGTCCCAGACTTGCTCGGCGGGGAGCTGTTCTATATTTGCGATTTTGTCCCACATAGAATTGCCTTTTTTGCCGAGCACGGCTATTTTGTCGCCTTCTGTGATTTGCGAGACTTTTTTCCACATACCACTTGCTTTTTGAGGACGAGTGATATATAATGACTCTGTTAATGTAACTCCGGGCTTCGGCTCGGAGTTCTTTTTTTGCTCCGCAGTACTTGACTCTTTTTGTGCTTTGTGTATAATAGATTGTATTAACACTGCCCCGTCCGAAAGGTCGGGGTTTTTGTTTCCTCCATATTGTATTTCGTCTTTTATATGCTCTATAAAGATATGATTCTTAAGGCGAAGTTCCCAAGCCATATTTCTCTTATAGCTCATAAAGATGACCGGCTTCCCATGCTTGACCACATATTCTTCAAGAGCTAAGTAATCACTGTCTCCGCTTACCACTATGACAGCATCCATGTTGTGAAGATTCTCTACAACCCCCATAGACAAATCCACATCTAAATCACCTTTCTTTATTTCTCTTTTTAGCTCGTCATCAAAGATATACTTGATGGGCTTTTCTTTTACCTCGAAAAATTGGCTGGCAACTTTCGTATACGAGAGCATCCCTTCTCTGGAAGGGTCGCCTATTTTTGGTATGGCAACATAAAAATGTGCGACAGAAATATTGAATGTGTGGCGTAAGATATTATTTAATTTTTCTAAATCAATCCTCCACTTTGCTTTTTTAGATGCGTGATACACATTTGCACTGTCATAAAATACTCCCAATCTTGGCTTTTTGTCTAGGACTACAGGTTTTGCGACAAAGTATGGGTGATTGCCGGTGGTGCGGATAGTCTTGCCCGATGCTGTGGTGATTTTGTATATAGGCTTTTTCCCCATATCCATAAGGGCTTTTACTTTTGAAAAGACTATGTTTCCTGTTTCTTCGTCGAGTGATGCGATTTCTTCTCCGCCTTTAATTTCATCAATACGAATGTTCCCATAAATATATTCCTCATCTTCCCATTCTTTCTTTTTCTTGTTTGCCTTTTCGCCCTTCTTTTTTCGACGACGATAGATGAGGAGTGAGTCGCCCGTGACGCATTGACCCACTACATGTAGAGGGACACTCGGTGCGTTTGTTCCCACCCCGACAAACCCCGTGCTTGTATCTACGTAAAGCTGATTTGTATTAACAGCAAAGTCTCCTGTGCTTGCAAGATTGATGTTTAGGTTGGAGCCCGAGGCTGGGGTTATGCCGAGGGCTCCTGAGGCTGTAATGATCGATGGTGTGGAAAGCGAGGTTGCTACGGCGACTGTTCCTGTGAAGCTGGCAGAGCTACTGATAGTCTGGCTGTTGATGAGCCCCGAAGTAATTGCACCAGCTCCGACATTGAGGGAAGTACCAGTGATGGCTCCGGCTGAGAGAGTGCCCGTCGTAGAAAGGTTTTCGTTGTCGAATGAGATTGCCCCACTGCTGTCGGTAATGGATCCTGAGGATAGTGTGAGTGTATCCAAGTATGTGTTGCCTGTTACTGTGAATATGCTTGATGTGGCATTTGCAAGTGTTGTAAGTCCTGAGACATTAAATGTCCCAGAGTTTGTGGTGTTTGTAAGTTGTGCAAGACCTCCGACGTATAGTGCGGTTGATGTTGCGTTGGTAAGGATGGAGCTTCCAGCTGTCAGGTTTGAGGTGTAGAAATTAGTTGTTGTAGCACTCGTACCTGTAGCATTAGTGAATGTAAAGTTTTGTAGAGTGGTGGATGATGTAGCTAGGAGGTTGCTGAGGGTGGTGAGACCTGTGACTCCGAGCGAGCTACTCAATGTCGTAGCGCCATTGACGCTTAAAGAGCTACTAAGTGTCGTGCCTCCACTTACGCTCAAAGTTGAATCAAGTGTGAATGCTCCGGTGAATCTTCCTGTACCAGTGACGTCTAGCTTGTATGTTGGTGTAGTGGTGCCGATTCCTACATTTCCTGTATTAAAATATGTATTGTCTGTAGCAAAGTCATATACTAGACCTCCATTGTCTATATTAAATCCTCCTGCAAACGTGCTTGTTGCACTTGCATCTGTGGCTATTAGATATGGTGCAGAAATAGATGTTGTCGCGGTGAAGCTTGATGCTGTGATGTCGCCACTAAAGTACGAATCACCTTCTACAGAAAATGTTTTAGATGGGCTCGACGTACCAACACCAACTCTGTTGTTGATTGAGTCTATGTAGAGAGTGCTTGTGTCGAATGCAACGTCGCCTGCAAAAGTGCTCGTTGCTGTTCCAGAGATTGTAAGCTGACCTCCTGCAGACAGATTGCCTGTAGTGGATAGGTCTCCAGAAAATGCGCCGGTGGTACCTGATATGGTTACTCCGGAAAGATTTGATCCTGTGATTGTTCCGTTCGTTATTGTAGGGTTACCGAAGTCTGCATCGTTTAGATAATCAATTCTATTTGTTTGAGCAAGTGCTTGGTATACGTGTGTAATGCTTTGTGAGTCATCTTTGTAAAGCAAAGAGAAAAGTCTGTTGGACTCTTGTTGTATGCGTGTCTCCAAAAATTCTTTACTCACTCCACCCACTACACCACTCTCAACTCTCTCTATTATCCTCTCCACAACACGCGTTGGTTGAGCTTGCCCCGCCGACGGGCGGGGTGAAATTACAACCGTCTTAGTGTTTGTTGTTGCAACAGCTTCTGTTGGTGTATTTTCTGTAAGAGTGATTGGGTTTTGTTCTTTTGCCTGCCCGTCCGGTAGGCGGGATTTTTGTATTTCTTGCTCTGCAAGCAGTCTTTGTCTTGCTTGTTCTAGGTCTCTGTTGACAGCTATTTGCGTTTCTTCTTCATAGCAGTCTTTAAACATACAAGACACAAACGTGTAGAATTTGGTTGATGCTTTTCCTATTATTTGATCTGCATCGTAGACGGCGGCGGTTAGAGATTCTTTTGGTGAAGTCGCTTTTTCATATGCAAATTTTGCTGTTCCAAAAATAGTCTCTGGCATTGCTACAACAGTGTTGAATACGAGCTCAATGTTTCTATCCAAAGCGCTACTCAATCTTGAGAGATTATTTTTAAAGTTTTTTGTGTTTAAAGATATTGAATTTGCAACAGTACCCGCAACACCAAGCTCCGATATAGAACTCTCTAAATCAGCGACAAAGAACTCTCTAACCATACGCATCGATGTAATCGTGTCTCTCACTTCATCGGACATTTTATCTGCTAGTTTTGAGTCAGTGTAAAAAGCTGATGCTGCTGTGACAAAAGACAACACGAGAGCAAAAGATGCTAAAGAATAAACAATGCTTTTGATAGCTCCCTTGGGTAGACGAACTTCTTTAGAAAGAGCTTTTTGGTAAGGAGAAACTGTAGCCCTTACATCGGCAACAATTTCCGCAACATTCTTTTTTTCTAGCTTAGGAAATACGTCAAACCCAACACTGTCTTCAACATGTTTTACTTTGCTTAGCACCTCCTCTTTTTGAGCTATCGTTTCTACTTCTGGCAAACCAGTTATATCAATACCTTTGCTTATTACTAAGTATTTTTGAAGGTCATCTTCATGGATAAATTTAGTTCTTCCTATTGTAGTAGAAGATATTCTACCAGAACGTGCAAGCTGACCAATATAGTCCTGAGTATACCCCGTTTTCTTAGAAGCATCAGATGAAGAAATATACTTTTCACCATTCAAGACTAAGTCGCTTTGCACCGTGTAGCCAATCAAATCTTTTTCATTTACAAACCTAATGTTTCCAAACATTCTAGACCTAATCTTTCCTGCTCTCGCAAGTTGCCCTATGTAGTCAGACACAAAACCAGATAGCAGTGCTGCTTGCTTGGTTGAGATATATTTTTGGCCTTTATGTAAGATTTCTTTTTTCACGTTACATATATTGTACGGGTACCATAATATTATTAGCCATATTTTGTGGATAACACACGCTTATACGAGTTTTAAAAGAGATTAAATATAAACCTGTTGACAGGTTTTCTTACGAGTTCCTGCGAGATACAAGAACCTAGCTATTTTAGGATTTAAATTTACAAATTTTCCTTGCCGATATAGCTATATTTTACAAGTGTTTCACCAGACAGTTTTTTTACTTTTATATAATTTACTGTTTTTTTATCGTTTATTTATATATGTAATTATCATAAACTTTTACAAAAAATTTCTGTAAAAATATCAAATTTTCTTTATCCAAAACTGACTCTTTGTTAAGCGGTTATATTTGATCTCGTAGCTTCTCGTTTGTGAAACAAATTAATTTATGTTTTTAGCAAGAATCTTTTTTGTCTTTTATGAAATTTTTGTCAATTTGTACACTATTTATTATTTCTCTTTAAAAAGTGTGTCTTATGTATTTTTCAAAATGAAAAAACGAGATAATTCATGTAAAAAGCACTATCTCGTCTTGTCCTAAAGGCTAAAAACGTTTCACAGGGCCGTTTATCTAAAATAGGAAATTATTTATTGAGTATTAGAAAATATAGTTCATTAACTTGTTTTTGTATTATTAATAGAAATATTTGACAGAAATACAATTATATTACTTTACCAGATAAGACCTTGACGAGTATTGAAAATACCCAAATTTAAGCAAATTTGGGTGTTTTTTAAAATCCGAAATCCTAAGCACGAAATCCGAAACACTGTATAAATTCTAAATAATAAATATCTAAACTGACTTTCTCATAATCGCACTAAAAATTTTCATAAGCTCGGTGGATTCTTTTAATAATAACATTCGTTCATCATTAAGCTTTTCACTATCTGATGTATCAACAAGAGACAACCAATAACTACTCTCTTTTGCCTCTTTCCTACATATCTTAATTCTATGCGCAAAATCCTTTTTACTCAAAGATTCATTTGCCTCAATATAGTTTGCACCAACTGATCCAGATGACCTAATTAATTATTTTCCATCCTCTATATTAGCAACAGACTTCTTTAAGTCTTTTACAAAATTTCTAACATTTCTTGCAAATAAAAGCGTCCTGTCTTCTAAATCATATTGTTTTGAATTTTGAATTTTGTTCATTATGATTTGTTTCGGATTTCGATATTAGTGCTTCGTGCTTTTATTTAGGCAATAGTCCTCCGGGAGTATAAGTATTTGCAGCGTCCCACAGCATCCAGGAGGTTAGACCATTATCATAGGTGGCCTGAATTTGAGCACGCACCATGTCTGCTGTATATGTTGCACCAAGATCAAAATCTTGAAGCCATGGTCGTATCTGTTCCCTTCTCACCTTGTCTCGTATCCATTGTGGAGTGGTTGTACTAGCCTTCATTACATCAATTCTTGCCAGGGCCCTGCTTAAAGAGTAATCGATTACTTCATAAGGGTTTGCTGCTGGGTTCGCAAGACCAATAAAAGTTTTTGGATAATGAGATGGATACACCATCGGCGCAACATAATCAAAGTATGGTAACGTCCTCTCTAGAACTTGTCCTATATTTAAATCATCAAAATTTGTGGTGGTCATACCAAAAAGATCTACAGACATCACAGCTCCTGTGTCTTTTAAATTGTCATGTAAATATGCAAAGTATGATTCTATTGTTTTTGCCTTCCCCCACTCCGGATCTGCTATTATGTTTTTCTCACTGAATGGATAATAAATATCCTTCATATTTCCATCGGACGGAAAGCGAATATAGTCATAGTTTAACTCATCAAATCCAGCACTATAAGCCTCCTTGCCCAAAGCAACAAGGTAGTCCCAGTTCTCTTTTGCACCAGCATCAATCCAGCTTATTCCCTTTCTGTCTTTCCATACACCGCCATCGCTTGAGCGCTTCACTGCCCATTCAGGATGAAGCTTCACCATGTAAGGATCTTGGAACGAGGATATTCTACCTATTACATATACACCCATCTCATGGAATCCTGAAATAAGCTCCCTCAAGTCTGCTATCCTTATTTCCTCAGAACCAATCTCATCTAGCTCCTTGTCCCACACATCGAAAGACACACGACCCGTATCATCTTTTATATCGATGATAACAGCGTTTGCCTCTGTAGAGTCAATTAGCTTTATTATTTTTTCTCTTATACTTGGAGTGCCAGCAACCCAGCTGGTCATGTAAATCCCTCTTACTGATTCTGGAGTCTTTACGTGTGTCGCAACAAATCTTGGAGTAGTGTCTTCTTCTGGAATACTCTCTTCCACGTTTTCTGAATTTATTTTATTTGAGATTTTGTATGAGCTCGCAAAAATCTGCGATATACCAAAATACAAAATAATAAGAACTATAAAAACAAGAAAGAAGGTCGCTTGAAACCTTCTATTGTGTATAAAGCTTGTATGCTTTCCTGAGGTTGTATTTTGTTCTTTAGACATTTACCTAGCGGAATATTATGATATCTAATTACAAATAGTATATCACGGCTATAAAATTTAAATACTAAGCCAAATGACATATTCACTATATATAATTTGATATATTCCTACTTATCAGCGACGTATGGCGAGTACAATGTAAAAACAAAGCGAAGCGGAGTCTTTAGATTGTCGAGCCGAGAAGCTAATACAGGTTCAAAATAGTGTTGCTCTACCCACTGGAACCTTTATTAGCGACGTAGACTGGATAAAGTTACCGAAGTCTGACTTCGGTAACCTTGGGGACTTTATTAGCCGACAGGCGAGGATCTAATACAGGTCGACAAATTTTTCTACCTTCCTGCCTGCGGTAGGCAGGCGGTAGATCTCCCAAAGAGAGACAATTTACAATGCCCCAATTTTCAATGTTGTACGTATTCATAATTCCCTAAACAAAAATCATTACTGATTTTTGTCGGGCGATCAATTTTTTTGACTAAATCGATTCTTAACAAAGTCAATCATCTGAATATTGCAAATTAATGTCTTAGGAAAAAATTGATTTAGTCTAATTCTTAATTCCTTATTCTGAATTTTAGGATTCTTGCCCCGTACCGACCGAGCTTGCGAGGTCTAGTTCTGGGGTCGGATTTCGTCCTTTATGGACCCGCCCTGCGGGTCGGGTAAACTTTATAGACTTATACCCAATACTTTGTGGCTTTGCCCCGAGCAACCTTTATTACATTTTTTGATATATATCTAAAAAATATATATGAGTCTATACCATAAAATCAATAATTTTTGTTATTAGAAAATAGACGAGTTTTCAACGAGATTAAACGGACTCTTTGTTGAGGGATATTTGGACGAGTTTTCAACGAGATTTAATTTTTGGGTCAATTTATGATGAATACATTTACAATCAAAAGCACGACATTAAAGCGATGTTGGAATAACAATCTATATATGTCTAATAATTCACATTTTAAGGGCTATCTCGTCTTAATTGTATTTTTTTTATAACTTCAGTGTTAGGTATACATACTCTCATCTTTTTTATGTCAATGAAAATATGATACATATATGATATTTTTGTTAGAACCCAGTTCTAACAAGCTTCTAAAATTCGGGGGTTAGATCCCCGAAATTTATATATATACTTTTCTAGGAAGTTAAATACAAGAAATACCCTTGTGGTTACAAGAAATATTAATAATCATCAAACATAAATTTTAAAGATTTTCTATAACAACAACTATCTCGCCTCTTATCTGATCTTGGTTTTTTTCAAAGTAATCAATAACCTCTCTAATACTGCCTGTAACCACATCTTCGTGGATTTTGCTTATTTCCCTTACTACAGAGATTCTTCTGTCCCAGTCAATAAACTTCTTCATCATTTCTAATGTTTTCATAATTCTATTGGGAGATTCAAAGAAAACTGATGTGATTTTTGCTTCCGAAATGTCCTTTATAATAGTTTCTTTACCTTTTTTGGTAGGTAAAAATCCATAAAAGACAAAACGGTCTGCCGAGATACCGCTTAACGATAGCGCCGATGTGAGAGAGCTTGGTCCTGGAATTGATTTTACATTTATCTCTGGAATTTCTCTTTTTATTTCTAAAATTCTTGATATTAGTCTGTGCCCTGGGTCAGAAATGGTGGGCGTACCGGCATCGCTTATAAGGGCTATATTAGTACCTTCTCTTAGCGCCTCAAGCACCATATCCTCCATGGCCTTGTGTTTGTGCTCATCATACCTAACCACGTCTTTCTTTATGTCGTAGTGATTTAATAGCTTCTTAGCCACTCTGGTGTCCTCTGCAAGCACTAAATCCACCTCTTTTAAGGTTCTTATAGCTCTTAGTGTTATATCCTCCAAATTGCCAATTGGAGTTGAAACTACGTATAATGTTGACATGTGAGACAGTATACAGTATTTAGCTTATAGAGGAAATAGCTTATAGTTCGTAGTCAGAAGTCAGCCTGCCTGCCGGCAGGCAGGTAGAAAAATTCATCCATCATCTACCTTCTACTTTCCACCTTCCACGCTCCACTGACTACTGACTGGAGACTACTGACTCTTTTAGGTTATAATGTATAAAATAATTATGAATACAGAAAAAAGACAAAAAGCACACTTTATAGGTATTTGCGGGGTTGGTATGAGCGCCATAGCAAAACTACTGAAAGACAGCGGTTGGGAGATTACCGGATCAGACGATGGCTTCTATCCCCCAATCAGTGACTACCTTGTCGCTATAGGTATACCTTTTACTGTTGGATACAAACCTGAAAATATTCCTAGTGATGTAGACATGATTGTGATTGGAAAAAATGCAAAGCTTGTGCCCGATACAAATGAGGAAGTTCGATATGCATTCGAGCTTGGTGTAGATGTAAAATCATTTCCGCAGGTACTCCAGGAAATAACTGATGGTGCTCATAATATTATTTGTGCAGGAAGTCATGGCAAGTCCACGTGCTCTAGTCTGATGGCTTGGTGTCTTCACAACGCAGGTAAAGATCCAAGTTTTTTTATTGGAGCAATTCCATTTAATTTTGAGGTGACTTCGCATGTTGGTGGTGGCGAAGTATTTGTGTTGGAAGGAGACGAGTATCCGTCTGCGAATGATGATGATACATCAAAGTTTATGTACTACAACGCTACTGATGTATTGATCACTTCCGTTCTGCATGACCATGTGAATGTATTTAAGACACAAGAAGATTTTTCCAAGCCTTTCATAGACCTCATCTCTACCCTACCGGAAAATGGACTACTCGTGATAAATAATGTCGATGAGCAAGCAGAGAAAATAATTCCATATTCTAATGTGCGCACGGTTACATACTCGGTAGATGGAAAGTCGGACTGGACTGCAGAAAATATTTCTTTCGGGGAAACCACTTCTTTTGATTTGATGCACCGAGGAAAGCTCGTGGTTCATCTAGAAACGACAATGATCGGTAAGCACAATGTGGAAAATATTGTTGGAGTCAGTGCATTATTGCTCGAGAAGAAATTACTCAACAAAGAAGAGCTTATCGCTGGTATAGAAACGTACCAAGGAATCGTAAGACGTCTGGATAAAAAAACCACAACATCTACAGTACTAGTGTACGAAGGATTTGGATCTTCTTATACAAAAGCAGAAGCTGCAATTGATGCAATGAAACTACATTTTAGAGACAAAAGACTTGTGGTGGTATTTGAGCCACATACATTTTCGTGGCGCAACAGAGACTATATACACCACTATGACACAATTTTTAACGGTGTTGGTAGAGTATATATATACAAACCAGCAGAGCAAGGTAGTGGGACTCACGCACAACTTACTCAAGAAGATATAGTAAATAGGGTTAGGGGTGCCGGCATAGATGTTGGCTATATTAAAAATGAAGAAGAGGGTTTGGAGATAATTAAAAAAGATGTGAAAGATGGCGACGTGGTGCTTTTGCTTACATCTGGAAACCTGGATGGAATGGTACAATCAATTCCTAAACTTCTGGATGAGAAATTTGGGAATTGATTGAATTTACAATTTTCAATTTTCAATTTACAAACAATAATTCAATGATCAAATTTTCAAATAATACACAGATATGAATTATGATTTATCAAAAAGAACAAAAGATTTTAGTATATCAATTTTAATGTCGGCAAAATCAATCAAAAGAACACCATTAAATCAAAACATTATTGATCAGCTGTTGAGATCGGCAACAAGCGTGGGTGCAAATTATTGTGAAGCAAATAATACTAGTTCTAAAAAAGATTTTTCTAATAAAATCGCTTTATGTAGAAAAGAAATACAAGAAACTGAGTATTGGCTAGAATTACTATCAAAATTAGAAGAAGGGAAAATTGACGACATAAGAAAAACATGGAAAGAAGCACACGAATTAACGTTGATTTTTAATAAAATAGGAAGCACCTTACGTAATAAAAAAGATATTTAGTCATTTTTTACTTGTAAATTGTTTGAAAATTGAAAATTGTAAATTGAAAATTATTAAGCTATGAAACTAACCCTTAAAGAATTCACCCACGACTACAGCATATATCATTTCGGATATACTCTTTGGGGCGAGAGAGAAGAAAAAGACAAGCTTTCAAATTTATATGAATCTGGCTTTCTTCCCTACTCTGGGATAAAGGATGTAAAAGATACAATGTATATGGCTCGTAGTATCAGAGTACCTCTAGAAAATTTTATTCCATCAAGCGAAAACCGTAGGATTTTGAAAAAGTTTGAGAATAGATTTGATAGAACAGTCACCTCATTCAATGACTTTGATACTGATAGTATTTCTTTTAGACGTTTTTGTAATAAATATTTCAAAGACTGGCATGGTATTGATTTTGATGAAAAGCTACGGACAGTTCTGGGGGCGGGATTCATTACTCATATAGCGACTTATCGAGATGAGGATAATATCATTGGCTATGTACTTTTGGATGGCGACAAAGAGATGTCACATTATTGGTTTTCTTTTTATGATACGGAATATATAAAACAATCTCTTGGTATGTGGATGATGATAAATGAAGTACTAGAGGCAAAAAAAGCTAACAGATCATATATGTACCTTGGTACTGGATACGGAGAGAAGGCACGCTATAAGATGAATTTTAAAAATATTGAATATTGGGATGGTAGCGAATGGGTCGCAGACATTAGAAAATTAAAAGGGCTTGTTGATAAGGATTGTAAATAATTTTAAAAAAATATGGCCCCGTTCTGCTCTGCAGAACGGGGCCATTATCACTTAGCAATGAGATACAAAATTCTTTTCACCGAATGACGCTCTCGCCTATTGCGACGACGGTAATTCTCTCCCTTCTTAGGGTCATGAAAAGATTTCAGAAACTCAACAAAAGCTGTATTCCATTTAATGGATTCTTCGGTTTCGGCCGGAGCAACTGGTGCAAAGAGTAGATCCTTATTCATAACTCTCGAGGTATGGTGATACAAAAGAGCGTTCTTAATTTCTAATATATATCAAAATTTCCTCAAGGTCTAGAAAAAGAAGTTTTACCCCAAAGACGGTCTTTGGGGATTCTTTCGGGTAACTTTCCCGGAACCGGGTTCTAACAGAAATATCATATCTAAAAGAATGGCTAAGTCTGACTTAGCCATTCTTTTTTACAGGCGAGCGCTCCAGGATTCGATTCCTACAGAATCAGTACAGGTTATCGATCCATCACTTGCACGCAAGTGATGGGGTCTGATTAACCTTCTTGGGTCAAATGCATCTTGACCCAAGCCTGGGACCTTTCGAGTGAGAATGTGCTGATGCATATTCGCAAGACCTTTTGTGACAAAATATTTAAAATATACTTAGTGCGCGTGCCAGGATTCGAACCTGGGACCCCCCGCGTATCAGGCGAATGCTCTAACCAGCTGAGCTACACGCGCGCACAAAACACTATACGCAAATGAAACTATATCAAAAAGCAGACTTATCGGCAATGATACAAGCAAAATACAATAATTAAAAATATTACGATATCCGCCAGAGGTCGAGCAGATGTCGTAATATTTAAGATTTAAGCTTTGAGCTTAAGCTTTGAGATGGGTCAGACAGGTATCGTAATATTACGATATATCGTAATATTTTACATAAAGATAAAACTTGAAACTAATATATTACGATATATCGTAATATTTTACATAAAGATAAAACTTGAAACTAATATATTACGATATATCGTAATATTTTACATAAAGATAAAACTTGAAACTAAAATATTACGATCCACCAGTAGTCATTCAGGTATCGTAATATTTTACATAAAGATAAAACTTGAAACTAAAATATTACGATCCACCAGTAGTCATTCAGGTATCGTAATATTTTACATAAAGATAAAACTTGAAACTAATATATTACGATATATCGTAATATTTTACATAAAGATAAAACTTGAAACTAATATATTACGATATATCGTAATAATTTATTATTAATAAGATTTTCTTCTCAATTCTAAATATTACGATATCCGCCAGAGGTCGAGCAGATGTCGTAATATTTAAGATTTAAGCTTTGAGCTTAAGCTTTGAGATAAGTCGTATAGGTATTGTAGTATTCTGCATTATATATGTACAATGGTTTTAAGCTCCATACTTTCACAGTTCAAAAAGAAAAGGGCCGGCCGCATGCGTGCGACCGGCCCCAAGCTGATTCCACATTACCAACCAACAAAGATTGATTGGATTGTTCCGTGCGATAACGCCGGAATCAATATGTGAAAAACAAATACGAAGGTGATGATGCCCATCACAACCTTCCAACCGGTTTCACTCGGCTTTCTGGTTGCATGAGGTGTCATATCGATAGACTTGTGTTTGCTATACATCATTTTAAAAACGCCTTAATGGCGCATCTAGTTCCTGACGGCATTTCCAATAT
>Ga0210057_1007102_pt1 | contig 13702 bp, 13 predicted proteins | sample CryGeyCG2114_010_2_FD_183968 | JGI IMG/M metagenome (GOLD analysis project Ga0210057, IMG submission 183968) | Groundwater microbial communities from aquifer - Crystal Geyser CG10_big_fil_rev_8/21/14_0.10 (SPAdes) (version 2) | ecosystem: Environmental > Aquatic > Deep subsurface > Groundwater ... | reverse complement strand
GTTTTTGGCTTCGCCCCTTCATCATCATTTTGAAGCCAAGGGTTGGCCCCATTACAAAGTGACAATGAGATTTTGGGTTATCTCGATTGTTATGGCAATCATTGGGGTAGCCATTCGCCTTTTGGGATAGTTTTGGCATTGTCCCACATTTCCTACGATCGTAGAAATCTTGGTATTGACAATTTTTATTAAAAATGCAGGGGTCTGACCTCTATAAAAAATGCAGGGGTCTGACCCCTGTAAAACTCGCGAAATGAAAAAAACTGATTTTTTAAGAAGAAAATATCCAAGATTTATTTACGATAGTTATAATTGGAAAATTTCAGGAAAAGATTTGGAAATCTCTTTTGATTTTAAGATTGAGTCCGCGGAGGACAGTCCTCCGTATATTTATTTTAAACCAAAGTTAATTATAAAAAATATTGACAAAAATCAAGTAAAAAGAGTGGGGGACGGGGTATTAAATAATTTGGTTTTTAATTTGGGTCTGATTGAGATGTTGAGTTATTGGAAGGCAACTTGCTCGCCAGAAATTGAAATTTTGGCTGGCTCTTTAAATCAAGAACAAATTAAATGGTGGAAAGATCTAATCGATAGGGGAATGGGTCAATTTTTTTATGAAAATAAAATTGATTTTAAGAAACCCAATTTCCTCAAGTTTAATACGACGCAAACAGGCAATAATGTAACGTTACCCGGTAACGTTACATTAAAGGAAAAAGAAGTTTTGATCCCAATTGGAGGGGGAAAGGATTCGATTGTGACTTTAGAAATGTTAAAAGGGGTAAAGAAAAATATCGCTTGCTTCAGTTTAAATCCAACTGAGGCAGCTAAAAAAATAATGAAATTGGCCCGCCTGCCAGCGCCTCGAGCGCAGGCGAGTGGCGGGCAGGCTGGTTGCCGCACTCCGATCATTGTTGAGCGAAATATTGACCCAAAATTATTGGAACTAAATCAAAAAGGTTTTTTAAATGGCCACACGCCATTTTCGGCTTATTTGACTTTTTTGAGCGTTTTGGTCGCGGTTTTGTTTGGCTTCAAATTTATTGCCTTTTCAAATGAAAGAAGTTCAAATGAGGGAAATGTAAACTACCTTGGCAGAATCATCAATCATCAGTATTCAAAAAGTTTTGATTTTGAAAAAAAATTTAGAAAATATTCATTGAAATATTTAACTCCCGAAGTTCAGTATTTTAGTTTTTTGAGGCCTCTTTATGAAATCCAGATTGCGAAATTATTTTCAAAATACCCTCAATATTTTAATGCCTTTTTAAGCTGTAATGTCGCTTATCAAACCGCTTCCGGAACCAAAAAACCAACAAACCCCGTACAAATCGCTTCGCGATTATACGGGGCAAGGAAATGGTGCGGAAGGTGTCCCAAGTGTTTATTCGTATTCACCGCTCTTTATCCTTTTATAGGAAATAAAATCATTAAAATTTTTGGCAAAAATTTATTTGAAGACCGGAAATTGCTTCCCTTGATGCTTCGATTGATTGGAAAAGAAAAATTCAAGCCATTTGAATGCGTCGGGACAAAAAAAGAAAGTTTAGTCGCTTTTTACCTAAGTTGGAAAAAAAACAGAGGACGGGCCTCTGATAAGCTACCTTTTCTTTTGAAATATTTCGAGAAAAGCATCTTGCCAAAGTATCCAAATCTTGAAAAAGAATCCAAAAAATTAATAAAATCTTGGAATAATCGAAATAATTTGCCAAAAGGATTCAAAAAGATATTAAAAAACAACATTTTTCGATAAAAACAGTTTTTCTCTTGATTTTGCCGGTAGGGGGAGTTTGACTACCGGTTTTGTTTTAGGTCAAATTTATGCTAAAATTTAAAAAAGAGGAGATTAAAATGAATTTAAACGAACTTAGGAAAAAAAGCCCCGCACCAAATTTTGCAGGAAAAGCTAAGGCGATGCCCTCTCCTACGGAAAGGCCTATTCGGCCCCGGGCATCGCGTAAGCCCTTGGAAGTTATCAAGAATATACCAAATAAAAATCTTGAATTATTACGGCAAAATTGGTACGGGACAAGGGTGTTGATTTTGGGTTTTGGTCGAGAGGGAATTGATACCTTTAAATTTTTGAGGAAGGTTTTTCCGAAAAAGGTTTTGGGGATAGCCGATAGATTAAAGATTAAAGATTTAAGATTTAAGATAACAGATAAAAAAACACGATGGCATTTGGGTGAAAATTATCTGAAGGCCTTAAAGAATTATGATGTAATAATCAAGTCGCCGGGGATTCCCGCCAAAATTTTGCGAAAATTTAGGCGGGCAAGCCAGATTATTACATCGCAGACCGAGATTTTCTTTGAAAATTGTCCGGGGAAAATTGTTGGAGTAACAGGAACGAAAGGGAAAAGTACAACTGCCAGTTTGATTTATAAGATTTTAAAAGAGGGAGCCGCCTCAAAAGAGGCGAGCCTCGCCCCTTTGGGGCGGGGATTAAAAGCCCATTTGGTTGGCAATATTGGAAAACCGGTCTTAAATCTCCTCTTTTCTGCCACTCCCAAGGATGTTTATGTTTATGAATTGTCGAGTCATCAACTTTTCAATTTGAAAAAATCACCTCAGATTGCTGTTTTTTTGAATATCTATCCTGAACACGGAGATTATTATCAAAACTTTAAAGAATACATCAATGCCAAATTCAATATCGCTCGCTATCAAACAAAAAATGATTTCCTAGTTTATAATTTTGAAGATAAAATTGTTAAGGAAATAGCCAAAAAATCTAAGACAAAGAAAATTCCAATAAAAGGGAAATATTATTCTTTAGATATTGCGGCGGCAAAAGCGGTAGGAAAAATTTTCAAAATCCCGGCCAAAAAGATTGAAAAATCAATTAAAAATTTCAAAGGATTGCCTCATCGATTAGAATTTGTTGGAAAATACAAAGGCATAGAAGGCATAGAATTTTATAACGATTCTTTGGCAACAATTCCAGAAGCCACGATCGAAGCCATTAATGCCTTAGGTGATAATTTAGAAACAATTATTTTAGGTGGGTTTGAGAGAGGACAGAACTTTGAAAATTTAGCAAAAAGAATTTTGGAAAGCGAAATTAAAACCCTAATTTTGTTTCCCACAACCGGAGAAAGAATTTGGCAATCAATCATTAAATTAAGCGGAGAACGGTTCTCCGCGAAACTACCGAAACATTTTTTTGTTGATAACATGGAAGAGGCGGTGAAATTGGCTTATCAAAACACAAAAAGAGAAAAAATTTGCCTTCTATCACCGGCTTCAGCCAGTTTTAATCTTTTCAAAGATTACAAAGAAAGAGGAAATTTATTCAAAAAATGGGTTAAATTATTGGCATGCTAAAAAAACATCCTGATTATATTTTGGCTTTTATCATATTGATTTTTCTGATTTTGGGGGTTTTAATTTTGTATAGTGTTTCAGCCCCTATTTCTCAAGAAAGATTTGGCACAAGTTTTTATTATTTGAAAAGACAGGTTTTGCTCGGATTTTTGCCAGGAATAACTTTAGGTTTTTTCTTTTATCAGATCCCTTTAAATTCTCTGAAGAAAATCACTCCCTTTTTTTTCTTTGCCAACTTGATATTTTTGGCAATGGTTTTTCTGCCTAAAATTGGCCTATCAATTGGTGGGGCGAGTCGCTGGATATCTCTGGGACCGATTTCTTTTCAGCCATCGGAATTTTTAAAAATTTCTTTTATAATGTATTTAGGGGCTTGGTTAAGTAAAAATGAAAATTTCCAAGACAAAAGGCAAGGAGAAAAAAAATGGAATGAGAAAATAAGAATAGCTGCTTTTTTAATAATAATCGGAGTAATCGTTACCACTTTAATTTTACAACCCGATTTCAGTACAATGGCACTCATCGTTGCCGTTGGGGTCTTGATGTTTTTTTCCGGCAAAACGCCATTTTGGGCTACCGCTTTGATCATGTTGCTAATTTTCGGCAGTTTTATTTTACTCTTACATTTTGCTCCCTATCGATTAGCCAGAATCAAGGTGTTTTTAAACCCGGAAATCGATCCATTGGGGATCGGCTATCAATCAAGACAGTCCTTGATTGCCGTGGGTTCGGGCGGAATTTCTGGTTTGGGATTGGGCATGTCTCTTCAAAAACTTGGTTTTTTGCCCCATCCTTTGGCTGACTCAATTTTTTCAGTTTTTGCTGAAGAAACCGGATTTGTTGGTTCTCTAATTTTAACTTTGTTATTTTTGATTTTTTTCTGGCGAGGAATTGAAATTTCCAAAAAGTCATCAAGCAATTTTTTAAAACTGGTGGCTTTGGGAACCAGTTCCTGGCTCACTTTACAGGCCTTCTGGCATATTGGTTCTCTGATCGGAATATTGCCTCTGAGCGGAATTCCTTTTCCATTTATTAGTTACGGTGCCTCGCATTTAATTGTCGAATTTATCGGGGTAGGGATATTACTAAATGTCTCACGACACACGAATTAGGACACGAATTATATACGAATGATATACGAATATCGTATTCGCATATAATTAGCATATAATTCGTATAGAAATTCGCGTACTATTATGAAGATAGTTTTTACCGGCGGTGGTACCGGTGGTCACATTTTTCCCATTATCGCCATCTGTCGAGAATTGAGAAAAATTTACCCAAAGAAAGATTTGAAAATCGTTTATCTCGGACCAAAAGATGAATTTGGCAAGATTTTGCTTTCTCAAGAAGGAATAAAAGTCAAAACGATAATGGCTGGAAAAATTAGAAGATATTGGGGTATTGGGTCTTTCTTTTTAAATCTCATTGATATTTTCTTTAAAACTCCTTTTGGTTTTTTTCAGGCCTTTTTGTATTTGTTCGTTTCCGGTCCTGATTTAATATTTTCCAAAGGGGGTTATGGATCGGTTCCTAATGTTTTGGCTGGTTGGTTTTTGGGAATTCCAATTTTTTTGCACGAGTCCGATGTTTCACCGGGTTTATCTAATCGATTTTTAAGCAAATTTACGACCGAAATTTTTGTTTCTTTTCCCAGAACCGAGTATTTTTCCCAAAATAAAATGATTTTGGTAGGAAATCCCATTAGAAGAGAAATTTTAGAAGGTTCAAAAGAAAAAGCCAAGGAATTATTTAAGTTATCAGGGGAAAAACCAACAATCTTGATTTTAGGTGGCTCCCAGGGGGCTCAAAGAATTAATGATGTCATTTTGGTTATTTTGCCCGAAATTTTAAGGGACTTTGAATTGATTCACCAGGCCGGTTCAAAAAATTTCCAGCAAGTCAAGAAGGAAGCCGAAGTCATTGTCTTTGATGAGTTAAGAAAATATTATCATTTATATCCCTTTTTAAAAGAAAACGAATTGAGGGAGGCCTATGCCGCAGCCGATTTGATTGTCGGACGGGCGGGCTCAGGAACGATTTTTGAGATAGCCGCTTTGGGAAAGCCCTCGATTTTAATTCCTTTACCAGAAGCCGCTCAAAATCACCAGTTAAAAAATGCCTACGCCTTTTCCCAAAGAGGGGCGACAATGGTAATTGAAGAAATGAATTTTACACCGGGATTTTTCTTAGCAAGAATAAAATATTTGTTTTCCCATCCCAGCGAGATGGAAAAAATGAAAAATAGTGCCAGAGAATTCTCAAAACGCCGGGCAGCCAAAATCATTGCTTCATATTTACTTGAATATTTGAGAATCTAATATGTTAGAAGAAGATTTCAAATTTATAAAACCGGGGGAAGTGAGAACAAGATTTGCGCCATCGCCAACCGGTTTTTTGCACATTGGTTCAGCCCGAACTGCCCTTTTTAATTATCTTTTCGCCAAAAAAAATCAGGGGTCCCTCATTTTGAGAATTGAAGACACGGATATAGAAAGATCGAAGCCAGAATTTGAAAAAGACATTTTGGAAAATCTCAAATGGCTGGGGATTGAATGGGACTATGGGCCTTATAGACAAAGTGAAAGAGGAGAAATTTATCAAAAACATCTGAAAAAACTTTTGGCTGAGGGAAAGGCATACTATTGTTTTTGTTCCCCAGAGGAATTGGAAGCCGAAAGACAATATCAAATGTCCATTGGTCAGCCGCCTCGTTATTCAGGAAAATGCGCCAATTTGTCAAAAGAAGAGGTGAAAAAATATTTGGCCGAAGGGAAAACATTCGTTATCAGATTCAAAGTTGAAGCCAAAAAAGTGGAGTTTGAAGATCTCATCAGAGGAAAAATCGAATTTGATACCGGTTTAATGGGAGATTTTATTATTGCCAAAAATTTGGTCACGAGGGGCCCAAACGAAAGTTTGGGAGGGTGGCGGGAGGGTTGGAGTCCTTTGTATAATTTTGGAGTAGTAGTCGATGACTTTGAAATGCAGATATCCCATGTTATCAGGGGAGAAGAGCATATTTCCAATACTCCAAAACAAATTTTGATTCAAGAAGCCCTGGGTTTTCCTCAGCCAAAATACGCCCATTTACCTTTAATTTTAGGTCCGGATCGAAGCAAATTAAGCAAAAGACATGGAGCAGTTTCAGTCAGCCAATATCGAAAATTGGGCTATTTGCCAGAAGCCCTCATCAATTTTATGGCTTTTTTGGGCTGGAATCCGGGTGAAGAAAGAGAAATATATTCTTTAGCTTCTTTGATCAAAGAATTTTCAATTGAAAGGGTTCAAAAGGGAGGGGCAATTTTTAACATCAAAAGATTAGATTTCTTGAATGGATTTTATATTCGTCAAAAATCAATTGAGAGGTTAACGGAACTGTGTCTTCCTTATTTAATTGAATCGGGTCTGATTGAAGAAAAGGGGGATCCGGAACCTCTAAAAATTCCTTTGGAAGAAAAAGGGCAATTTAAAATTAAAGAAACCGGCGAAGAAATTTCTTTTGAAACTTTGAAAAAAATTGTTTCTCTCTATCAAGAAAGATTGAAAAAATTGTCAGAAATTTCTGAATGTACCGATTTTTTCTTTAAGGAGAAGTTGAAATATGATAGGGGATTGTTGAAATGGAACGAAATGATTGAAAAAGAAATTAAACAATCCCTTGACAAATCCTTTAAGATATTGCATAAAATAAGAAAGGAAGGATTCGGAAAAGAAAATTTAGAAAAAATTTTGTTGCCAGAAGCCGAAAAATTTGCCAAAGAAATTAAAAGGCCAACGATTGATAGGGGATACCTTTTGTGGCCCCTGAGGGTGGCTCTGACAGGAAAAAGGGCATCGGCCGGACCTTTTGAGATTGCTGAGATATTGGGCAGGGAAAAAGTGTTAAAGAGAATAAGAGAAGCGAAAGAGAAATTATAATACACGAATTTATATGCGAATTATATACGAATTTTATGCGAATACAAATTTATAAAATCATAATAATATTATTAGTGGTTGGTTTGATTCTACCAAGTTTTACTTTTGCTCAAAAATTGCCGGAAAATTTTGAGGATTTCAAAGAAATCGGCCAGGGACTTTGGGGTAGGTTCATTCAAGGTCTAAAGAATGCCTGGGAGGAGGCGGTAAAAATTTGGCAAAAGGTGATCGGTTGGATAGGAAATATCTGGAAGACATATATTTTTCCTTTTCTCAAGTTTATTTGGCAAAAAATTTGGAATTTTTTCCTTAAAATTGTAGATCAATTTCTAAAAAACCTTTGGGAGAAAATAAGAGGGATGATTAAGTAGCAGGGGATAGGAATTTTTCCACTTGACATAGCACTTTGGGCTATTTATTATAGATATAGGAGAGTGAGTATAATAACTCTAACGCTCATAATTATAGATGAAAAATTCTAATCCAAAAATCCAACTCCCCTACTTAGATGATTTTCTTTTAAACTTACAGAGTAATAATTACTCTGACGAAACTATTTATAATTATGAAAGAGATCTTTTGGTCTTTCAAAATTTTTTAAATGAAATGAATATTCCTTTTGGAAAAATAGATAAAAAGGCTATTTTAAATTATAAAGCCTACCTCATCTCCCAAGATCGGCGGACCCCAAAAGCTCAAAGAACTCAGAAGCGCCTTAGCGGTAATTCAATCAATCGAACGCTTTCAAGCCTAAGATCTTATTTAAAATTTTTAATTGACATGGATTATCAAACTCCAATTTCTCCTACGGTAGTAAAACTAATTAAAACAATAAAAAAAGTTCCACGAGTATCTGAATTTGAAGAGATAGTCGAATTAATTGAATCTCCAATGCAATTTGAAAAAAATGAAATCGTTGCGCTCCGCAACCGAGCAATACTCGAAACTTTATTTTCCACCGGAATGAGAATTTCTGAACTCTTGAATCTTAAAATAAACGAGATCGATAAAACCGGTCGAATTTTTGTCCGAGGAAAGGGTAAGAAAGAAAGGTTTGTTTATTTAACACCAAGGGCTCAAAGACATATAAAAAAATATTTAGAAGTAAGGGGCGAAACTGACTCTCCTTATTTATTCGTTCCGTATCGCGGGAAAAATGTTCATAAAAAAGATAAAAAAATCTCTCCTAATTATTTAGAAGAAAAGGTCAAAAAATATAGAGAATTATTGGGATTAAATATTCCTGTCACCGTTCATGGTATTAGACGTGCCTTCGCAACTTATTTAGCCGAAAGTGGTGCTAGTCCAGTTGCTATTCAAATTTTATTAGGCCACGAATCTTTAGATACTACCACCAGATATGTCCAAGCCTCAACTCGTTACGCTGAAAGAATCTTTCGAAAATATCACCCTCTAAAGGAATAAAAGGAATAAAATGTCATCTCATCATCCATCGAAATCAAAAATTTTACTTTATTGGAAATATTGGAACATAATAGAACGAAAAATAAAAGAAGAAATAGATTGGCTAAGATCAAGCATTGATGTTTTTCAAAAAGAAGAAAAAAATGCTCCTCTAGGTTGCCGTGAGTGCTTTTTGAGGAGAATAGCTATTTTAATTGTTTCAGGAGAAGTTAAAGCCACAGAAATTACGAGAGCGTCTCCATTAAAAAGTTTTTGGATACCCAAAAAAGTAAGTGGAAAGAAAATATATCGCGGTTCAAACTGGCACAGAGAAACAACGGAAAAAATTGAAAAACATTTTTTATCATTAGGTTATGAAGTGGCACGAGAACCAAATCTTCATCACGGTCGTGCCGATTTAGGCGTTTTTAAGAGAGATGAATCAGATTTATACATTGAAGTGGGCACGACGTCTTTCTTTAAACTATGGATGAATTTAGAAATAATGAAGAACTTCACCTATCTAATAGTACCCAATGATGATAAATTAATAGAATTTAGAAAAGATTAATTGTGTGGGATTTTACTCATGTGGAGAATTGAAGCTAAAACGCTTAAAAACGCCCTAAAATAAGCCTATTTTTACGCTCTAAAAGACTTTTAAAGCGGTTTTATTGCTAAAAAGGATACAAGATTATTTAGAAAATTTCTTTAAAATTTTTTTGTGTATATAAGATATTAGACAATAAATAAGAAAATTTGTCAAACAAAAGCGGGGTGTCCCCTATTTTTAATTCAAGTTTTTCATCAAGACCTCCTTACTCGTCAAGGAGTTTTTTTATTTTGGCTAAATAATTTTTGTATGACTTAATAATTAAATTTTTATCTTTTTTGTTTAATTTTCTAATTATTTTCCCCGGAATTCCCATCGTCACACTCCCCTTCTCTATTTTTGTTTTAGGTAGAATTAAAGTGCCAGCGCCAATAATATTCCAATCTGAAATTTGGGCATTATCTAAAATCGTGCTATTTGTTCCAATTAAAACATTGTTTCCAATTTTTGCCCCATGTACTATGGCTCCATGACCAACTGTCACATTTTTTCCAATTTTTGTTTTGCCATGAATGACAACATTTTCTTGGATATTGGAATTGTCGTCAATTGTAATTTTCCCTTCATCGCCCCTAATCGAAGCAAAAGCCCAAACACTGACATTTTTTCCCAATTTAATTTTCCCTTCCAAATTTGCCTTTTTATGAATAAAAATTTTATTTTTCATTTTAAATTAACAGAGACCCACTCTCTGTTTTTTACTATTTAATTATTTTATTTGTGAATAAGAAGTCTTTTACGGTTTCGAATATCTTTTTGTGGCCTTCGGAATTTGGGTGTAGACCATCTTCTAATAATTTTTTGTAATCAGATTTTATCCATTTGTCGAAAATTTCGATAAAGTAAATGTTGTTTTTTCTGCAAACAGATTTTATAATTTCGTTGTTCCTTTTAATATTTTCATTTTTGTAGATTTTATCGGGATTCCACGGAATTGGTGTTGTTTTTGATTCATCAACAGGAGTAAGTCCTACAAAAATAGTTTTTGAAGTAAACTTTTTAGCTTGATTTATTAGTTTTTCTATATTTTCTCTAAACTTTTCTGAAGAGGTTCTTAAACCATTTTGACTAATAACAAATTGGGAATCGTTTAGTCCTATTTGAAAAATAATGATTATTTCTTCCCCTTCTTTTGATCTTTGTTTTGTTTCAAATTCAAATCTTTCTAATAAACCTATTGTTGTATCCCCAGAAATTCCTAAATTATAAGTGGAATAATCAAAATCGGGGTCAGTTAAATGTTTTTCATCCAAAAACTTTCTTAATTTATTAACCCAGCCTCCTTCTCTTCCTCTATCCCAAGTTCCATAAACTATGCTGTCTCCAAAAACTAAAATTCTCGCCATATTCTTCTATTTTATCATTTCGACAGGCTCAGTGTAAACACTTCCATAAACTCAGTGTAAACCCCGTTAGAAGTTTCAAAGAGGTACAGCTCTTTTCTAAAATCTTCTGTTAATACCCTTGAATATACGGAACTTCTAACGGGGTAAACAAAAAATCGCCGAAATGGCGACAAAAACAAGATAATAACTTTTGTCCGATCGGACCAAAGTTATTATGTTAAATTTTTCCCTTTTTCAAACCCGCAATATATCTTTCACTAAACCGTGTAACATACCTAGTAACGTTACAAATCAACGGTTCTCTCCTTTAACCTTTATAAACCGCTTCTACTAATAATTTCCTTTGTTTTTTCTAATCCTTCGTACTTGTAAGCTTTGATATGTAGACTTTCAGCAGATTTGATGTTTTCCTCTAAGTCATCGAAATAAACACACTCTTCGGGTTTTAAATTATTTTCTTCAAGAATAGCAGTATATGCCTTAGGGTCGGGTTTAATTAAACCCGTTTCCCAAGAAAAGTAGGCCTTATCAATATTTTTAAATATTTCGGGGAAGTTTCTGCGATAATATTCGGTTCTTTCTCTAAAATTACGGGAAAGAATAAATACTTTTACTCCCTTCTTTCTCAATTCTTTCGTATATTTTAAAACTTCAGGGACTAATTTCTCCCCAGAAAACCAAAAGTCAAAGAACTCTTTTTCGGAGATTGAAAAATTAAGTTCTTCTAAATAAGGTCTGAGAAGTTTAAAAAATGACTCAGCGTTTGGTTTTCTAGTCTCGTTTAAAACCTTTCTCAGTGCCTCCCAAAATTTATCACCGGGAATACCGTATTTTTCCTCTATCCTTTTGCTTAGATGTTCGGATTCTAAGAAAACGCCATTAAGGTCGAAAATAACTGCCTTAATCATACCTTAATTTTATCAAAAAGTCGCCCTTTTGGCGATAAAAATTGCCCAGCGATTTAATTTCCCAGTGAGAGTCACCTTTAATTTATGTATTTGGCACGATTTTTAAAATTTACGAACAATTTTTTTCCTGGTGACAGTCACCTTTTGAAAATCAGTTACCTTTTGAAAATCTATATAATTTTTCTGCAATATTTTCGAGTTCTTTATTAATATTTAGATTTAATTTATTCTCAAAAATATCATTGTAATTTCCTTCAAGCTCACTTTTCGAAAGAAAACTTTTTTTAGCGACAACCTTTATCCTCAATGTTTCACAAAACCATTTTGCCACATGGTCTCTACAGGCATTAATGAACTCTCGATCGGTGCCAACAGTAATAACTATTGCCCTCTTTTTCGATAAATCAGGTCTCTTTTTAACATCGTATGAGGTGTAAAGCACGCTGCATTTGTCAATAAAATCTTTAAACAAACCTGGTGGCATGGCAAAATAATTGGGTGAAACAAAAACATATCCGTCGGCTTTAAGCATTTCTTGAATAATCTTAGCCATACCATCCCGATGCCAACATTTTAAATGTTCGTTGCAATATTCCACACATCCATTGCATCTTTGAATATTTTTTTCTCTTAATAAGATAACTTTATTTTCTATTCCTTTCTGTTCAAAAATTTCTTTTAATCTTTCGGTAATTGCTTCGGAATTTCCTCTTCTTGGACTTCCGCAGATACTTAATATTTTCATTTTATTCATAATTTAGTTAATATAACTTCCCTATTTTCAAAATAGCCCGATTTTGGGAAAAATTCAAATTAAAATAAGGAGGTGAAAAAATTATAATCCTTCTTCGGATATTACTTTGATGCCGTTTCTTTTTAATAAGGTAGCGGTTACTCCATCGCCTTTGATAATTCTTCCGGAAAAAGTTCCATCGTAAATTTGGCCACAACCGCAAGAGGGACTCCTTTGTTTCAAAATTGCCTTTTTAATACCAAATAATTTTGCGATTCTTAAAACTTGCCTTGCTCCTTTTTTGAAATTTTTAGTTACATCTTTTCCTGATTTGGTAATAACCTTTTTTCCTTTTTGTTCAGCCGGCTCTCTTGGCGTTGGCAAACCGCCCAACTGTTCAGGACAAATTGGAATTAAAATTTCTTTTTTTGCCAATTCAACGAGTTTTTTATTCAGCTTGTTTTTACCATCGTATCGACATTTTATTCCCAATAAACAAGCGCTACAAATTTTCATATTTTTGAAATTACTTTTTTAATTAGCGAAATATGTAACGTTACCCGGCAACGTTACACAAAAATTTACGAGGTTCAACCTCGTAAGATGAACTTTTATTCCGTGCCGGCGACGCATTGGTTGAAGAGTTTAACTTGGTTGTTGTAGGTGTTGATTAATGCTTTGGTTTGGTCAATAATGGCGTTATATTGGAAAACAAGGGCGTTGTATTCTTGAACTTTTTGGGTGTAAGCCGGGCCGCGTTTTGGCCTCATATTTCTGATTTCGGCTTCCAAGGTCGCTAAAGTTGCTTGAAGTTTTTCAATTTCAGTTTGATTGGCATCAATTTGGGTTTTAAGCATCTCATCCGGTTGAGGACAGGCGGACAAAGGCCGACCAAAATGCTGAACTGCCAACCAAGTTGTTCTTCCTTCAAACTCGCCTTTTTGGACTGCCACCCCGATTTCCTGATAATTTGGATTTAAAATATTTGCTCGATGGCCGGGACTATCCATCCAGCCCTGAACAAGCGCTTCATCATTTCGAAAATTTCCCAGGGCCAGATTTTCGCCAATGGCAATAAATTCATAACCAACAACTTCGGCTAAATCTTTGACTCCTTCGCCCGAAGGCGAAAGATGGGCAAAGTACTGATTTTCAAACATATCTTGAACTTTTAATTCGGCACTGAGATTGAGCCGAGGATTTTCTTTGAGTGGCGGAAGGCCGTATTTTGCTCTTTGGGTATTGGTCCATTGAATTACGCCGGCTCGGGTTAAATATGACTCCGGGGCTTCTTTTTCTGCCCGCAGAGGCGGAGGGGTTGAAACTTGTTTTTCAACTTCTTTCGCCAAAAATTCGCCAATTCCTTTTTCAATTTCTGGCGGTTTGAAAGGTAGTTTTTGAGAAAAATTTAAAATATCTGTCCAAAAGAAAAAAAAACGCCCCAAGA
>Ga0210057_1007101_pt1 | contig 13702 bp, 15 predicted proteins | sample CryGeyCG2114_010_2_FD_183968 | JGI IMG/M metagenome (GOLD analysis project Ga0210057, IMG submission 183968) | Groundwater microbial communities from aquifer - Crystal Geyser CG10_big_fil_rev_8/21/14_0.10 (SPAdes) (version 2) | ecosystem: Environmental > Aquatic > Deep subsurface > Groundwater ... | reverse complement strand
CTTCCTGAATCTCTTTAATGACCTGATCTTTAAGTTCGTTTGAATATCTCATAACCACTCCTATAATTGGATTTACGCTCTTAGTCGACGACTAAAATCTGTCCACGTTATATAGGGGGCTAGAAGGCATTCGCCTCAGTGCTGGTGGTACTCTCATTGGAACATCAAGTCCTACCTCTTACTAAAAAAACAATTTAAATCTAACCTGCTTTGAGAGCCTTTGAGCAATTTAATTTTTCATATGCACTACTCTTGCCTGCTTTTTTGTCCTTAATATTTTTTTCGGATACACTTTCTTCTTGTGCAAAATGATTGCGTCGCATGGCAAGGTCATACACAGGACCCTTCGCAGATTTATAGGCCCAATCTAGAGCTCCATTGAGCGCCTTCCAGAGTTTCATATCTCTTACAACCAAGAGTTGCTCGTTATTTTTTTCTGCATTATCTGAAAAGTTAAAAGATGTTCCCAATACGGCGAAAAGACCTGAAATCATGGCTTTCATATGATATTTGGCTCCATATTTTCTTTCTGTGATGGTTCCATCAGGATTTTTAATTTTGAATATCTTTTCTGAAAACCCATATTCCTGAGGAGCCACTCGAATATGCTCTCGTAATTTCTCTAATTCACTTTGATTCAAGACTTTTCGAATTTCTGCATCAGGATCTTCCAAATAGATTCCGTCTTCTTTTTTAAGACCCGAGAGGGCAACAAAAACACTATAATCTCGAAGGGCAAAGGGACCATCGCCAATGCTTAGAAAACTATAATGTCCTATTTTTTCTAAATCAGATTTAATACGATTAACAATAGCAGTTAGTAGAGTCTTTGAAGTCATAACAAATTGGCCAAACTTTAAAATACCAGAAGTGTTATTAATAATACGTGAAAGAATATTTAGGTTGATATCACCATTACCTCCTCGAGGAGAGAATGCAAATAAGATGGTATTATATAGTTTAAGCTTTGGATCCATTTCGCCATAAATTTGATAGGCTCCACCTAAGGGTAAATCTTTGCCTGTTAGCTGATAGTTAGGATGAAGCCGTTTTATCAATTCATGAGCTGTGATAATGGAAAGAATGGGGCTTTTAAAAATCACCATATGATTAGCATTTGGAATAGAATCTTTCGGTCTATTTTCTATATCTTTTAAATCGCCTTCTTGACCAATGCATGACTGGGTGAAGTTGCCCGATGAAAAAAGAATTTCCCCTTCTCCCTCGGAGCCTAGGTTTCGGATAGCGATTTTTTGGTGATTGAGGGCACTCATCGTGGTGGGGTGAACATAGACGCCAGCTTTTTTTAATTTTTTATAAATAAGCTCAACCTGAGGGCGGAGCCGATCAGTAATCACCTCTCCTTTATCATTTTTAATTTGCCCTGCCATGCGGCCATCAATACCACCTAATATTTTAACCCCTCTTTTATGTGCACGAATCAGGGCATCAGCAACATCTTCTAAGTCAAAATCAAATACATTAAAGTAAAATGAAGTGTTGGGTTTTGCACCATCAATGAAGTCTATGAGCACTTGTTTGAGGTCAGTGGGTGGGATTATTTTTCGGCCTTGAATCTGAGGGTGATTAAAGTAAATTTCAGTTTCACTAGATCGATAAGCTATCTCTCCTTCAGGGGCCACTTCAAAAGCAGAATAGGGGTCATAGAGCTTTTTAAACTGGGCAATCACATTATCTTTGGCAATGATTAGTCTAAATTTATCTTTGAATTTTTCACGAAGAGCATCTTGTTTTTTATCATCGGGGTCGATCTCTGGGACTGCCTTTAGGTATTTTTCAATAAGAGGTTGTAACTCAGGAATTTCGCGTAAAAGTAAAATAAATTGGCTTTCAGAAATCTCTTTAGTTTTTGCTGCTTCAGGGTAAATTTTTACGATTTCATCACCAAAGGTTTCCCATATAAACTCCCGAACAGGGGCTCTGGTTAATAGTTGTCGGCTGTAATAGAGAATCTTTGAGAGCTCATTGTTGTTGTAATACTCAGGAGGGATATTGCTCTCTTGGGCACTGACCACATTAAAGCTAAATAGCAGCAGAAGTAAAAGCACGCGCATAAGCTCAAAAGAGAGCAATATTCACTCCAGCTGATATACAGTTTATTTGTTTTCTATGATATTTTTGCTGTCTAAAGTGTAGACAGCGCGTTTTGAGGCCCTATTTGTTCTTAAAACAAGAGGCGAATGCCTACAGAGATGAGGGCTAAGGCCAGTGCACGAATGATATAATTACCATGGAGATGGGAGGAGAGCTTAGCACCTAGCTGTGCGCCAATCAGCACACCTGGAGCTATCCAAAGAATTTCAGCAAGGCCAGGAAGTAAGGATCCATTTCGCCAGTGCACAAAGGTTCCTATCAGAGCCATGATAGCTAAGACAAAATGAGATGTGGCCGTGGCCATGTGTACTGGAAAGTTTAAAAGATGGACCATGGCTGGTACATGAATAATTCCTCCGCCAATTCCTAACAGGCTAGAGAAATAACCAACCAAGGCGCTGAGGCCTATACCAATTTTTAAATTATACTTAGGGGGTTCTGGATTTTGTTCATGAGTTGTTGATCTGCCTTTAGGACTAGGGCGAAAAAAAATAAATATTCCCATAAGAATAAGAACAATAGCAAAAATGGGGTCAAAGTAATTTCTAGGAATATATTGGGTAGAATAGGCTCCTATGAGAGCTCCGGGAACAGAGGCCATTGCGAAAATCCAACCCGACCTGTAATCGATTCTTTTTTTAAATGCATAGGCGACAGAGCCTGATGTTGCATTTAAAAAAACAACGGCCAAAGAGATCGCCGTGATTTCATCAGAAGAGCGAGCGGGGTGAATAAGAATCAGGATTGGAACTAAAATAAAACCACCACCAGCACCTACAAGTGTGCCTAGGGTGCCAATAGCAAGGCCAAGGAGTGTTAATCCATAAGTATCCATCTATTACAAGAGTAAGCTCCGAAATCACAATTTGGCAAATCTTATAGTAATATTAACGACAAAAAATATGATGAACTGTTTCGACAAGTTGAACGATTTTCTTATTTGCAATACCGTAATAGCAAAAACGACCCATTCTATGAACCTTGACTAAGCCCTCAAGTTTCATACGATTTAAAAATTGGGATAATTGTGATTGAGAAATATCACATAGCTTTTGGAGTTCAGAGACAGTTCTTTCTTCATAAAGAATATGATTTAAAATCATAAGACGTTGTGGGTGAGACAGAGCCTTTAAAAGTTGAGCTACTTCTACACATCTTTCTTTCATTTTTTTTGGGGCTGCAATCCTCTTTTTAACGAAGCTCATATATAAAGTATTAGCAGTGCCCTTGACATATTACAATATAATCATATATTAATAAAAAGGAGTTACTATGACGGATTTAAGTATTTCAGATTTTAAAACTAAAATATTTGACTATGAAACAAAAAAAGATTGGCAGTATCAAGGAGACATCCCCGCTTTGATCGACTTTTATGCCGACTGGTGTGGACCCTGCCGTATGCTTTCTCCTGTTCTTGAAGAGCTGGCTGAAGAGTACAAGGGTAAAATTCATGTTTATAAGGTGAATACTGAAGCAACCCCTGAGATCGCAAGATTATTTGGTGTGCGAAGTATTCCTAGTTTACTTTTTGTTCCCCGACAAGGTGAACCTGCTATGGCGACAGGCTTTGTTCCAAAAGCTCAATTACAAAAAGCTATCGATGAATTGTTAGGTGTAAAACCTGTTACATAATAGTTCTGTGATAAGATAGTTTTTAGTGAAACTTAGATAATTAAGCTCCTAAAGCGGGAGCACAAAATTTAGTTTTTATTTCCATTTCCTTCTTTAGTTTTTCAATTTGGAGATCGTTCTCTTCGACCTCTTTTTTTCTTTTTTTAGAATAGAGATAGCCTGATAATCCAAGAGTTCCGAAGAGGGTCCAAGCGACCATTTCTGGATAAACTCCAAAATCTCTTAAAGCAAACATCCATACCGAGACCGTAGATAGCGCTAAAGCTCGTCGTGAAGACCACGCTTTAATGGCATCAATACGATTGTCGTATTCTTTAGAGGTGATTTTATTAGCATCAAAATAGGTTTTAGCGAGGGACTCTTTACTTTTAGTGAGAGTAGTAATCAGAATATCCCAAATGCCTTGACCCGCAGTAGCAAGGCCTGCCAAAGGAAGATTCGAAATCAGTTTGTCAAAAAAGAGATAAAAATGCTCTTGATGGGTGGGGGATAAAAATTGTTGTAAAATATAATCTGAGCGAATCAAATGTGCAGAAGTTTGGGTTAATCCATGAATATAGTCGGGAACAATAACAGGAACTCCAAGGCTCATAAAGCTGACTAAAGTGAGAGCCATAAAAGTGTATTCAAGAACATACCATTTACCAAATTTATTTGTTTCTTTTGAGCGAAAATACCCGGGTGTTACTTTTTCAGAATACTTATTTACCAACGGAATTTTAGAAATTAATTTTTTAAAGGCCTTTGATTGTAACATCATAGGCATAAGTTGAAACTCTACATAAGATTGCATCTCAGGTAGGTAATATTGGGCTGTGGCACTCCAGAGCCCAGTAGCAAAAAGACCGGCTTTTAATGCGATTCCTAAATCTGCACCGCCAATATATAACGCATAGGCAGGAGCTCCATTCACTTGCCACCGAAGGATCACTAAACTCCACTGACGATCTATTTTTTTATTTTCATTTTTTTTAGAATCTTCGTATTCAGTTCCGTAAATATTTAAAATTTGGCCATGACTTTTTAGACGACGAAAGCTTGTTTCAAGTTTTTTAGAGCTGGGTATCTGTACAAAATCTCGACCTTTTGTGTTTTCTGGGTCCCAGCTTTGAATAGCTTCTGCGATTTCTTTTTCAGGATTTACAGAGTTTGTTTTTTGTATCCCCGTGATCTCTAACTGAACACTTTTGATAGTGCCATCTGGACTTTTCACCCACTGTTGAGGGCTGGTGAATTGAATAACACCATCTTTGGGTTCTAGACTTGTGTAATTAGCATTTTGAGCAAGAATTTGTTCTAAGTCTCGAGCCATCTCTTGAGGGGTTGGTTCTAGGCCTTGAGGAGCCGCAAATAGAGGAAAGGGCATAGCAACAGAAAAAACAAGGAGACTTGTCACTAAAGACTTAAATATCTTTTGCATTTTTATTTTAGAAAAAAGATCAAAAATAACAGAGAATCCCATAGTCTATATAAAAGCAAAAAAGGCGCCAGCTTAGCTCATTTTAAGGGCGGCTTTGGTGTAAGTTAGTGTCTAATTGCCAATTTTGGTCACTTTAAGATTCTTGGCTGGATCTGCCCATAAGGCGATCATAAAGCCCGCTCAACCGCCCTTGATCAACAAGTGGTACAAGTATAGCTGTGAGTACAATGCTATAAATAATTACAGAAAACACAATGGCTTGAATGGTTTCAGCACCCTCTAACCCCTGTTGAATTAATAGGCTTGAAAGCACAGCTGATGCCAAACCTTTTGGTATCATAACAGCTGCTATCTTTGCATCTCGGGAGTCACAACCATTTTTTGTTAGTGTAAAGCGTGCAATCCAAATGCGTAAAAAATAAAGTAGGCTCACTAGAATAATGGATGTAGTGATAATTCCAAAATCAGAAATATGTATGGATATCCCTAAATACACAAAGAAAAATGTTTTTAGTAGAAAAACAATCTCTTGGTAAAAACGTTTTTCTTCATCAGAGATTTTTGGAACTTCACGGCCTTTTACAAAAAGAGGAGTATTGGCTAGTGTCATTCCAAAACAAAGAGCCACAATGGCGCCACTGACACCCAGGAGCTCTCCTAAGCCGTAGAGAACAAATACGAAGGCAATTGTTGTAAAAATTGAAGTTGGCAGTTGTCGGACTTTATTCCAAACCCACAACCAGAAAAAACCACCTAGAATTCCAATAAGACCTGCAAAAGCAAAGGATGTGAATATGTTTTGGAGAACGCCGGTGATATTAGCTCCAGCTTCACTTTTAAGGCCTAAAAATGAAAAAGTAAGAATAATACAAAGTACATCGGTAAGAGCTGATTCTAAAATAAGAATGGTACCTGGGCGCTCACTTAGTTTTAGTGATTGAACCATTGGGATGACAACTGCAGAGGATGTTCCGCAGAGGATAGCGCCGGTTAGTAGGGCCATATGCCAATCTCCACCAAAGAAGATGAGGGTCCCTGTGGCAATCACAGCGATGGTTACAAAAACAGTTGTCAGAGTGAGTGCTAAGGTAGAAAATAAACTTTGAGCAACGGACTTTAATTGTAGAGTTGTACCGCTTTCAAATAAGATCACTGCCAGCGCGATAACAGTGAGAACGCTCCCAGCTTTACCAAAGTCCTCTAGGCTAACAAAGCCTAAAAGTGGTCCAAAGAGAATTCCTAAAATCACGAGTATCAAAACATCTGGAACGCGTGTTTTTTTAAATACAAAAATAAGAGCGTGAGCAAAAAAATAAAAGAGGCCCAATATTAGCAAAATAAGACTGATGCTCATAAGGGGAGGTTAGCATGGCTTTGAGCTCGATCAACTAAAAGCTCAGTGACGGTAGCGTAAATCACCAGTATCGCACCTTAGGTTCTTTATCGTCATAGTATCGCGCGAGAGGGCCACATGGCAGGTTGCAATTGTGGCGGAGTACTTATCTGTATTTCTATTTGTAAATCGGTATGTGTAACATAATTCACTTTCCAAACGGCAACCCGTCATATAACGACCTAAGTAACCCATGGATTCTAATTCTTGAAAGTCATTCTTTTGAGGTATTTTATAGCTTTCAGGAAACTCCCCAAGTTTTTTCCATAGTATTGTCTCAATTGTCCTCAGTTGAGTTTTATCCATAGATTTAAGATCTTCTGTGGTAGTTGAAGCATCACATAATGGTCCTAATAAGAGGGTCAGCAATAGGGTAGAGAATTTCATTATGACTCCTTTTGAGGATTCATTTGCAAAAGTAAAACCATTTGTCAGGGTGTCATTAGGCTATCTGGCTAGAATTGAACGTAGACTTTTCACGGAGGAGACAAACTTTGGCATACTCGCAAAACTTCACGGTGGAATATGCGGGATGGTTTTGCTTGGAAAAACAATACAAAAGATCTAATATTTTTAGCATATGGTAGAAAAAGCACCTTTTAGAAAACCGGCTCAATGGCCCGAGGACTTTCATTTAGCCTATATTCTCCCTGTTCATAATGAGGCGGCCACATTAGAAAAAACTTTGTTATTTATGCGTGATCAGTTAGGTGCATATAAAAAGTTTTCTTTATTGTTGATCGAGAATGGAAGTCAGGACAATTCTTTTTCTATTTGCCAAAAGTTAGTAAACTCTGACTCCCCAGAGGTTTTGGCTTTTCAAGAGATAAATGCAGGCATTGGCTATGCATTTTTTAGAGGGATTAAAGAGGCCATTAACCTCTGGGAGAAGCATTACTCTGATAAAAAAAACTTTTGGATTCTCTTGAATGCAGCCGATCTTCCTTTTGGATTTACGGACCTAGGTTCGTTTTTAGATTATGGAGGAGTGGACAGAGGTCGACATCAAATTTTTATTGGATCAAAGGGGCATAAATACAGTCGAGTGGACACTAGCATATTAAGAAAAACCCTTTCTTTAGGTTACCGCGCTATTCGTAGGTTTTTATTAGGCATGCAAACCAAGGACTCACAAGGTTCAGTCTTTATTCACATTGATTTGGCAAAAAAATTAATTAATAAGATTCAATCTAGGAATTTCTTTTTTACAACTGAACTCATCTGCCTATCTGAAAAAAATGGACAGGTACCAGCGGAACTTCCGGTTACAGTGTATAAAGGCATACGAAAATCTACAGTGAAGCCGTTTAAAGATAGTCGGCGGATGTTTATTCAAACGATGAAATTAGCAAAGCGCTTAAGGGAAAAAAGTATTTAGTACTTTTAGACCCATTCTCTCTATTTGAATAGTGGCCACCTTAGCATCTGTACCAGCCATGAGATCGTGAGTAGAATCACCGATATAAATAATTTCTGCAAGTGGGTACGAAGTTTTCTCTATGATTTTAAGAAGTCCATCAGGGTGTGGTTTAGGTTGAGAGACATCTTCTTTGCCAACAATGTGAAGGGCCTTAGAAAATAAATGCAAATGGGTTAAGTGTGTTTGAAATTCAGGTGAATTTAAAATATGGCGGATGGCTGCAGACGTATTTGCAGAGAAAATACCAATGATCTCTATTTTTCGTAGGCTCAGTTCTTGAAAAAGAGATCTATGAACTACTTTAGCAAATCCTTTGGATTCCTCTTCTTGAATTATTTTTAATAGCTCTTGAAATATGAGTGGGTGTCTATCTTTTATTTTCCATAGAGCTTGGTCAATACCTAAAGAAGTCTCCAATTGTAAATTTTTATTCAATAGATGGTTCGATAAGGTTTTTTTAAGTTTGGACCAATCAACAGCAAGAGGAGTGATGGTTTGATCAAAGTCTAAAATTGCAGCCTTAATTTGCTTTGGAAACATCAGTACTCAGTATTGGCTGACCATTTTGTGCCTTGAAATAGGCGAGGCTCTCTATCCACTCCTCGAACCCAATACAGATCAGCTTCAAGGGCATTATATTGTGGGAGTTGAGGGAGCTTTTCTCCAAAAGCCAATTGAACGTAGTAGTAGGGCATATTACTACCTGCTTGGCTAAAAAAGTTTGATGTCGTAAAAAAGCGACCCAAATTGATTTCTGTCACGCAAGGTGTAGCGGCGCTATTTTCCTTCATATCTACACAGAAAACTCCATGGGGTTTTGGATCAACAGCAAGAATAGATTTTACAGCCACTTCGTTGACGTCATTTCTTTGGACTGTTTTAGCAATTGAGGGCGAAGAAGATTGACCGCTTGGCATGAGATTGCCAAACATGTATTCCACACGTTCTCGAGCCATGGATGTGATTAACTTGCCTTCATGCCATAGGCTCTGAAAAGCGTATTCTTTGCCGGGTAGGAACTCAGAAATCATAAAATCAGAAGCCGTCATCCCCTTCATATCAATCCAGTACTTAATCCAGTTGCGGGCTTGATCCAATGTTTTTACTGGTAGAGCGGCTTTACTACCAGCTCCTCTTGTAGCTCTTACCCATACAATATCAAAAAGTCGCTTAAGATCATAAAATAAATCAGGGAGAGCTTCCATACTATCGACATGAACAGAGTGAGGAACTGAAACGCCATGAGATTTTAAACACTCATTTGTCTTCGTTTTATCATGGCAGATTTCTATAGCTTCAAGTGAGGGGAGAAAGCTTTTTGCATTGATCTTATCACGATATTGAGTGATGAAACCAACCTCTACATCAGGCTGTGGATGAATCAGCTCCACCTGCTCTTTTTGAATAATACGATTTAATTTTGTTAAATACTCTGGGTCTGTGAACCGAGGTAGTATGTACCGTGCTTCTAAGTCTGTACACTCCATATGAATGGGAGAAGTGTCAGTACCTACAATATAAAAATTCTCTTCAGCCATTCTAAGGGAACGAATAAAGTTTTGGGCGGCGTTTCCCCCGGCACCTGTGATCAATATTCTTTTCATAGCTACACCATATTGCGCCCGCCGGCGCCCATTTCTATTGCCATCTGAGCCAAGCTAACAGCTTTAGCTCCATCTTCAGCTGAGCAAAGGTGGTGTTGTTTGCCCGAAAGAAAATTGAAAATATGATCGAGTTGTATCTTTAATGGTTCGGCTTTGAGGATCCCAAATTCAGTACGATCAGTATTTTTATATTCTTCAATAAATTTTGTGAATTGAGGATCGGCATTGTGATGAGGATCTAATATATTGCCACCAATAACAGTGCAACTTTGTAGAACGTAATCTAAAAATGCGACGCCTTTTGTTCCTGTTACCCTCATTGTCCGAATTTTTGTTGGTGTTACCCAATTCACATGAATAGATGCGCTGGAACCATTTTCACAAGCACAAAGAATTTCAGCCGTGTCATAGAGATCTTTTTGCCATGTGGAATGACAGACACTAGATCGTACTGTCACTGAACCTACTAGAAATTTTAATAAGTCTAAGTCATGAACTGCAAGATCCAATAAAACATTGTCTTTAATATTTTTTGAAGCAGGGTATCCACCAACACGTGTAATAGAGAAGTGAATGGGAGTTCCAATCATGCCTGAATCTAAAACCTCTCGAAGTTTACCGATAACAGGGTTAAATCTTTCTACGTGTCCTGCAAAGATGGGGACTTTTAGATCTTTTGAGATTTTAAAAATTTCGTGGGCTTGATCTACATTAAGAGCCAAGGGCTTTTCAATTAAAAATGGAATTTGCAAAGGAGCTAGGCGACGGGCCATTTCCAAATGCGAAGATGTGGCGGAAGCAACAATACAAAAATCTGGCTTAGAACTTTTTATTCTTTGAAAAAATGGCTCTTCTTGATCAAAGCACTCTAGTAGTGGACCCTGAAGAGTTGACAGTTGAGGATCTAATATTGAGTCCACAACAAAACGAGAATCTTCTTTAAGAACACGAAAATGGTTTTTCCCCATTTTACCGTATCCAATAATTGCTACTTTATAGGGGGCTGAATTTTTATTCTCCATCATTATTACTTTCTTTAGCTACAGAAAATACATGGTGGATTTGAGATGGTCACTCACCAAATAAATCTCTAGTTTGCGCAATGAGTTATAAGTTCCTGTACCTCTTTGTCATTTAATTTGAGCTCAATGCTTAGTAGAGCCATTGAACCATCGGGCTGCTTTTTATAATTATATTGGAATAGATCTGCATTTTTATAGTAGCACTGCTTAGATCCTTTGCGAAGAATGGAAGTCATTTGCTCATCTACATAGGGCAATTCTCCATACTTAAAGCCATTCTCTAAATATAGACTTTTAGAATCAGTGATTTTAAATCCACCCTCATTTTTATGAGAAACGTTCTCCTGTGCTAAAAAACGTGTTTTTTCTATTTTTATGGGCTGGCCAGATTGAGTGTTATAGGTGTGTTTAAGGCCAGAGGCATCCTGAATGACTAGCTTATGGCTGCTGATTTTATAAGTAGGCTCCTGTATTCTTGGAAAAAAATAATATGTGCGAGCGGCTGTATCTGTATGTTGTGGTCCATTTCCAAAATTTAGGAAAATCATAAATAAACCAGATTCAAAGTACGCATAACTTCGCCATTGAAGGGGACGAGGATAAGGCGAGAGCAGAATCACACACTCTTTTTGAGGACCGTAGCGCATTCTTTGTAACTGAATACGTTCAAACTTTTGAACTTCAAAATCGCAGCTATCTGCAAAGGTAGTTAGGGGGATTAGTAGAGAGCATAAAAAAAGTGCGTATTTCATTTAATTTCCTCGGTTGGGGCGAAGGTTCTTAAAACGTCAATTTTTTCAGATTGCTGAACCAGCTGGTTATCTGGGGCATAGATAAACCATGAGAGATGTTTATGAGCATTATTTTCCGTTGCTTTTATTTTGTTATAGATCACTGGAAAGGGTAGCCCTATATCTATATACTCTTGGATAAAATAGGTATTTTGGGGTGATTCAATACCAAGCCCAACAATACGGTAGTCTCTCCACTTTTTATAAATGCCTGTGAGTAAGTTTTTTTCTTCCTCAGTGGCTGCATGATGAAAACGAATAATAATGAGACCCTTTTTTTGATCTTCAGATTTCACCGTATAGGGAGTCCCTCCAGCGAGATCACGGCCCGACAAAGTCCAAGCCATTGCATATGTAGGGAGAAATAAAAGAATGAGGGGAAAAATATTCTTCATGACTTAACGATATGACTGAAAGATGAATCCGCCAAACAAAAAGCAGATAAAATTGCTAACTGGTTAGTGGCTTTTAACAGTGTGTATCCTTTTTTTCTAAAGAACTAATAAGTGCGCAAGCCGTTAAACTCTTAATGAGATCGCCTGCTAGAAAAGGGAGGGCTCCTACAGCAAAAGCTTGTGATAAAGGAAGTGTTAGGCTCAAGAAAAGAACCCCACAGGTTAGAATCACTGCTGAAGAAATGAGAGCTGCGCCATAACATTTAAAAAAACTTTTTGTCCAGCCACTGTCGGCAAGTCCGCCTACGATTTGGCTAGAAAGCAGCATGCCGAGAAGATAACCAGTGCTGGGGCCAAAAGAAAAGCTAGCCATGGTTCCTGCGAAAACTGGGGCACCTGTAAAGCCCAGTATTAAGTATGTGCCAACGCTAACCCCTGCTAGTTTTCTGCCATAGAGTAGGCCAATCATAAGAACTCCGAAGCTTTGGCCTGTTATTGGAACAGGAGACCAAGGAGTATATAGTCTGACTTGAGCAAGAAGGCTTAAAAAAAGTATTCCAAAAAAAACAGTGGCCCACCATACGACTTGAGGTGAGGTAATGTATGCCAGGGAATGATAACCTTTGTTATTAGATTCGTAGTAATTTCGTAGCCAACGGGGTACCGGTGCCATTTGATCTTTTGCAACTTTCATCATTGTCTTTTTTCCATCTATACAAGGTTGTATTTGATGAGGAACTAAAGTTCTTGTCAATAAGATCCCCCCAGCAAATTCTTGCTCCGCATAAATGTACAAAGTGACACTGAAAAATTGGCATTGTCTTTGCTCTTAGCTTGGAGAAAGCAAAGGTTGGGGCTATTTTGACCGCGAAATGAGTGTAGCTAAAAACCATAAGGGAGAACATACAATGAAACATTTAATTTTACTTGCCAGCTTATTAGCATTGAGTGCCTGTGAGCTCAAAGGAACTATGACTGTGGACTCTGAATTTGCAGCCATTGATAAAAAAGGTAAAACACATCAAATAGCTGTGGGTGCCTATCGTACAGAAATGGAGTACGATGAGGGGGACCGCGAATTAAAACTAGAAATTAAGAATGCTGCCGGACAAGATGAGGTCGAATTAAAACTTCTTGTGCCTGTTGGACAACAAACTCCAGAGAGAGGACAATCTTTCTCGTATTCAGCAAGGGATATTGGTCAAAGCTTTGGGGTTAAAGGCCAATCAACAGAGCTGTTTGAACAGTCATCGCCACTGCGAGGAACTGAGGCTTGCAGCTATATTAGGTATGTTCGTACGTGCACAGGTCGCGGCCTTCCTCGACGTCCTGGTCGCCGTGGTCAATGCTATGACAGAGCTGTTACCTATATTGGACATCGTACTATTGAGTATCGTTTAAACACCACTACTCATGTCTTGGATTTACAATTTGTCGAGAGCAATGGCGAACGAATTCTTGCCAGATCCAGTGCTCAAGCTTCAACGACTCAACAACAAATTATATATAGAGGTTCTTGTTACCGTTAACCGTCATCAATCACAAAAATAGGGGGAGAGAAAAATGAGAAGATTTTTATTGGCACTCAGTGCTTGTGCCATAGTGACAACGTCACAGCTTGCACTAGCCAGGGATTACACCTTGAATGTGCACAGACCGTTAGATGTGAAGAACGAAAAAGGGGAGCTTGTTCAAATTCAACCGGGTACATATAAAATGGATGCGGATTTTGATTTGAATGACAAAGAACTAAAACTTAAAGTCAATGATGCTGGCCCTTATGGGAGAGATGTAAAACTTGTTCTTTTTTGGAATCAACTAGACACTTTAGAAGGAAATTATAATTTAGCTCCTACAGATATAAATCAGTTTTTTGGTCTTATGGCCAATCGTGATGTAGATATTTT
>Ga0210057_1007100_pt1 | contig 13702 bp, 13 predicted proteins | sample CryGeyCG2114_010_2_FD_183968 | JGI IMG/M metagenome (GOLD analysis project Ga0210057, IMG submission 183968) | Groundwater microbial communities from aquifer - Crystal Geyser CG10_big_fil_rev_8/21/14_0.10 (SPAdes) (version 2) | ecosystem: Environmental > Aquatic > Deep subsurface > Groundwater ... | reverse complement strand
AAATGAACTGCTTAAAAGTAAGCGGGCCGACAATCTTATCTTCTGTCTCTATAAATTGGGGAACTTGGAAACGCATAGATTAGGGTTTAGCCACTAGGGTGTAGGGTTTAGGGAAGAAAGAAGTTTATTTAACATTTTCATTACTTCCACTAATTGATTATACACTTTTTCAATAGTATCTGGATCGACAAATTCTAAATCTTTAGATAATAATAATTGAGTTTCAAGTTCAGCTCCCGAGCCAAAGGCAATCCTTACGAATTGAATGTATTCTTGCCTGGATTTTCTGCTATAACCCTCGGCAATATTGGAAGGGATTGACACCGATGCCCGGCGCATTTGAGAAGTAAGACCATAAGTTTCCTCTTTGGGAAATTTTTTGGTTATTTTATAGACAGCTTTAGCAAGCTCGAAACTTTTTTGCCAAACAATTAGTTCCTTATAAGAATTCATCTGTCGTCTATTGGCTTGACCCTAGACCCTAAACCCTATTCCACCGGTTCTCGATAAGGATCTTCTCCTTTATATCTCGTGGCTCGGGCTTTTTCTAATTCTTCTTTTGATTTTTCTTCCTCAGGTTCCGATGTGGCTTTCTCGAATTTCTCCGGTCTTTTTTCGGGAGTTACAGTTTCGGCATAAGACGGCGGATGTTCTATTTCTTCCAGTATTTTAGCTTTCTCCAATTCTTCTTTTTCTTCTGATTCTTCAACAGATTTTTCAATTTCCACTCCGCCGACATTTCCCTGCCAATCAAAATCACCAGCTCCTAAATCTTTTGCCGGCTCCACACCATATCTTTTTTCGGGTTCCGACAAAGCTGATCTAAGCACGGGCGATGATTCAGATCTTCGTTCTACTACCCCGGGCGTCTGAGTTTTTATTGGTTTCGTATATTCTTCTTTTCTTTCTAAAGTTTGGAGTTTTTTTCTTAGTTCTTCTATTTCTCTTTTAGTATTGTCAGAAAAATCGGAGTTAGTTTGAACCGGCTTATTTAATTCTGTTTTTTGCTCAATTCTTTTTTCTTGTATCACCTCCCTTTTTTCTGTTACCGGAGCTTGAGGTCTCGGATTTTGCGGCACCGCAGGCATCCTCTTAATAGTTCTCATACCGGCGTAGCTTTCCGTTGCCGGTTCTTTTTTTGTGTTTGGTTCGATACTGTACACTTCATTTTCCAATTCCTCGTTCTCTGTTTTCTCTAATTCATCCAATTCTGGTTTAAGTTCCGGATATTCTTCGAGCATTTTGGCTTTTATAAACGCGCTTTTTTCCCGCACGATCTTTTTTTTACTTTCTATTTTCTGTCTTAATTCAAGAGCCTCTTTCTCAAGCTCGTCTTTTTTCATTTTAGAATAATCTTTTTGTGGCGTGTCGGTTTGCATATTTTTATATTATTTAAGCAGTTCTTTTTTTACCTCTTTTAATTTTTGGGCGATTACTTCTATTTCTTTAAATTGATTTATTAGTTCTTCCAAAAATGCGGTAATGTCTAAGACCTCTTCTTCTGAGGCACCAAGCTTTTCAAGTAAATTTTCTAAAAGCTCATCCTGCCTCGTTTCTTCTCTGATAATTTTTTCAAAAATACTGCATAGCTCTCCCATTTCGCCTAGGGTTAGACTATATCTGTCGCCGATAGAAAATATATTTTCAATAAAATCATCAGCCAAATCAGCGTCTCCTAATTTATCAGTCAGAGTTTTTAGGAGTTTTTGTTGGGAAGCAAAATAATCTGTCATTTTTAAAAAACTAATTTTTTTAATCTACTACTATTCCACTGAAAACTTTGACGCCTAGTTTTTGAGCTATCTCTTCTATGTTGATTTCTTTTCTGAGATCAATGCTTACTTCTTCTGCGACATTTACCACGTTATAAAATACTGGTCCTTCCTTGACACTGATTAACCAGCGGAGGGCGTCTTTATTCTGCTCGCTCATTTTCTCTCCAGCTTTATATGCCAGCAATAAATGCTTAACAATAATACGTTTGTCACCCTCGTCGCTATCTCTGAAACCCTGTAAAACAGTTCGATCCATCAGGTCTAGAGTTATCGGTGATTGCCAAGACCTGCTACCAATACCGGCTATTTCTTTTCGCTCCTTGCCGTCAAAAGCAGATTTCATTCTTTTTCTCAAAACTTCTAGTTGTTCGACACTGAAAGTATCAAAGTATTTTTTGGAATCTTTTTCTGTGCCGGGACCTAAAATTTTTTCGACATGTTCTATTATGTCAATAAAATCTGTAACTTTTGCTTCTCGTATATGCCTGCCTCTGCCGGCGAAAGCTTCATTTTTTCTGATATCTTGAATCATGGGGAATCTGATGTGGCCGACGATAGCAAACTGATCAAACATCTCAGGCATGTAATTATTTATATGAATAAGCTCTTTGATATTTCTTATATCATTTCTGAATGTTTCTCTTATCTCTCGGCCAGTAGGAGTTTCTTGATAAGGTAATTGGGGTTCTGGTTTTCTAAGGATTTCTGGTATCGGAGCATCTTTATGAGCCAGCCACTCATCAAAAGCTTCTTTATATTTTCCCTTCTTTTTTTCGTATTCTTTCATCTCCGGGCTATGTTCGATCCAATCCATGCAAAATTTGAAACGGGCTCTGGTAACGTGTTCTTTTTCGGCGTCGGTAAGACGATGACTTTCCATTAAGGCCATATACTTATCGCCCGGCACGTATCTCATAAATTCCGGGTCAGTAAACTTCCTTTTAGGAGTGAGTTCGACGAAGTATCCCGTTTTGACTTGGGCCAACGTTTGTTTTAATCTTTCTTTAGCTTTTTCTGCGCCTTCTTTATATTCTTTGGCTTTTTTTTGTTCTTCTTTTAATTTTTTCTCAGCCTTTTCTTTCTTTGCGCGTAATTTTTCCTCGGCTCTTTTTAGTCTGGGGATTCTTTCTTTTCCCTCCTCGATAATTCTTTCTTTTTCTTTAATCTTTTTTTCCTTTTCCGCAATCTCTTTTTCCAGCCTCTTTTTTTCCGCTTCCAATTCATGGGGCGTCTTTTTTTCGTAGCCGGTTTTTTTCTTTTCTGGGTTTTTTGGTTCTCCTTCCATAGTTATATATTATTTATATTTTTGTTTATTGGCTTCTTCTCTTTCTCTCCTCGCCCTCTCTTCTGGCTTGTCCCATACTCATTGAGTTACCAGATACTATTTCATCGGCTGAGGGTGTTTGTGGTGATTGTGGTTCTCTTACTCCAGTAGCTGTTGATTCACTCTCTCCTTTCCCGCTAGACATTTCCTCCTTCAAATCTTCGAGAGATTTTCGCAGAGCTTCCATTTCGTCAATTGCCGACTGTTTTTCTTCTTTTGCTAGATTCATTTCCTTAGTGTAATACTTATTTTCAATATATTTCTCCCATTTCAGCCTCTCTTTTGTCGCCTCTTCTCTTTCTTTTTTGGCTTCCGGCGATTCAATTTGACCCAATTTTCTTTGATTTTCTATCCTCGTTCTCTCTTCTTTTATTGATGCATTTAGTTTTCTTATACCTCTTCTCTTATTTGCCAATTCCTCATCCTGCTCATGAGCTTCCTGGGCAGAGAGATGGTGAATGTCTTTGTTTACGATAGCACCCAAAGTGGCTTCCATAGGAGCTTGAAGAGGCCATGACTGGAAAGCTCGAGTCTTTTGCGCTTTTTCATGCAATTTTCTCAAGCTCAAAGCTTGGGTTCCCATACCGGTTACTCTTAAGCCAGTGCCTAGACCTCTTGCCCAGAGACTTTCTCCATGATCTCGCAGATGCTCTCCTTTTTCTCTCATTTTCTCACCCACCCACTCTGCACCAAATCCTCTTATGGCAGTTCTAGCAAGTGAACCTCTTAGACCGCCTCCGATCCAATTTGCTGTGTTTTCTCCCCAACCCATTATTGCGTTTCCCCCAACGTCACCGACTTGTTTGGCGGCGATTAAAGAGAAAAGAGCCAGACCTATGATTATCATGAAATTTAACAGAAGCATAATTGTCGAAGGGTTGGGAGCGTCGTTTGGCCCTCCCTCAGTTATTAGGCCGGTCCAAGCCATTCCAGAAGTATCAGGGACAAGATCGTCAAGAACCATAAGAGTGGCCCAGATTAGGGCAAAGAAAATGGGTACCCAGAGTACTTGAGCGAGCAAAGCTCCCCACCACTTTTGCGAGTATTCGTCTTTAGGCAAAGCCATCGAGGCAAAAGCTAAAGGAGAAAGAATTATCAGGAAAACAAGAACTATAAATCTTGAGATTAATAAAATACTTACCGTAAGGAAAATAAAAGCCAGTGTTATAAATAGCATCATGCCTAGAAATCCCAAAAGAAGCATATTCAAAGCAAATTTTGCTCCTTCGAGAATATTTTTTGCCCCGGTAACATCATAGAATCCTTGCAGTTGCACATGACTCTTAAAAACATCACTTAACCCAACAGGACCTTCGGTAGGAAGGTTTCCGGTAAGTGTGTCATAGAAAGCAATTGTGATTGTGTTTGAAATATCAATTATAACTTTGGTAAAGAACATGCTGAAATTCAAAAGTAGAGCAACTATTATTATGTGGACCAATAGCCGCTTCGTTTCAGAGGTGTCGAGCCGGAGAATGGTCATTATGGCTATATAAAGAATAATGAAAATGAAAGACATGTTTGCCAGGTCCCTGAAAGCTCTCCAAGCTATGTTTATGCCTTCAGTATTTTCGACAAGCTCTTTCATGCCGAGAATGGTGTAAGAAATGACTGTGTTTAGTAAAAGTCCGGAAATCCAAAGAAACGTACCTCCGATAAATAAGAGAAATTCACCTATCCAAGTAGCAACATCGTTGAGACAGGCCAGGAAGTTGATATCGGGTATGAACAAAGTTCCAGCTGATCCGGGAGTAACACAGTGTGGTTCTGCGGCAGTGACGATATTAGGAATAATCGCAGCTGACACTAGCGCTACGATAAAGAAAGAAATAAGTATTCTTGAAAATATTTTTCCTTTAAAAAATTTCATTTTTTTTAACCTGCGAGGCCAGAAGAACCCAAAGCCTTTGATATCAACTGATTAAGCAATGCCGCAAGAATTCTATCAAAACTGTCGGCCAATTCTAGCTGCGTTAACTCGGCGCCTAAAGCCTTGCCCAAACCGGTCTCGATAACTTTGCCCGGAGTTTTGATAGGTCCTTTTACCTTACACTCACTAAGTGGCGCTCCTGGCGGGTCAATACAATCTTGGAAAGAAAGAAAACCGTCTCCCCAATTAAGCTGTAGAAGTTCAATGTTTTGTCTGCCTCGGATTCTTACGCCCAATTCCGCTTCGGATGCGAGATAAGTACTGTATTGATTTTGGCGAACTAGAGAAATCCAACCGTCCCACCCTCCTTTATAAAAATTTGCGGAAATACCCCTTCCGGAATCTCCGGAGAATTCGGCGAAATCTTCCACATTTTTGATAACATCGGACAATCTACAGGATATTCTCTCTTCAAAAGAAGATTTATATCTGTAATTTAAGGCAGCTTTGATGTCTAATTCAAATGGTTCGCAGAGAAATCCAAGTTCGGTTCCGTCTATAAATTCCCCGGCGACAGTGTCAGCCACATCTGCAAGGAAACTCCCTGGATCTTGGACAAAAGCCGGACCTTCGCCTGGGAAACCTCGATCTATCCACTCGACTATTGAGTTTGTGAGCTTCTGGAGGAGTGCTTTAGCCATACTTACGGCAAAAAAATCCAAACTAAGTACCGCTAAACCCGGCCCGGTTATTGGGTTGACCGCGACTTCGGCTAAAGGGCTTATGCCCGGCACCGGACCGACTTCTTTTATTGTCACGGCACCTGTTGCTATGGCAGTTTGCAAAGTTGTTAAGTTGAGTACTGTAAGCTGTGCAGAAATAATTCCGGCCACGATTGAATCATGAACCGGCACAAATTGCGCTTCGGCTTTTTTATGGAAAAATACTGTAGGTAATATTATTGAAACTATAAGAATCGCCGCAATGAATTTTTGTCCGCTTTTTTTCATTGTGTTTGGAGCGAAGCGTTAGCTGCTCTTTCGATTGAAGAACCCGGTTCATTTTCGCCAAAAGTAATTTCCTTACTTTTCATAAAATTATTCAGTTCTTTCATATAATCCTTGAGATCAGCTCCGTATCTGGAATAAGAAGCCATCACAAAAAGTCCTCTGAAAGGATCTTTTAGCATTACGTTAAATTGCTTAACGCTGGCTGTCATTTTTCCCAATGAATTTATGATGTTTAAATGAACACTCGCTAATTCGGCCGGAGTTTCAATTGCCAGAAGATCTTTAATCAAGTTCTCGTAGTTTTTAATTATTGGTGTCAGTTTGGCGAATTCTTCTTCTCTTTCCAACTGGACTGCTCGCATAAGAATTTCGATTTCGTTGCCTTCCGAAGCGTCATAAATATTTTTTGTTGAAGCTTCGCCTAGTTTGTTTCCGTAATTTTTAAAACTCTCGGCGTCATTTTTGGAAGATATATTTAAATTTTTGACCTCGTATTCTTTATATTCTATTTCATATTTTTCCGGCAAAGACATTGCCAGAATTTTTTCTGCTATTTCTTCTTCTTCTTCATTTATCGCCACGTTTGATTCTTTGGCGCGAAAATATTCTTGTAATAACCCTCTGCCGACCATGTCGGTATAATTGTTACTTGCTGAAGAACCGGATAGGTGGTCGTTATTTTCCAAAACGTCTCTTTCCCATTCCGAAAAGACTTCTGCCTTAGATCTTTCTCCCAATCTGGCTTCCAGAAAAGTTTTTTGATTGTTCGCTGAATATACGACGCTATTCCTTTGGGCTATAAACCAAATACCCAAGATCAAAGCCAAAGAAAAGACCAGAGATAGACTTATGATCAGTGTTTTTTTAAGAGACGGCTTCATCTTGAAATGACTTTCATGGAATACTTGAACTTCCCTAGGAGGAAGCAGGCGACAATACTAAAATTATATCAAGAATTTAGCGGTCTTTAAAAGAAAATGATATTTTTGTGGATAGTATTAAATTTCTATTTTCTTTAAAAGGAAGCGGAGAATCTTTCTATGCTCCTCGATCTCTAATCTTTGGAACCCCACCTTAAATTTAGAAAGTTGTTTATCTCGAAACCAATCTTCGGAAGTCCGACTTCCGAAGATTGTCCTTTGTTTATTTATTTTATTCTAATACAAGTTCCTGCATTTCTTCTGTTTTCGGGTTCTCTAAAAGATCAAAGAGACTTTTTTTGTGCTGTTTAGGATGTCCTATAAAATTATTTAAAAAGTCTCTCTGGGTAACTGATGGGAAATTTTTTATGCCAAGATAATCAGGAAAACTGCTCCATCTGTAGTTTTCTAGGAATTTTATTGCTTCCTTTCTATTTTTTATTATTTTTTCATATTTCTTCCCAAATTTTAAGTCTAGTGGATTAAGGTGGATATAGTAAGGAAGATAAATGAAATGAGCTTCTTTTTTAAGACGAACAGATTTATATTTCCCTTGGAAAAGTGCCCCCACTCTTTCATATTTTTGATTAAAATAATTCGTGTAACCGGTTCCTAATTTCCGCATAAATTCTGTAATACCCCCATCCACCCTCTGTCTTGCTAAAAGGTGAAAATGATTCGGCATTAGGCAAAAAGCCATTATTTCTACTAGTAGTTTTCTCTTTCTCCTTTTAATCTTCGGAAGTCCGACTTCCGAAGATTGGTTAAAATGATAATTAAGGTTGATTGCCGGATTTATGTCGTTAAATTCAAAAAGATCATGCACAAACCGGGAATAATCTTCATCGGAAAGAAAAATATCTCTTTTCTCAACACCTCGGTTGTATATATGGTAGATTTCTCCGGTCACAGGTCTCTCTCGTTTCATAATGTTTCCATTATAATATATTCTTCTAAATTTCGGAAGTCGGACTTCCGAAATTTATCTCTTCCGAAATTTATCTAAATTCAATAAGCTCTTGACGAGTTTTTGCGATTCACTTTTGAATTTTCAGTGTAGTATAATGTTAAAGAATGAAAAAAACTTTCCTAATGATACTGGCCGGGTTTTTACTATCTTCGGTATTCGGTGGTTTCTTTGATTGGAACAAAGCTCAAGCTGAGAAGACCTTAGAGTCAGAGATCGCCGAGCTTGTGGCTCAAGTAAAAATGCTTAAAATTCAGCTGGCTTCTTTAAAAAACGGAGGTTTTGTCTTTGCCAGAAATTTAGCTTTGGGCGACGAAGGTAGTGATGTCCGAGAGCTTCAAATTCTTTTGAATTCTGATATTTTTACCCGAGTAAGTCTTTTGGGCCCCGGTTCTCCTGGTCAAGAAACAACATTTTTCGGGCCGGCCACCGTCTCGGCTGTCAAAAGATTCCAAAATAAATATGCCGGCGAAATTCTCAGGCCCAATAACCTCATCTTACCGACCGGTTTTGTAGGGATTTCTACCAGAAACAAGTTGAACTCTTTGGCTCTCGAAAGAACTAACGTTCTCCCGCCACAACAAATAGAGCCGATTCTTCCTACTGAAGATCCGATATCTTCTTTTTTCATGGAAGATCCGAATGAATTTTCTGTCGCGATGATTTCTTCTTATTCAGGTTTACCCGGGAGCTCTGTCACTATTTATGGATCCGGTTTCGAAGCAGACAATACTGTTAATTTAGGAAACACGCATGCTTTGAGCGGTCTTAACTCCAGTAATAGTTCTATAAGTTTTAAAATACCGGAAAATATTCCTCCTGGCCGATACGACATCTCCGTCAGTAATTCCAAAGGCCGCTCTGAAACAACAGTTTTCTTCATCGTAGCTTCTCCTGTATCTGTTCTGCCTGTTATTTCGCAGATCTCTCCATCTACGGGTTTCTACGGAACAGAAATTACCATTTTTGGATCTAATTTTACTTCTACCGGTAATGAAATCAGATCAAGTTATGGTGTTATTTCAAATTTATCTTCTCTTGACGGCCAAACTTTGAAATTAAAAGTAGAACCATTCCCTGAAACCCCTGTTGTCAGGAGTCCTTCCGACACAAGTCAAGGTGTCGAGTGGGATATTGATTTTTACGTCGTGAACGATAATGGTATCGGCAAAGAAAGCGGAGTTTTTACTTTAAAAATTTAACAATCCCGTTAGTAGTCCCTGCCTGCCGCAGGCAGGGCGGACGCATCTTAGAGAAAACCATGAACAAAACGTTAAACTTTAAAAATAATTTACGTAGGCCGGACATTAAAGCATCGCTTTTAGCGTTCGCGTCCTACTACTAACAGGATGAAAAAGACTATCCAAATATTTATTTTGCTTGCGGTCGTGACAGCCGTCATTCTCTTTTCTCTTTTCTTTTTTTCCGCTGAAGCCCAGTCCCCTCTTATTTTCGGCGGTTTTGTAACCAGGGTCAGATATTGTAACTGTAGCCTCAATTTTCTCGTTACCATAAGCTCACCGGTAGGAGGCCAGTTTATTTTTAGACCAGGAACTCCTCAATATGAGTTCAAACGTTTACCGAGCCCCGGAATATGGACTCTGGGCCTTTATAGGCCTGGTGGCTTGTGTCTTGAGTTTTCCAGCCATTCTTGCTATTCGGTGGGAATCCCCAGAGGCGTCATCACTTCTACTGTCGGGACATCTCTTTAAATTTTAAACTATAGAACTTAACTCTTGGGTTAAACACATCCAAGTTTCCAGAGACAAATTTTCCGCGCGACTGTTTTCTTCTATCTCGCAAGTTTGGAAAGCTCTTGCCAAGGTCTCTTTGTCTTTTGTTAGTGGCAGAATGTTGTTGAACAACTTTTTTCTTTTACTGCTAAAGCCGACTTTTACAAGTTTAAAGAAAACATCCTCGCTTTCTTTCGGAATTTTGTTTGATATTCGATCAATCAATAAAATCGCTGAGTCTACCTTCGGTTGAGGGCTGAAATACCTTTTGCTGACTACCGCAACAAGTTTTGGTTCTCCAAAAGCCTTGACGCTCAGAGACAAAATACTTTCTTTTCCATTTCTGGCGACAATCCTTTCCGCCACTTCTTTTTGAAGCATTAATACAGCTAAACTCGGTTTCTGATCTGCTGTTAGAAATTTCCGCAAAAATTTCCCGGTAATGTAGTATGGCAGATTAGCTATTAGCTTGTAGCTTTTAGCTTTGAGCTTATAGTCCACAGGATTGAAATTTAAAATGTCCGCGTGGACAAGTGATAGTCTTCCAGTAGAAAGGTCTGTCGTGAATTTCTCCCTAAGATAAGGTATCAATCGGTCATCTTTTTCTACGGCGATGACTTTTCCGACTTTTTCGAGGATTTTTTGGGTAAGGTTTCCCTCGCCCGGTCCAATTTCAAGGGCAGTGTCTTCGGGGGTGACTTTTCCTGCCGCGACGATCTTTTCTAGGATTGACTTTGACTTTAAAAAATGTTGCCCTAGAGTTTTTTTGGCTCTTAATATAGACATTTTTTGTTATAATTGTTTACTTTGTAATATTTCTGGATAACTCATTTGACCCGCTCCCCTCCATTGGTATAATTCTTTGATAACCGATAACAGGAGCAACCGAGTTCAGACACTCACAACGGCTGACAAGATTGACTGAATTATAATTAATTTAACTTTATTTTAGCTACTGAACAACACGCCGATCCTATTAAAAAGACTAGGCCGGGTCGGAATACAAAGTTTTGGTTTTTAAGACTTTTGTTGGTAAGTCTAGCTTTTTTTGTCGTTATTTTTCCCCTAATTAGCCAAGCTAAGATAATCTCTATTGTATCCTCTTTCTTCAACGGAGAGAAAGAAGAAATCGAATTTCTTCCAAATTCCCAAAATATGGCGCTTCTGGAAGCTTCCGCGGTGGCTACTCTTTCGGTCGGCGGTGGCGATATTACCATTATTGATGGCAGTGCCCTAGTTTCGGAAAGCGGGCCCACCGGTTACGGCGGGTCTTTATTTAAAGAAAATAACGGTGAAATAAGCATTTACGTAGTTCATGAAGGAGATTCTTTGTCTCAAATTGCTGATATGTTCGGAGTTTCGATAAATACCATAAGATGGGGCAACGATATTTCAGGGTCAACAATTTCTCCTGGTCAAACATTGGTTATTTTGCCTGTTTCCGGAGTCAGACACACTGTCAAGTCTGGAGAGACTTTGGCGAGTATCGCCAAGCTCTATAAGGGCGACTTTAATGAAATAATAACTTACAACGATATTTCGGAGGATACCAAGCTGTCAGTCGGCGAATCTATAATAATTCCTGGTGGAGTTTTGCCAGAAACTGCTTCAGTTTCGAAGTCAAAGACAAGTGTCTCAAAATCCAGCGGGTCAGCCACTCCGGACGGATATTATGTACGTCCAATTAACGGAGGTAGACGAACCCAAGGAATCCACGGTTATAACGCAGTTGATCTAGCTGCGCCTGAAGGAACAAGCATTTTTGCTTCTGCCGCCGGAGTCGTCACTGTCAGCCGAAATTCTGGTTGGAACGGAGGATATGGTAATTATGTTGTTATATCTCATTCTAATGGAACTCAAACTCTTTATGCTCATAACAGCAGAAGTGTTGTCGGATCGGGCGAAAGAGTCTCTCAGGGTCAGTTAGTAGGCTATGTCGGCTCGACTGGTCGTTCTTCCGGTCCCCATGTTCACTTTGAAGTTCGAGGGGCAAAAAATCCTTTCTAGCTAGTTAGTCAAAGAGCGAATCTTTTTTCTGTTTTTACTCTGTTTAAGAGTTTTCCAACGCCCTTTTAATTTTTTAGGGTAAAACTTCGTAGGAACAAAAATTAATATAGGCTACAATGTAGCAGGTTCATCTTTATAAGATTTTAATAAAAAAATGGATAATTTAACGAGAGATTTTGTTTCCAGAGATCCAAGACAATACAAACTTAAAATCGGAAGAACAATTGCTTCTTCTTTGACAGGTTTTATTGTCGGGGTGATCAGTGCTAGTATCGTTTGGATGTATGCTCTACAAAATTTTTAATCAATATCAAAAATTAGGCATAATAAGTTAGAAAAATATCCCGATGGCCATCGGGATATTTTTGTTCGGAATCTTTTTCAGGTTAAACAAGATCAATCTTTTTGGGCCTGTACTGAAGAGCTTCAAGCAGATGGACTTCTTTAATTTCCTCTGATTTATCTAAATCAGCTATAGTCCGGCTTAACTTAAGAACCTTGTGATAAGATCGAGCGGACAAATCTAATTTTCTGGCCATATTATTGAATTTGTCTTTTAAAGTATCCGGTAACAACAAGTATTTTAAGAGTTCTTTAGCGGGAAGTCGGCTATTGATTTTAGTTTTCAAACCGAAATCCCGGAATCTATTTTCCTGGGCTTCTCTGGCTTTTAAGATTCTTTCTTTGATTTTTTCTGTTTCACTTTCTTTGCTTTTTTCAGATAGTTTTTCGTAATCAACTTTGGAAACTTCCAGCCAAAGGTCGATTCGGTCCATAATCGGTCCGGAAATTTTTCTTTGGTAGCGCTGTATATGAGAAGGTAGACAAACGCAATCTTTGCCTTTAACCCCGAAATTTCCGCAAGGACAAGGATTCATGGCGGTTACCAGAATGAAATCTGCTGGGAATAAAGCTGAGCCTCTTGTTCTTGAAATATTTATAGTTTTTTCTTCGAGTGGTTGTCTTAAAGCTTCGACGACTCTTCTATCAAATTCCGGAAATTCATCTAGAAACAAAACTCCGCGATGAGCCAAGGTGATTTCTCCCGGTTTGGGAATAGATCCTCCGCCTCCGACAATAGAGACATACGAGGAAGTGTGATGCGGTGAGCGAAAAGGAGGATGAACAATGAGTGGTTCTTGTAAAATTCCGGCAACAGAATGAATGCCGGTGATTTCTAGAATTTCTTCGAAAGAAAGAGGTGGCAAGATATATGTGAAAGCTTTTGCGAGCATAGTTTTTCCAGTTCCAGGCGGACCGTACATTGAAACATTGTGGCCGCCAGCTGCGGCGATTTCTAGTCCGCGTTTGGCACTTTCCTGACCGCGGATGTCGGCAAAGTCTATGGCTTGTTCACGGTCTTGGTAACGAACCTCGGTTTTTTCCTGAGGAATAATTTTTATTTTTTCTTCTTCAGCTGTCTCTTTCATTTTTTTTTCATTAATATGCGAGATTACTTCTTTTAAATTTTCTGCACCGAAAATTTTTACGTCATCTATCAAGGCCGATTCCTCGGCATTTTCTTTCGGCAAGTAAATTTCTTTGAATCCCAGCCTCTTGGCTTCTTGCGTTAATAACAAAACTCCCCGGAGTGGTTGTAATTTGCCGTCGAGAGATAGTTCTCCCAGAAATAATTTATCTTTGGGATCAAATTTTATTTCTCCGGAAGCTAAAAGGTAACCCAGGGCAATTGATAAATCAAAAACCGGTCCTTCCTTTTTTAAATCGGCCGGTGCCAAAGAAACAATGACTTTTTGATTTTTTTGTTTCGGCGATTCAAACCCACTATTTTTTATAGCGGCCGAAACTCTGTCTTTTGATTCTTCTACCGCTTTATCGGGTAATCCGACAATTGCGAAAGCATTAAGTCCTCTCGATAGGTCGACTTCGACACTAATTATTTTAGCTTTTAAAATAAAGTTTTGGGCGCTGAAAACTTTAGCAAAACTCATGTTAGTTTCTAGGCTTCGCTTCGCTGTAGGTCGGTAAGTTTTTAAATTCCAAAATTCTAACTTATAGTCGGCGAATGCCGGCAGAACTTCCCAACTTATAACTTATAAATTACTTCATGTGTTCTTTACAAGTCAGAGCGGCGG
>Ga0210057_1007099_pt1 | contig 13703 bp, 17 predicted proteins | sample CryGeyCG2114_010_2_FD_183968 | JGI IMG/M metagenome (GOLD analysis project Ga0210057, IMG submission 183968) | Groundwater microbial communities from aquifer - Crystal Geyser CG10_big_fil_rev_8/21/14_0.10 (SPAdes) (version 2) | ecosystem: Environmental > Aquatic > Deep subsurface > Groundwater ... | reverse complement strand
AAGGAATAGTTGCCCATAATTTTACTAGCGGAGGGTGTTCAGGATTAAATGTGTAATCAAAATATTTCCAGTAGCTGTATCCTGAAGTAATGTGAGTTACTTCATCACTTGTTGCAGAATTGTGAAGCATGCTTCCTATTGTTAATACGGAAAATATAATCAATAAGACAAAAACTAGCAATTTCTTTTGCATATCAATGTGAATTATTCATTATTTATTAAGGTTTTTGTCATATGCTCCATTCAGTGCATTAATTCGCACCTTAAATAAGTCAAAAAACATCTTTAATGAGTCCTTAATTATTCTGACCTTGCTTCTTTCATCGTTTGCCCATGTAACAGGAATTTCTTTTATTTTATACCTTAATTTTTTTGCAATGAACATCTGTTCAGCATCAAAGCAAAATCCTTCTATTTTCTGCTTCTCTGCAACAGCTTTTGCAGCCTTATTAGAAAATAGCTTAAATCCGCATTGGCTGTCATGAATTCCAGGCAGTAGTAATAATCTGACAAAAAAAGGAAAAATCTTCCCTAAATTGCTGCGAAGAAGTGGCTGTTTTACAACTATCTTTGACATAGGAAGATTCCTGCTTGCAATAATAACCTCATACTCTTTAATATATCTAAAACACGTTTCAAGCTCTTCAATAGGTGTGCTTAAGTCTGCATCTGAGAACAAAATCCAGTCCCCTTTGGCATATAAAAACCCTCCTCTGACACTATAACCCTTGCCTTTATTATTAGGATTATCAAGTACAGTTACATTATTAAACTCGAGCACAACTTCCTTTGTTTTATCAGTGCTACCGTCATTTATAACAATTATTTCATAATCATATCTCTCTTTTTTCATGTATGCAATAATCTTTTCAAGGCTTGCCTTTATCCGCTTTTCTTCGTTATAAGCAGGTATTACTATTGATAGTTTCATAGAACTAGTTAATAGCATCTTATTTAAAAGAATTATCCAAATCAAACAAAGCATTTATAAATGACCTATTATTGCTATAAACCACAATGAAAAAACCAAAGGAAATGAAGAGGCTTTGCCCATACTGTAAAAAGCATACTGTTCATAAAGTTGGCCAGAATAAGAAGAAAGGAGCATCTTCTTTGACAAGAGGATCAAAATACAGAGCGCGCGCTAGAGGCTCTGCTAGAGGGAAAGGTAACCTTGGTCGTTACAGCAAGCCTGCTGTTACAAAGTTCAAGCGTACTGGAAAAAAAGCTACTAAAAAGACAGATATTCGATACACATGCAAAGAATGCAAGAAAATGCATATGCAAAAGAAAGGCATTCGAGCTAAGCGTGTAGAATATGTATAAATCATTTTTCTATCTATATTATCTATATATAGTCTATATATAGTAATCAGCAAATCTTAAAATCTATTAATAAATCTGCTTAATAATTAAATCACTGCCATTATTGAAGGTATTACTCTATCTTCTTAATATTCTTTGGCAATAAAAAATAATTGATGTTTAACTCAGAACTATTCGAAAGGTTTATATATAAATAAACTAAAAAAAGACTAAAAAGCAGGTGATGTTATGACAAAAAGCTTCTTTCGTTCAATGGGTGCATTATGTTTATTTGTTTCATTAATACTTATCATTGCAGTATTATTTGCTGTATATGCTTATGCAGGTGATACATCAGGAGAGAAAAAAGAATTAAACATAGATCTGATCCCTCCTGAAGTGTATGAATACACATCAATTTATTCAATGTTTGAATATCAGTATGCAGTTAAGTACAACACTGCCAAAGAAGGAACTTTTTCAGTAGAATCATCTCAATCAAGGTATAAAAACAAAATGTCTGGAACAATCTCAGTGAGAAATCTTGATTATCTTAGTAAATATGATGAAATTTATGAAGCATGGCTTATTGACATAGACTCAGGCTATAAGCTTTCATTGGGTCTTTTTACAGTAGATTCAGATGGTGAGAATAGATTCAGTTGGTCACATCCTTCATATATTAATGAATATGATATAATTGTTATTACAAAAGAAGAATATCCTGATGATAATCCATGGCCAAACGGAGAAGTTGTCTTAGTAGGTTACTTTGATACAACATCATTAACAAAATCCAGTGTTTCATATGGCAGTGGCTCTTCACTAGGTCAATATGCAAAATACGGTAACTTGGCTGACAGTGTATACAGCTGATTTTTTATTTTTCTTTCTTTTCAAATCTTCTTTCAGCAAGCCATAATGTAATAAGACTTAATAATCCAAGAACAAGCAGCCACTTTCTATACCAAAAAACTTCATAACTAAAAACAATCTCATGTTCTCCAGAGTTTACATCAACTCCCATAAACGCAGGGCTTATCATTAACAATTCCTGTTCAATCCCATCAACATAAACATGCCATTCTGGATGATATGTCATTTTAAATAATACAGTGCACCCATCTTCTGAAGAAACCTTGGCTTTGTAATAACCTTTGTTGTGCTCTTCAGTTATAACCTTTCCGCAGTTAGAAGATTCATGTGTTTCACTGTAATCCTGTAGAAAATCATAAATTCTCACATATTCTCCATCAACAGTTGCAATTGGAGAATGTTTTTCATATAACATAACTCCTTGAAGCTGATGGGCAAAATCATCTCCACTTTCAGTAATAGATACAAATTGATCATCATTTTTAATATCTGTAAACACAATCTCTCTTGTTCCATCACCAATTTCCATGAAATAACCTTTTGTGCTTGCTTCACTGTAAAGCCATGTGCTTACAGCATCACGTGCATATATTGCATCAGTATCTGTAGCAAAAGGCACTTTAATAACAGAAAAATACCTTGTTGGCTGTTCAGTAATGTATAATGTTAATTCTCCATTATTCTCTCCAACAATAAAATCAACAGCAAACAAATCAATAAGTTCATATCTTAGGGGAAATGATGCATAGTATGCATTAAGGCTGTCATGACCGCCTATGCCTGTGCTAAAAAATATTGGGCTTCCAGTAAGTAATGGAATTGCCTGCAAGTGTTGTGGTTTTTCTACTAATTGATTTGAATTAGTAACATACATACGCATATCCAAGGGATTTTCTTTAATTACATTAATCATGTTCCAGTAAGACTCATCTTCTGTTAAGTCATGGGCATATCCATATTCTTCAAATGTATGCATTCGTTCATAAAAAACAGGTGCAGAAATAATCATAATAACTAGAATAATAAGTAATGGTTTCTTAAAACGCCGCACTAATGAAATAATCCAGTATAATGCAATAGCAATATAAAAAATTGCAGCAAGATGAAATAATATAATAAACCTAAATGTTTGTATAGTAGATAATAAAGGGATCCATTGTATAAATCCAAAACTGGTTTTCCCTGAAATTAAAATAATACTTACTATAAATAAAACAAAAATTAAAACACATAATTCTTTATTATCCTTTCTAAATTGTTTCCAGAAAAAACTAACAGTAATACCAATAAAAAACAATAAGGTTAAAATAGGGATTCTTGAGAATGAAAAGCTGTAGTCAAGCATCTGTCCTTTGAATAGGAGATCTAATGTATGTATAAATCCATAACCTATCTCTCTATCCTGTACATCTAGTGAAATATTTCCAAAAAATTCTTTGTTCATTAGATATGGGATAACAATAAAGCTAACAGTCACAAAAAATAATAATAATACAGTTAATACCTTCTTTAGAGCAGCATATTTATGATTGCTGAAAAATAAACATACGGTAGCGATCAAAATCACAGCAATTCCAGCCATAAATCCTGCCAAAATATGTGATGTGAATGTTAGGAATAAAAACAAAACAGTGTAAAACATACTTCCTTTGTTTAGAACAAAATATTTGTATGCAAAAGCAAAAGCAAACACAAAAAACACAACTCCCCAAAGCTGTGAATACAATCCTGTTGCAAAAAAGGCGTAATATTCTATCCCAAAAACAGTAACTGAAGACAAAGCAGAACTGAACAATGCAGCGCACAGTGCAAATGTTTCATCAAGTTCCACAACTCTCATTGCTGAATAAACAAAAACAGGAATAAATCCAAACAGCAGAACAACACTTAGATTAAACAGCAGGAGTGTGTTTATGCCTGTAAAAGAAAGCAAAGCTAAAGCAAAATATGGTAAAGGCGCATAAAAAAAGAACATTGGAAATCCGAAATAATAGTCAGGATTCCACAGCCGTAGATGTCCAGTTTCAAAAAAAACATCGATAACATCAATAGTGTTAACAAGTAAATCATAATGTCCAACACTGTCACCACCATTAGGATAGTTTGTGCTGATCATGTCTGATGTAAATATAATATTGAATAATATAATGGCAGTTAGTATGGCATATATGTATTTCTTATCCATAGTTAAAAGAACACAAAATTAGCTTATAAGTTTTATCCTAATTCAATAGAGGTACTCTAGAACAAGAAATAAGACAATCAACATAAAAAACTATGGAAACCTTTTTATAATCCTATAATCACACAGATTATATGGCAAAGAAAAGAAAAAAACAGCCAAAAATGAAGGTGAAAAAAATGGCAGTATGCGAATCTAAATGTCCATCCATGTGTATATTAAGAGTAACAGTAGCGTTTGTATTCTTATATGCTGGTGTTATGAAACTATTCTTTGGAGCAGCGCCCCCAGTAGACATGATTCTTACATTTATGCCTGCAGATGTAAGTTTATTCCTGCTTGGAATGCTTGAATTTGTTTTAGGTACATTATTGTTGTTTGGACTCTTTACAAGAGTTACTGCTTGGGTCTCAGCAAGCCTTGTTGCAGTGTTCTTTTTAGTAGCAGCTTATCTGCATACTTCAGGGTTGATGACAGGCCTGTGGAATTCAGCATGGATGTGGAAAGACCTCCCATTGTTAGGAGGATCTATTGCAATAGCATTACAGGGATCGCCTTGTTGCAGTATTGATTCTTGGATCAAGAAGAAAACAGGCAAATAATTTTTTTAATTTTTCTTAATCTTTCTCATTGTTTTTCTTATTAAACAAAAGAAATATAAACAAAAAGTTCAATAATGTTGCATGGTTGATGAAGCAAGGAAAAAAAGACTGGTTTTCTTAATATTAAAGATAGATAATGACCTGCATAAAAAAACAAGACAAGTATGCATGCTTATGAACTCTTCTTTTGATCTATCAACTTCTGTGAAAGATATTCCAACATTACGCGGTATGTATAATAATAACAAAGAACTGCAGGAAAAAGTAGAAGAGCTTTAAAAAGCTCAAAAAGGCACAGCAGCATGCGCAGAAGGTTTAAGATCTATTTTATCTGTATACTCTTTTCTATGGAATAATGTAGTTCCTTTATTAAAAGAAACTGCAGTCAGGCTGGACAGAGATATCTGCGCACACCAGAGATTTAATTTAGAAGCACAGGAAATAAGAAGAATAGAAGGCATTTCTCAAAGAAAAGAAAGGGTAAGTGATTTAGTAAAAGGTCTTGAATCAGTGCTTAAACAACCAAGTGAACTTATTATCTTAAGTATACTAAAGAATAACCTGCACTCTTGGGAAAGAATAATCCAGTTCTTAGAATACATGGTAAAATGGACAAGTGGAGAGAAATGGCCTCTTCATAGTAGTACATTCTCTTCTAGATGGAAATTAGCAGAAAGCGAGATTAATCAAAACACAACATCACTTGGAGAATTTCTCAGAATATTACAATCAATGCCTTGTCCTGTATAAAACGCAATTAATTTTATAAATGGATCTGCATTTGTTCAAATTTATGACTAGAAGAAGAATCCTGCTGTTCGATCAAGAAGAAGATCTTGTTTGGCCTTTAGAGAGTGTTTTAGAAGGAGATACTATTGTTCATATTGAAAGACCAGATCAAGTAGAGCAAGAATTAGCTACTAATAAGTATGGTTTAGTTCTTGCAGAACCTTATACTATTTCAGGTGGAGAAGCAGAAAGAGGAAGAAGAGCAAGTGTAATAAAAACTATTGGTAAACAAGGTGTTCCTGTTATTATGTTTACTACTCAAGATACAGAATCTTTGAATTTACTAGGATTAACACCCGGAATTGATTACAAAGGACACATTCCTAAACCATTTGAACTAACACAAGTAAGAACTGCAGTAGATCAACATTATCAAGAACAATAAAATAAAAAGAAATCAAGCAACAAGCTCGACATCAAAATGTAAATTCTTTCCAGCAAGTGGATGATTCAAATCTAATTTAACTTTCTCATCACCAACTTCAAGAACCTTAGCCTGCAATGGTTGGCCTTGTTGTGTCATCATGCCTATCTGCTGACCTATTTCTGGTGTAAAATCCTTGAACATTGTTTTTGGAACTTCCTGAATAAGCTGTTCATTTCTTGGACCGTATGCTTTTTCAGAAGGAATATCTATGGTTTTCTTATCACCAGGTTTCATACCAATTACACCTTCTTCAAATCCTTTGATGACTTTGTGTTCACCAAGTGTAAATTCTATTGGCTCTTTTCCTTCACTGCTGTCAAAAACAGTGCCGTCATCTAATTTACCTGTATAATGTATTTTTACTTTATCTCCGTCTTTAACTGCCATTTTATCAACTCCAATGGTTTTTAAGGACAATTAGGTAATCATTTATAAGGTTTTCCCGTCGTAAAGTATGTCATTTTCTTCTGGATCTGTCAGACTGGAATGAAGAGCTTGTGAAATCAATAAGTCTTTGCCCTTTAAAAACAGAGAATGGATTGTGTTCCATAACAACTACTTGTAAAAATGCACCTGAAAAAAACATCCCTTGTCTAGGTTCAGTTTTTTGCCACAACACACCTAAATTAGCATCATCTATAAACCCCTCTATACCTATATTTCTCAAAATTGTGGCCCATGTTATAGGTTTTCTTCCACTAAATCTAACAAAAAAAGTTCCAGCTGATATAACCTTTGCCATTTCAAAGATTACAGAGGAATAATTTCTTGGAAATCTGACTTTTATGTATGGAATAAATACATTTGGAATTAATTCAACAGGTGCAAATATTACCTTTGCAAACCAGCTATTTCTTGCAATCTTTCCAATTGTAAAGTCATAAACAAGTTTTTCAGAACTCCATTGTTTCAAGTATTTTAGCCATTTTTTATCAAATAATTCTGGTTCTCTTTCTGCGAGCTCTTTTATGAGAGAGGCATATGCATGAAGTTGATTTATGCTAATGGGTTTTGATGTATAAAGCACTCTGTCAGGATGTTTAGCTTTTAGTATAAATAAAAAAGGCATATTACTAAACATACCAACTCCTTTAAGTTTCCTTATTAATTGTCTTGGGTTTTTTAGAAAATTTTTAAAAACTAATAAATAAAATTTAAATTGATCAGTTATTTCATCACACAATACATAAACATAAACTCCAATAGGGTTGTGCCAGCCATATTTGGGATTAATACCTACTTTTTGAATCATGGAAAAGTGAAGATAACAGTAGGGTGGGGATGATTTTTTTAATGATTTAAATTCTGCCAGAATCCTTTCTTGTTCATTTGCTCTGTGAGAAATCTCTGATGCTCGTGCCATTATATATTTTAATTACAAGTTATGCATAAATACTTTTCTGTTATGATCTCTGCATAAATTATATAAACCAACACTAATTAATCCCTATCATGCTATTCACATTTCAGGAAATAATAGATGCTGTAATCATGACATTAGCCATAGGCTTCATCTTTATGAGTCATTTTGGTTTTTCTCAGATGAAAAGTAAAACAATTGATCCGATTATAGAATATTATCAGAAAAAGCGAAGCTTTGACTGGAATGCTTTATGGACTGCTGCCATGGTAACAGCACCAGCTATTATCCTCCACGAATTAGCACATAAATTAGTAGCAGTCTTCTATGGATTGAATGCAACTTTTCATGCAGCATATTTTTGGTTAGGAATAGGAGTAATAATGAAATTATTGAACACAGGTTTTATTTTCTTTGTACCGGCCTATGTCAGCCACAGCGGTGCAGCAACACCATTGCAATCAGCATCAATAGCTTTCGCAGGTCCGTTTCTAAATTTAATATTATGGTTCATTTGCTGGGCATTGCTAAAATTTCAAATATTTCAAATGTCAGCAAGAACAATGAAAATGCTTGCAGCTTCCCGCTACATTAACGGTTTCTTGTTCATATTCAATATGATCCCACTGGGTTTCTTTGATGGGGCGCATGTGTTGCAGGGGTTGATGCAGCATTTTGCAGCGTAAATTATATGAATAGATGTTAATATTATTTAACAGATGTTAAAAAAATCTAACACTAGCAAAATATTATCTCTTTTATTCAAAAACCCAACTACAAATTATCATATTAGGCAAATTGCTGAACTTTTGAAAATATCCCCTCCTACAGTATTAACAGCAATGAAAGAACTAAAAAAAAATAATTTAGTTACTGAAAAAAAGACAAAAGTGATGACTATTATTACTGCAAACACAGAATATTACACATTTAAAAGAAAAAAAAGAATATTCAATCTAAACATACTATATGAAAGCAATATTATAGACTTCATTATAAACGAATACAGATATCCTCAAGCTATAATACTTTTTGGCTCTTTTGCAAGAGGAGAAGACATAGAATCATCAGATATAGATATTGCAGTTATAACAAATAAGAAAAAAGATCTAAATTTAACAATGTTTGAAAATAAATTACAAAGAACAATAAATATACATGAAATAGATATAAATAAAGTAAGTAAAGAGTTCAAGAATAATTTATATAATGGAATTGTTTTAGAAGGTGCATTATGAGGGATTTTAAATTTTTCATTCAAAAGAAAGATGTCAAAAAGCAAAGTATTGACCGAAATCTTGCCAATTCATTAGTTAAAGACAGTTTTGAAAGATTTAATTATTATAAAACCCTTAATTTAACAGAGCAGAATGCAAAATATGTGTTGGAAAATGTTTATGAATCTTTAAGAGAAATTGCAGATGCAATATTAACTTTAGAAGGTTGGAAATCTTATTTTCATGAAGCAACTATAGCGAAATAGTGGTTTTTGATCAATTAAGAAAGAAAAGAAATGGGTTAAAGTATTATGGAGAAAATGCTGATATTGAGGAAACAAAATCAGCTTTAGAATTCGCCAGCAAAACAATGCCTAAACTAAAGAAAATAACAGAACAAACTAAACAATAACCTTTAAAAAAGCCTTCTATATTCCCTAATCATGCAGCAAACGCAAAAAGGCCAGGAAATTCTCAATGAAATAGCTGCATCCACAGATGAACATGAATTTTACACTCCTCAAGTGCAGGGCTATCAAAAAGGCAAAACAAAATATGTATTTGTCTTTGGCACAGTTATGTCAGGATTAGGCAAAGGTGTATTCTCAAGTTCTTTGGCAAAATTAATGCAGGATAAAGGCCTAAATGTTCAGCCAATTAAAATGGAAGGCTATCTAAATCTGGATTCTGGAACATTAAACCCTTTCCGTCATGGAGAAGTATTTGTACTTGATGATGGTATAGAAACAGATATGGATTTAGGCACTTATGAAAGAATGTTAAATAAAAATCTGAGCAAGGACAACTTTCTCACAAGCGGCCAGATATTCACAGAAGTGTTAGACAAAGAGCGTAAAGGAACTTATTTAGGAAGAGATGTTCAGATCATCCCTCATGTAACTGCAGAAATCAAGTTAAAGCTGAGAAAGCTTGCAGTAAAAAATAATTCAGATATAATATTTGTTGAAGTTGGAGGCACAGTAGGTGATTTAGAAAATTCTCATTATCTTGAAGCAATAAGAGAAATGATTTATGAAGAAGGAAGAGAAAATGTTTGCGTTGTTGCATTGACATACATAATAAATCCGCCAATTTTAGGAGAACAAAAATCAAAAGCAGCACAGATCGGCATAAAAACATTGATGGCACAGGGTCTTCAGCCAGATGTTATTGCATGTAGGGCTCATGAGCCAGTCACTGAAAAAATTAGGGAAAAAATTAGTATATATTCAAACGTTCCAGTTGAGCGTGTTGTAAGCATGCACGATGTAGATTCTATCTATTTAATTCCAAAACTTCTAAGAGACGCAAAAATCGATCGTTATGTTGTAGAATTATTAAAAATAAAAGATAGAGTATGTCCAGAAACAATGTATGAAAGCAAAGAAGTCTGGAAATCTTTCCTTACAAATATGGAGACAGAAAAAACAGTAACAATTGGTATAACTGGAAAGTATACTATGATCAGAGATGCTTACGCTTCAGTTATCCATGCATTGCAGCATGCAACTATTCATAACAAAGCAAAACTCAGAATAAAATGGATAGAAACAACAAACATTGAAGAAGGAAAAACAACAGTAGCGCAAGAACTTGCAGGAGTTGATGGCGTTGTTGTTCCAGGCGGCTTTGGTAAACGCGGAGTAGAAGGCAAAATAAAATGTGTTCAATATTTAAGAGAAAACAATATTCCTTATCTTGGTTTGTGCTATGGCTTTCAGATGGCAGTTTTAGATTTCGCAAGAAATGTATGTGGAATCACAAGTGCACATACTGCAGAAGTAAATCCAGATGCAGAGCATAAGGTTATAGACATTCTTCCAGAACAAAAGAAAATTGAAGGTCTTGGCGGAAATATGCGTCTTGGTGGCCATGATGTTGAAGTTAAGCCAAATACAAAAGCTTATACATTGTATGGAAACAAAACAATGGTTAGAGAACGCTTCAGGCATCGCTTTGAAGTAGATCCAAAATATATTGAAATTCTTGAAAGAAAAGGTATGGTATTTTCAGGCAAAGCACCAAACCATCCAATCATGCAGATATTAGAATTGCCAAATCATAAGTTCTTTGTAGGCTCTCAATTCCATCCAGAATTTACTTCAAGACCATTAAACCCAAATCCATTGTATGTTGGTTTTGTTAAGGCTTGTTTGGAGTAAAGACTATTTATATATAGTGAACGAAATAAGTATTTGTACATTTTGAATTTCGTTCACTATTCAGCAAATGAGATCAAATGTACGAAAATTAATCTCATTTGCTATAGAATTTTGAAAAAATACAAAATTCTCAATAACTTTTTATATACCTTCCTCTCAAACTTATCTATGGCAATCGACATATCATGGCTACCACAGTTAAACCGCCTTTCTCTGCTAGTTAAAAAGAGAATAACATCTCCATATGCAGGTTCTAGACCATCAATAGCAAAAGGTAGAGGACTCACTATAACAGATTACAGAGAATACGTAAAAGGCGATGATATTCGTTTTCTGGATTGGAAACTGTACGCAAGAACAGATAAAGATTATATAAGACTCTTTGAAGAAGATCGTTCTTTAACAACTCACATTATTCTTGACAGATCAACATCCATGGACTTTGGAAATAAAGTAACAAAGTTTGAATATGGTGCAATGTTAGGTCTTGCTTTTGCATATTTAACTTTAAGAAACAATGACAAATTTGTTTTTTCTACATTTGCAGAGGATTTAACTTTCCTAAGACCAAGAAAAGGCATATCACAGCTTGCTTCAATTGTAGACAGTCTGAAAGAAGTTAAAGTTAAGGGAGATTCCAGATTTATACAAAGTATGAGGCGTTATAAACAATTAATACATTCAAAATCAATTGTTATTGTCATAAGCGATTTCTTAATCCCAAAAGAAGAAATTCAAAAAGGTTTAATGCGTCTTGGAAAAAAGAATGATGTAAAAATAATACAAGTATTAGACAGGGACGAAGTAGATCTTAGAATAGAGGGGGATGTTAATCTTCATGATTCAGAGTCAAATACAGTATTAAGAACATATATCTCCAAAAAAATGCGGCAGAAGTATCAGGGTCAGCTCAATCAGCATACACAAGATGTCCATGATATATGTATGAAAACAGGAGCAGACTTCTATCAATGTGTAACTGATGTAAACATATTTGAAAATTTTTATAGGGTTATTAAAACATAAAATGAAAGTCCTTCTTGTAACTCCAAAATATTTTCCAACAATTTCAGGAAATACTGTAACTGTTCACAGGATTAAACATAAAATAGAAGAATTAGGAATAAAAACAAAAGTAATCACTGGAAAAAATTTAACAAAAAAAATAATTAAGGAATACTATCCAGATATTATTCATGCATTTCATGCACGAAAGTCAAATATACATAACATAATAAGTGAGTTAAAAATACCTTATGTTGTTACATTAACTGGTACAGACATTAATGTAGATATTCATGATAAAAAACTTAGAGAACTAATAAAAAATGTTATAGAAAATGCAGATTATGTTACTGCATTTGAAAAACACTCGCTTCTTGAATTAAAAAAACATAAAATTCATCCTAAAATCACAAAAATTATTCCTCAAGGGAAATCATTGTGGAAAAAATCAAATTATGATTTAAGAGAAAATTTTTCATTGGACAAAAGTGTTTACATTATTTTACTGCCTGCTGGGATTAGGGATATAAAAGATATTTTATATGCAATAAAAGAAATAGAACTGTTAAAGATCCAAAAAAAAGCATTAATAATACTTGGTGAAATTGTTGACAAAGGATATTACAAAGAAATTAGAGATTATATAACTCAAAAAAACATAACTTGGGTTAGATTTGGAAAAATTTCTCATGAAAATATGTGTGAAGCGTACAGAACAGCAGATTTAATCATTAACACATCAGTTTCTGAAGGAATGAGCACAGTATTAACAGAGGCAAAAGAGATAAATGTTCCTATTCTTGCAGCCGATATCCCTGGAAACAGATTCCTTCCAGAAAAATATCTTTTCCCAAAGAAAAATAGAGCTTTAGCAAAAGCAATAGAAAAAGCATACAAAAAAAATAAAAAAACAAAATCAAAAGAATGCAAAAGAGAAAAAGATAATGAAGGCATTGAGTATGTTAAAATATATAAAAGAATATTTAAATGAATTCTTCCAGAATAAGGCAATATGGACCTGCTTAAATTCCTCAGTAAACATAATCCTGTAAAATTTTATTTCCTTTCGTGTGGCAATCAGGAATTAATGAGCACAGTTCTTGATTTAAGATCATATATACTGTAGTAACAATAGATCATCCATGGAATATCAACTATGATGAAACAGAAATAAATGGAGAAATCTTCCTTGAAAAAAACCCTGAAAATGCATTAATAACACGAGCAACATTATTGTATGCAATCTCAGAAGGCGGCATCCCAATGAAGCTTGCAGATATGGAAAGTGAAGAGTTTAAATAAACAAGAAACAATATAAAAACCAACAAAATATCAATTCCATGCAACTAATATTAGCATCCAATTCATGGATCAGAACATTATTCTTAGACAAGATTGGGATAAAATATACAAAAGATCCTCCTGAAGTTGATGAAAGATCAATTAAAGCAGAAATCACAGATCCTTACAAGCTTGTAGTAAAGCTATCAGAATTAAAAGCAAAGGCAACAGCAGAAAAATACAAAGGAAAAGATTTCTTGATTGTAGGCAGTGATTCCCAAAACATGCGAAATGGTGTTGCTTATGGCAAGCCAAAGACAAAAGAGCAGGCTTTTGAGATGATAAAGGCAGCATCAAATACAAGAGACACACAATTGACTGGCTATTGTGTAATCAATGCAAAAACAGGCCAGTTATGGAGTGGTTATACAGAGCTTCATTTTGATTATCTGGAGATGAGCGACAAAGCAATCAACGATTACATAAACAGCTCAGAA
>Ga0210057_1007098_pt1 | contig 13703 bp, 18 predicted proteins | sample CryGeyCG2114_010_2_FD_183968 | JGI IMG/M metagenome (GOLD analysis project Ga0210057, IMG submission 183968) | Groundwater microbial communities from aquifer - Crystal Geyser CG10_big_fil_rev_8/21/14_0.10 (SPAdes) (version 2) | ecosystem: Environmental > Aquatic > Deep subsurface > Groundwater ... | reverse complement strand
TGTTTCTTCTATTTTGACCTGTTCTTATTTCTCCGCTTAATCGTTGAACTTCTCTTGTTAATTCTTGTCTTTCTTCAAAATCTATTGATCTTCTAGCAGTTTCAACTTCATTCATTCTTTCAAGAACTCTGCTTGTTTTAATGTAAAAGTTTGCTTCACCTTCAAAACCTTCAAGCCTATCAATAAGTTTATTTACTGTTTCTTGACTTTTTTTATCTATTAATTTATCTGAAAATATTTTTCCTTTCAACTTTTCCTTTTGATATTCTGATTGTTCTTTATAATTAAAAACGCCTTTAGTAACTTCTACACCTTTTTTTAATGCTTCAACAGATTCAGGAGATGCTCTGTATAATTCATCATCAACTTGTATTATTAAACTACCTTCTTTAGCTTTTAATGCATCTCTGGCTTGCTCTGTAGTGTATTCTTTAGGAACAAAATTATATTCATCAAGCACAGTCCAAGAGTATTCCAAAAAATCATCAACTCTTTCAGGCGTTGTTGTAATAACTCCAACATTCACTCCATCAATCACTAAGTCTGTATAATAAACATATTTTTGTTGTTCTTGCTCGGCTTCTTGAAACGTAGTTTGAGCAACTGCATTTCCAGATACACTTGAGAATTGTCCCGTAAAATTATTTGCTTGTTCTGATAAAAAAAGAATCACAAGAATTATTAAAAATAAATTTCCATAAACTCGCAATAAATCAAATTGTTTCATAATACCTCTTTTAAAATGATTTGTGTGTTTGGATTATAAAAACTTGTTGATTTTTCTTGTATTGTCTCAACCGTTTTTTTCTCTGGAAAAAATTAACTAATAATTTCAAATAATATCTTAGAAGCAGTTTTAACAGTTAAGTTATTTGTATCTTTATCTGGATTAACTTCAACTAAATCCCAACCTATAATATTTTTAAGATTTTTTAAGCGTTCGATAAAATACAATAATTCTCTGCTTGTTAAACCTCCTGGTTCTTGATAACCTGTTCCGGGAGCGAATACAGGATCTAATACATCCATATCAAGTGAAATAAATAATCTTGAACAATTTTTGACTGCACTCATTACATCGTCGCATGCATCAATTATTCCATCTCTGGCTATTGTTGCCATGCTGAAAAAAGTAATTTTATTCTCGATTAAATAATCGTACTCTTCTTTATCCCAATTGCGCAAGCCAACTAACACAATATTCTCTTTAGGAACTATATTGTTCTCTATTAAGCATCTTAAATAATTTTCATGCGTGGGAGGATCAAATTTTTGCATTAAATCAGGATGAGCATCAAAAATCAACATTGCAGGCTTTAACGCTGTAGCAATTCCATAAGTTGTTGAGTGATCTCCGCCAATCGCCATAAATGGTTCTTTTATTTTCTCAAAGTGTTTTTTAATTTGTTCGTGAACATCACTTAAATTCTTGCTAACTTTAACTTCTTCAACAGAAAACTCAGGAATTTTTCCATTTTCAGCACAATAAAAATCTTTCAAACCATCAATTATTAAATCAGGAGCTTTTTCAGTTCCAGCATTCTTCTTTATACTTCCTAAGCTCGAAGGGATTTTGATTAGTTTCATAAACAAAGAATAAAAACAGTTTATTTAAAAAGGTTTCAATGAAATTATCGAAAAGTATTTAAATTAGTTATACTTAATGTTTAAACATGGTTGAAGCAGTACTTAAAGAATGGGGAAATTCTATGGGAATAATTTTGCCAGCTGAAAAATTAAAAGAATTAAATCTTAAAAAAGGAGATAAAATAGAAATAGACCTTCTTTCGAAGAAAAAAATCGATGCATTTGGCATTGCTAAAGGAGCAAAACCTTTTGAAAGAAAGCATGATGATCGAGAGGAGTTTTAATCGTGTTATATCTATTAGATACTTATGGATGGATAGAATACTTTCTAGGGTCCCAAAAAGGAAAAAACGTGCGCAAGCTATTAATTAAGCAAGATAATGTTTTCATAACTGTTGAATCTTCTTTAGCTGAAATTAATGGTTGGTGTTTAAAAAATAATCAAGAATTTGAGAAATGTTTTCGAGCAATAAGAGCAAATTCCACAGTAGTTTTAGTCAATCAAAATGACTGGATTGATGCAGGAAAAGAAAGATTCAACCAAAGGCTTTCTCAGCCAGATTTCGGATTGATTGACGCAATACTGTTAATTAAGCAAAAAGCATTCAATTGTAAACTCATTACAGGAGATAGACATTTTGAAAAATTAAAACACGTAATTTTTCTAAAATAATCAAAACGTATGTAAATGCAGTGGTTAAAACTATTTCTCCATTCCCCACAAGATTTTAGTTTTATGAATAACAAAAAATAAGTTGACACTAAATAGTGGTGAAAAATAGGAACATTTATAAATAACATAATTTATCTAACTTTTATGACATTTTACTTGATAATCAGAGGACCTTTAGGTGTTGGTAAATCTACCATTAGTAAACAGCTTGCTAAAGATTTAGGTGCAGAATACATTTCAATAGATAAAATACTAAGTGAACATGATTTAGCTCATTCAGATGGTAAATGCATTCCTGAAAAAAATTTTATTAAAGCAAACGAGTTAGTTTTGTCTAAAGTCAAAAATTTCTTAAATAAAGGAATACCTGTTATTTTTGATGGTAATTTTTATCATTATGAATCAATAAATCATTTAATTGAAAATTTAGAAGGTCAACATTACGTGTTCACACTTGATGCACCTTTAGATGTTTGTATTGCTAGAGATAAAGAACGTGGAGAGACTCATGGTGCGGTCGCAGCTACTGCAGTTCATAATTTAGTTTCAGAAGTTAGATATGGACAAACTATTGAAACAGAAAATAAAACTATTAACGAAATTGTTGCGGAGATAAAAAAATTTTTATGAACAAAAAATTGACACTCGCAATAATAGTAACTTTTAAATAAAACTTGAAATAAACAAAACTCGGAGGAAATTATTATGGAAACTGAAAATAAAAACGAACAAGGTATAACAAAAGACATGACTATAGGAGAATTAGTTCAAATTTATCCTTCATGCGCCGAAGTTTTAATGAATAATGGAGTTCACTGTGTTGGTTGCGGTGCTGCTTTTTTTGAAACTATTGAGCAAGGATTGAAAGGTCACGGTATGAGTGATGAACAAGTTGATAATGTGGTTAAAGAATTAAATGATAAAGCTAATAATACTAAAGTTGAAGGTGATGAAGATTTGAAAATCACTGAGAAAGCTGTTGAAAGATTAAAAAGCATACTTAAAGAACAAAACAAAGAAGGTTATGGTTTAAGAGTTAGCGTTGTGCCTGGCGGTTGTTCTGGATTTCAGTACTCTTTTGATTTTGAGAATAAAAACCAAGAAAAAGATACTGTTCTGGAAATTAACAATGTTAAATTTTTCTTCGATGAAGAAAGCACTTCGATGCTTAAAGGCGCGACTATAGATTATGTTGAAGGTTTGCAAGGTGCAGGCTTTAAAATTAGTAATCCTAACGCGACAAGTACTTGTGGTTGCGGACAAAGTTTTAATTAAAAATTCCGGAGGAATTTTTTATGAAAGTATTAGCATTCGCGGACACGCACGGAAATCACACTTTAATAAAACAGCATGTTAAAACTGCTCAAGATGAAAATGTTGATTTAGTTATTATTGCAGGAGATTTTACAATGATGGATCAACCGCCTCAAAATTTGGTTGGTCCTTTCAAAGCAATTGGTAAAAAAGTTTTAATCATTCACGGAAATCATGACAGTGAAACTACTTTAGATTTTTTATCTGAACATTACAAAGTTGGAAATCTCAATAAGTATGCTGTAACTTATGAAGGCGTTGGCTTTTTTGGTGCTGGCGGTGCAGAAATAGGTCCTGTTTTAACTACTGAACTTAAAATTTTTGAACGAATAAAAAACGGGCACAAGTATGTTAAGGATGCTAAAAAAAAAGTAATGGTTACTCACGTGCATCCAAGAGGTAGTTTGATTGAAAAATTTTCAAACATAGTTCCTTCAAGCAATAGTGTTAGAAAAGCATTGGATGAATTCAAACCAGATATTTTAATTTGCGGTCATGTTCACGAAGCGCAAGGTATTGAAGAAAAAATTGGAAATACTAGAGTTATTAATGTTTCTAGAATTGGAAAAGTTTTTGATATTTAACGCAATAATCTTGATTTAATTAAGAGCACATCTTTACTTAGAATATCTAATTTATTATTTGACTCTTTAATTTCAAATTTTAATTCCTTCAAATCCTCCTTAGTTCTTTCCATGAATTCGGTGAATTTTCCTGTGTTAAATTTCAGTTTAAATATTATTGTTGTAATTATTCCTATAAACGCGGAATTCATTTGTGCAAGTGTAGGACTGTGATTAGTTAATTTTAGTAATGCCATATAAATTACTGCAATACTTAAAAGGATTCCTATTATTAAGATAAAATCGTTAAAAAGTTTTTTCATCCTAACCACTCCTTCAATAATATCAATACATATAAAATTATTAAAATTCCAAGAATCCAAGGTATCAAAAAATCATAAATAGCTTCAAGTTTTTCGTGAAAAACATCATATTTGCTCTTTTTCAATTTTATCGTCGATTGATTCATTTTATAACAAACATAAAGAAAATGTTCTTTATATTCCTTTCGTACAAAAAATTGAAAAAACATTCACTTTTTTGGAAAGGTTTTTCAATTTTTTGTGTAAAAGTAGGGAGTTATCCTGTTGAAGGTTATTATCATGAAACAGAAGCTTTAACACAATACTTTAATACTGTTAGAACTTTGCAAGATCCTAATAATTTTTCTGAAAAAATTACTGAAGCAGTTAAAGAATTAAATGAGATTTACACACATCCTGCTTTTGGATTACAACAAGCAGTAAGAACTGCTGTTAATAAAGAAGGAGTTTACTGGCCTAGAAATGATCCCGTTGTTGTTTCTTCAGTTATTGATCCAGTAACTATTGCTACTGAAAAAACCGCTCCTAAATGGTCTATTGATTCAGTTATGAACGCAGTTAATGATCAAAATTTAGGAACTTGCCTTGTTGGTTTAGCTGTACTGGTTGATAACAAAAATAAAAAAGACGGAAAGTATAATCCTGTTGCTACAACGTGGGCTCGTGAAACAACAGTTTTATCTGCTGCAAAAATGATGTTTCTTGGCGTTCCATCACCTCCGGAAGTTATTTGGAACGTGAGTGCAGATGTTGAAGAGTATGGAAAAAAAGTTCTTGCAAATTATGCTGATTTAGTGAGTGAACATTCTAACACTCAAGAACCTGTTGATGTTACTCCTGCAACTGTTGAACGTTTGCTTAAAAATTCTGATGATCCTAGAAGGTGCGTGCATTTGTGCACTAACTTATTTACCGGAAATTATTATCATTGGGCAGTCACAGAAGATAAAAATGATGAGTTGAAAGTTGTAGAGTTTAATGCAAAAGAAATTGTTACAACAAAACAATATCAAAACAATCCAAGTTTAGTGCTTGGAAAGGTTTAAATTTTTTATAACTGTTTCCCAAAAAAAATGGAAATATTTTCTAAAATTTAGAAATGACTAAAATGATCATTAGAGAACAATAATATATATGTGGTGTTTTTTAGGGAAATGGTATGTTAGGAAATTATACTAAATTGTTAAGACCTTATTTTGAAGCGGTTAAAGTTGCGTTTAAAGAAGCAAGTGACGAATTCACTAAAGGAGACCTTATTAGAGATGACTCATTTCAAAGAAAAGGAAGTGTAGATGAAGGTACTGCAGAACGCTCCACTGCTGTTTTTATTAAAGCAAGAACACTGCTGTTTTTATTAAAGCAAGAAAAAAGTTAGCAAACGATTTAAAAAAAATAGCAGACGAATTAGCTTTTTTTCTTGATTAATAATTATGATTATTTTTTCGTATAATCGCCTTTTCCTGGAATTATGTTTCTTACTCCGCCGATAGGGTTTTCAACGTCTCCTTTGTATCTTGGAATTAGATGAATGTGTAAGTGGTGTACTGTTCTTCCGGCTGCTTCGCCATCGTTTACTCCTATATTGTACGCGTCAGGGGTGTGTTGTTGGTCTATTAATTTTTTTGTTTCGGTTAGTGCGTTAACTAAATTTTCTAAATCGTTAATTTGTAAATCAAAAAATGAAATTACGTGTTTTTTTGGAATTATTAATGCGTGTCCTTCGCTTACGGGATATTTATCTAATGTTGTCCAAAAAGCATTGTTTTCGTAAAGAATTCTTTTTTCTGTTTTGTAAATTTCACAAAAAACACATTTTTCACTCGTCATAATCAATCTCTCCTTGTAAATATTCAGGAATCGCGTATTGTTTGAATTCTTTTAACAAATTTTTTCCGTGAATTATTCTTGAGAATGCTTCTGCTTCCATTTTAGCACCAGTAATAGCAATGTGAGGGTTTGGTTCTTCCGGCAAACCAACATAAAGTAGTGTTGTGTTTAAGTTAATATCTGTTCTATTTTTTTTTAATGGCAATGTTGTTCCGTTGCTTAAATGATGTGCATAACTTAAAGCGTGTAAGTCTACTGTTCTGTATCCGAAAGGCCATTTTAATCCGTATCGCTTCGCTGAATTTTCTAAAAAATCTCTATCAAATCCAGGATTTTCTCCTGCAAGAGTCATATCTGAATTATTTGATGTCCAAGCTAAAAATTCCGTGATTATTTCATTCAATGTTTTTTTACTTAGATCTGTTACTTGTTCTCTTGTGAATCCGTTAACTTTTAACGCATAATCATCTATTTCTGCCCCATCCCAAACATGGCATTCTTGATAGAATTGATCTAACGGTTTATTAAAATCAACTGCCCCTATGCTCACAATAGAATTTTTTTCAGGATTTAACCCTGTAGTCTCAACATCAACTATTATCATAACAACCATTAAGAAGCTGAATTAATTAAAAACTTTATGATTTTCCCGAAATTTCCCCGAAATTTTTAAAAACGTAGCGAAGCGAAGTTTTTAATAATTTCTTTCACTTCATTTTTTTTGTCACTAATAATTTTGTTTTGCACTTTTCGCACTCGTATGCTACTGCGTCGACGCTTTCTTTTTTTCCTTTTTCTTCGTTAAATCTGCTTACTTTTTTTCTTTTGAATGATACTTGTGTTTCTCCTTCGTGTTTGCATTCTGGACAAGTGTATTGTATGTTTGCTGTTAGTGTGTCTTCGTATTCTTCTTTTTCTACTGTGTGATTGCATTCTGGACACGTGTATTCTTTTGCTCTGATTTTTGGTTTTCCTGTTTTTGGATCTCTTGGTTTGCCCATTAGTCCTTTTTTGCATTCGGGGCATTTTTCTTTGAAAACCCATACTACGCTTTTACTATTTTCATTTGCTCGTCTAGTAAAATAAGCGCATTCATCCATGCTATCAGGAAATTTTAGTGACATAAAATTAATTTAAATAGTGATATATTTAAAGTTAACTCTTAAGTCTATAAAAATTTATATATAGGTTATTTATAGGTTAATTTTATGAAAGAGGTAAATATAAATCATATTGAATGGATTTTTAAAGATTTATTTGAATGTGATGATGATCCTAAGCTTGGTGATGAGAAGCAAGTATTGATTGAAAAAAGTGAAGAATTTGTTAATAAATGGAAAGATCGTAATGATTATTTAGAAAATCCTGCAGTTTTAACTGAAGCGTTGAATGATTATGAAGCGTGGGAAAAAAATTATGGTACTAGTGGTTTGCAAGGTTATTATTTACAGTTGAGACTTGCTCAAGAAACAAATAATTCTGTTCTTAAAGCTAAGTTTAACAAGTTAAAAGATGTTGCTATTAAAATCGGTAATAATATGCAATTTTTTACTCATAGAATTGCTAGAATTCCTGAGCAAGAACAAAAACGATTTTTAGAATTTAACGGTTTAAAACCTTACAAGCATTTTTTAGAATGTGCATTTAAGGAAGCTAAACATTTGTTAAGTGAGCCTGAAGAGAAAATTTTGAATTTAAAAAGTTCTACGTCTAGTTCTAATTGGGTTAAAATGACTAATGAATTTATTAGTAAAGAAGAACGTGAAATAATTGGTGAAGATGGTGAAAAAGTTGTTAAAAGTTTTAGTGAAATTTTAAGTTTAACTTCTAGCAAAAATAAACTTACAAGAGATAGTGCTGCTCAAGCAGCTAATGAAATTTTTGTTAAAAATATTGAAGTTGGAGAGGCTGAATTAAATTCAGTTTTTGAAGATAAAAAAGTTAATGATGAATTAAGAAATTATGAACGTCCTGATAGTGCAAGGCATTTGAGTGATGATATTGATACAAAAGTGGTTGATGCTTTGATTAATGCAGTGTCTAAAAGATTTGATCAATCGCGTAAATTTTATGAATTAAAGGCTAAATTGTTTGGAGTAAAAAAATTAGAGTATCATGAAAGAAACGTGCCTTATGGAAGTACTGATAAAAATTTTTCTTTGGAAGAGGCTGTTAAATTATGTTATCATGTTTTTAAAAATTTGGATAAAGATTTTGCAAGAATTTTTAAAAAATTTATTGAAAACGGTCAAGTTGATGTTTATCCTAGAAAAGGTAAAACTGGTGGCGCATTTTGTGCGTGTGATGGTTTAACAAAACCAGTTTACATTTTATTAAATTATACCGGCAAATTACGTGATGTTACAACTATTGCTCACGAGTTCGGTCATGGTATTAATGATGAATTGATGAAGGATTCTTGTAATGAATTAACTTATGGAGTTCCTTTATGCATTGCAGAAGTTTCTAGTACATTCATGGAAGATTTTGTTTTTCAAGAATTACTTAAAGAAGCAGATGATGAATTAAAATTAAGTTTGTTAATGGAAAAATTAAATGATGAAATGAGCACTATTCATCGTCAAATTGCTTGCTATCAATTCGAACAAAACTTGCATGTTGAGTTTAGAGAAAAAGGTTATTTGTCTCATCAAGAAATAGGTAGTTTGTTTCAAAAACACATGAGTGCTTACATGGGTGATTATGTTGAACAATCAGAGGGTTCAGAAAATTGGTGGTTGTATTGGGGGCATATTAGACGATTTTTTTACAATTATTCTTACGCTAGTGGTTTGTTAATCAGTAAAGCTATGCAGTATGAGTTAAAGAAAAATCCTAAATTTATTGGTAAAGTTAAAGATTTTTTAAGCGCCGGAAGCAGTGATAGTCCTCAAAACATTTTTTCTAATTTAGGAATTGATATTACTAATAGTGATTTCTGGGAAGAAGGCTTAGAAGAAATTGAACAATTGCTTGCAGAAACAGAAGTTTTAGCATTAAAATTGGGAAAGATTTAATCAACACAAATAATATGTTTAAATTTGTACACCAATTTTTTAATTTTTTTCAACCATTTTGTTCTGTCAACCACTAATTCTCCTATTGCTGCAAAAGGAATTGCGACTATTATAACGATTCCGATTATTTTCCAAGTCATAGGTTCTCCGGTTGCAAAATATACTGCTATCAAATCTTCGATAACTCCCATTATTATTCCGAAAATTAAAAATTCAAGGAATAATTCTAATTGTTTGTGTTTCATTTTATCACCCTTTTATAGCATATATTAATCCCAATAAACCATTTAATTTTTGCATAATTAAATGATCAAATAATTCTTTTTTTATATGTCTTTGACTTCCTATAATATTTTGTAGGTTATCATATTGTTCGTTGTTAAAATTGTAAAATAGATCGTAACATTTGTGTAAGTACTCAATTATTTTTTTTGAAGGTTTTTTATTATTTTTTAATAAAAGTATTAAGTCATCGCCAAAATTTTCCAATAAATTGCATAATCGCGCGTAATAACTCATTAATTCAAAATCTTTATGTCCTTGTTTAACTAATAATCTTAAGCAGTACGCGCTTAATTTATTCAAATTATTGTCGTAATTTTCAACTAATTTTTTGTCTTTTTCTTTAGTCATTTCTAAAACCAATAAAAAACATCTCCTCAATAAAGTTTCAAAATTTTCACTCGCTTCTTTAGCAATATCTTTAATTAACAAACAATCTTTTTTGTGTTCTATAATTTCATAACCTATACATCTTGTTTGTATTACTTCATAAATTTCAGAAACTCTTTTTTGATCTAAATCAATTACTTTTATTTCATCCACTCCTTTTTTGTATAATATTTGCAAAACTCGGGTGATTGAATTTTCTAATGTTTTAGCATTCACCTCTACTTTAGTTTTTTCTCCTTCAGTCTTTATTATTAACACTGGCCCTGCTATTACTAACTCTACTGTTTTAGATTTATCTAAATTGTTCTTTTTAATCCATTCGATCGGTAATGTTACTGTATAAGAATTTCTATCTTTTGGCCCTTGACTAGTTAATTTTCTAAGCACAATTTTTAAAAACAAATTAGGTATATAAATATTTCGCAATATTACAATATATTCGCAATAGAATTAAATATAAATACTTTGTTTAGTATTTGTATATATGGAGTTGGTTGAAATGTTATACAAAGAAAAAGCTAAAAAATTTGCTTACAAAGCACATAAAGGACAATTAAGAAAGGATGGAGTAACACCTTACATTGAACATCCTAAAGCAGTAGTTGGAATTCTTAAAAGTGTTGGCGTAAATAATGATTCTATTTTAAGTGCTGCTTGGTTGCATGATGTTGTTGAAGATTGCGGAATTAAATTGGAAACAGTTAGAAACGAATTTGGAGATAACATTGCAAGATTAGTTGACGGAATGACTCAGAACAAAGGTGTTGAAAGTAAAAAAGCTTACCGCGCAAGAATAATTAATAATAGTGATGATGTTAAATTGATTAAACTTTCAGATACATTGCACAACATAATGACTACTTACAATATTGTTCCTGCGAAGAGAATGAAAGTTTACAAAAGTATGACAAACAATTGGAATGCTTACAAAAGTTTTGCTTACAAAGTTAATTTTAAACTTGCAAGCATGATTGAAAGAGAGTTAAAAAAGTTGCAAAAGCAACTGGGGGGGGAAAAAATGAGTCAAGAAATAGAAAGAATAATTGGAGGAGCGTATTATGGATTACAAGAAGGAGTTTATTTAGATGGTAAACTTGTAATTGTAAAAACAAGTGAAGGTGGCTGGCTTAATAATAGAAAAATTCTGGATAATTTAGAATGGACTTCTGAACTGAAAGAAAAAACTTTATTTTTCACTTATGTTGGTTCAGGAATAGGTATTTTCAATCACTGGTGGAGTGAATTACTTGCAATAAAAGAGGTAATATCTCCGAATGTTTTTAAGAAAAAATTAGAAATTTGGAAAAAGTTCGTTGCACCTTACACGGATTATGTCAATCCAGAGAATCTCATCGTTGTTGGATGCGGTTGTAATGCTCATAAAGATTTTTTTATTGGACAAGGACATTGTTATGCACAAACTCCTAAGTGTGAAGCGAGCTATCTTAAACCAAAACTAATCAACGCAGCTAAACAATACTTTTTGGAAGAAAGAAGTCAAATTGAAAAATTATTGGAAGTAAAATGAAATTAATTTGTCAAGATTGGCTATTGAATAGAGGGTCTTATATGTCTCACGATGACCCTAGTTATGCTGGGTGCAGTGTTCATTTAGATAATGCCGGGCTTGAATTATTTATTAAAGAAACTTGTTTAAATTTGGTTAAACAGTATTGGAAGAACGACCCATCAGACAGATATTTGCCTTTATTTTATTTTAGACCTTTACATCAACCTTATGAAATAGAAATAAATGATGATTTAGAATTAAGTAGGGGGCGCTTATATGATTTATTGCAAGAAAGTAAAAATGGAGGAGTTCTTATTGGAGAATTTGAAACAGAAAAACTGGAAAGGGAGGAGTACTTATTAGAGAATTTGAAATATAAAAACTGGAAGTGAAATAAAATGAAAAGTGTACAAAGATTTATAACATAAAATAACCTAATAATATTTGTGAAAAAAATTAATCTTAAAGGAGCTAATATCTTCTTACGAAAGATACCTGAATTAACTAAAAAAAAAGATCTGTTTTAGCCAGGAAAATTGTATCTCAATATACCAATTCTGAACTAATCGAATCATACAAAGTTGGTGATTATTATTGGTCGGCAAGTTACACGCAAGGAATGATTGCAGTTATTATCTCAACGAATAAAGTGGGTATAGATGTAGAGAAAATAACAAAAGATTAAAAAAAATGTTTCAAGAAAGAGGCATTAAATTTGTTTTGATCAATGGAGATTACCAAAAACGTTTCGAAAAATCTCAAAACGCAATAGATAAATTATTTTAAAAAAAAATTTATAAACTGTAAGTTTATAAATTTTTTATCCTAAGTGTTTGTGTTGGTGTGTTAGTATTTCGTAGAATGCATCAAAAATAGGGGTTAGTGTTGAGAAATGGTAGAATTCTGCACCTACTTCGTCGCATGCGCGTCTTATGTTGCTTTGGTGTTCATTCATTTTTTGCAAATATGCTTTTCTTAAGTAAGGACTTACGTAAGTTCTTAATTGGCTTTTGCTTTCTAAATCTCTTAATTTAAAATCTCCTTCTATGTTTAATTCAGTTTCTAAAGGATCTAATATTTGGATGAGTTTTACTTCGTGATTTTTTAATTTTTGCAATACTAATCTTATTTGGTCTACGTCATATAAAAAATCTGATACTATGACTATTAATGATTTGCTTTTAACTAATTTTTTGTATGATGATAATGATTCGTTTAAGTTTGAGAATCCTTTTGGTTTTTCATTGTTTAAATGTTCTAATAATAGCATTAATTGTTTTCTTCCTCTTTTTGGTCGGAACACTTTTAGTTCTTCTGCAAATGTTGATAATACGAATCTTTCATTGTTTTTCATTGCCATGTATGAAAAGCCTATGCCTACCATTGATGCGTATTCTGATTTTTTTATTCCTGCGCTTTTAAAATCCATGCTCGCGCTAAAATCTACTATTACGTGTACTGTTAAGTTTCTTTCTTCTTCAAATCGTTTAATGAATAATTTGTCTGTTCTTCCGTATACTTTCCAATCTATTGATCGAAAGTTTTCTCCTGGACTGTAAATCGTGTAATCTTTAAAGATTAAGCCTTCTCCTGTGTACTCGCTTTTTTTTTCTCCTTGATAATTGGAGGTTATTCTTTTGTTAATTATTAAACTCATTCTTTCCAAGTGATCCAAAAATTCTACATTTATCATTTTATATTTTATTACGCAATTTTTTATCATGCAATTTTTTTATTTTAAACAAAAAAATTGTTAAGATTTTTATAATCATTAGCTTCGCTAATGATTAATAATAATCTTCTTATAACACTTTTTTGATTACGTCATCTACTGTTAAATTGCTTCTTTCTGCTTCGAATGTTGGCACTATTCTGTGTCTTAATACGGGTAATGCCATGTTTTTTATGTCGTCTTTGCTTACGTATTTTCTTCCGTTCATTAATGCTCTTGCTTTTGCGGATAATACTAATCCTAGTGATGCTCTTGGACTTGCTCCGTATTCTATTAATTGTGGAGTGTTTCTTGTTTTTGTTACTATATCTACTGCGTATTTTTTAATGTCGTTCGCTATTGGTATGCTTCTGGTTAATCTTTGTAAATCTATTAATTCTTTTTTTCTTAAGACTACTTTTAATCCTGCAGGGTCTGCTCCTTCTGAATACCTGTTTACAATTTCCAGTTCTTCTTGAAATGTTGGATATGATACATTAATTTTT
>Ga0210057_1007094_pt1 | contig 13714 bp, 12 predicted proteins | sample CryGeyCG2114_010_2_FD_183968 | JGI IMG/M metagenome (GOLD analysis project Ga0210057, IMG submission 183968) | Groundwater microbial communities from aquifer - Crystal Geyser CG10_big_fil_rev_8/21/14_0.10 (SPAdes) (version 2) | ecosystem: Environmental > Aquatic > Deep subsurface > Groundwater ... | reverse complement strand
CCAGCGAGAGCTTTGCACACAAACATTCAAACTTTACTTTTGAAAAGATAATGAAGACATAACAGGAAAAAGATGGGGGAGTGTTATGCTAATCCTCGAGAATTAGCTAATATGATTCTGCATCACGATCCCCATAAGAAACAAGAGGGTCAGGGTATCCTCCAAACCCCAACAACCCTAAAAATACCTTTTCTGCAGAATTTAACTACTTTTTTTCAATAAATCCTCGAAATTTTAATTATATCAGATTATAGAAAAGTTTATAAATTACCCCCATCATCTTTAATCATGGCTGTCGAAAAAAAGGCTTTGAGAGAATTTCTAGGAAAGCTCGTGGTGACAAAAGAAGGGAAAAGGCTTGGTTTAGTAAAAGACATAACTTTTGAAACACGCACCGGCGAGTTAATACAAATAATTATAAAAGAGCCTACTCCTTACACAAAAAACCTTAGTTTAGAACTTACAAAACAAAAAGAAGCACTTATCCCGCACAACGCAGTAGTTGCAGTAGGAGATTTTGTAGTTGTCAGCGAAGAAGATTTAATTTAATTCTTCAATATTCTCTTAAATCCCCCAACCAAAAGTATTATACACTCTAAAATACTCTTCTAACCAACCAACCCTAACCCCCGCCCGGCCACACAAATCTTTTTAAATCCCGCATATCTCAAATTAGTATATTTAAAATGAGAATTATAGGCTTTAACTTTACAAAAATAAGCTGTGAAAGAAAAAAAGACATAAAAGGCAAACTGGAAATCAAATCCAACTTGCAGATAGAAGATATAAAACAAGAAAAAATAGACATAGCGGGTGAGATTTTAAAATTCCATTATTCTTATTCTGTAACCTACGAACCAGGTTTTGCAGAAATTCAATTTAAAGGAAGCGTTTTAGTTGTTCCAGATAAACCTGAAGAAATAAAGCAGATTTTAAAAGAATGGAAAAAAAAGAAGCTTGAGGATAATATAAGGCTTTTTGTTTTTAACTTCATTATATCTAAATGCAACCTCAAGGCACTTCAATTAGAAGAAGAGTTCTCTCTTCCTCTTCATATTCCGCTTCCAAGGCTGACAAAACAAGCCCAGCAGCAAGGCAAAGCTAATTATACAGGCTAGCCAGTATAATTATTATTCTATTAAGCAAAACAGCTATACCCCTATCACGCAAAGGACTTATTAGATTTACCCATTCAAAGAAAGCCGCATCACCAGAATAAAACATAAAACTTTTATTAATTAATAAAATTAAATAGTTATTAGTGTAATATGGCAAATTCTATATATTTATTAATCTCTTTTTCTTAATTTCTTTGCCCGGATCGCATAATGGTAGTGCGGCAGTCTCGAATTTCACAAAGAAATAAATAAAAACAAGTTAACTGCTTTCCGCGAGGATATCCAGGTTCGATTCCTGGTCCGGGCGTTTAACATTTGGATAGGTATATTGGTACGAATATTACATTTTGTAGCCCCCCGTTTCAAATTTTTCAATAATTCACTAATTCCTTTTTGATAAAAATTTACTGATGAAGAGAAACTAGAAACTACAAATCACCAACCCTGATGGAAACAATTATAAACTTCCCTAACCCTTAAGTTATATGAGTCCAATGAATTTAATTGCTTTGGTCATTTTTATCTTGATAATTCTCTTTATTATTTCTATCCTTATATTAAGGAAGTTAAAAGGGAGTATTAAAGTTCAATTAGATAACCATCAATTTTCACCTGGTGATAATTTAAATGGCAAAGTTATTTTAAATTTGAGAAAACAGGTTACTGGAAAGCAATTAGAGGTTACTCTAATTGGGCAGCGAAAACGCTCAAATACTTCTATTATATCCAGAAATCAGACCAGACATTCATCCTCAACTATTAACATGTTTGAATTTTCTTTGCCTTTAGATGGGGAGAAAGGATATCCTTCAGGAGAAAAAGAATACCCCTTCTCTATAAAAATTCCAAGAAATTTGTCTCAACAAATCCCAAACTTAGAAGGCGTTGCAGGGATGCTTGTGAAGTCTATGATTACAGCCGTAAATACCCCCCTAAGATGGTATGTTGTCGCACATCTAAATGCTTCTGGTGTTGACTTATACTCTAAAAAAGTTTCTATAAACATTTATTGATGTCTGCCCAAAACAATTAAATAAACCCCCAGCCTAATAAAGATATGAAAAAGAGAAGAATAATTGCTATAATAATACTCTCAATTGTAGTTATTAGTGGGTTGTCTTATTATTTTTTAACCAAAAATATAATTGAAACTAAAACTGAAGAAGGCGGGGTTATAAAAGACAAAGATTCAAACATCTCCTTAAACATCTATTTAGATTACGAAGTTAAAAAAACAAATCTAATTATTAATAATCTGAAATATAGTCTAACTTACAAAAGTGTTCCTATGAAAGTTTATCAAATTTATGGTTTTAGTTTTAATAGAGAAAACCTCGATGACGGAAAAGTTTCAACATGGTATTCTGAAACAATAGACTCCATAAATTTCAGCCATTTCCCAAGTAATTCGCCTCCAATGGCTTTAGCCACGCCGGGAAGTTACATTTTCTTTTATTATGTTTATGATTGTAGGAGGGTTGAACAACTAACTGGCAAAACATGTTCAGATGCTGATAAGAAAGAAGTTGTTGAAAAAGTTGAGTCTTTAAACAACATAAAAAAGGTAGTCGAATTCAATCCAATTTCAGGCTAAATTCAATTGGGTATTAATCCCCCCATAATTTTTTAATTATCCCTCATCACAAAAATTCCTATAGGAAATTTTACTCTTAAGATTGGCTAAGGGTCTGGATGTCTTCTTCTAAATCATCCCTCTCAGCTTCCCAAATCTATACACTTCATCTCCCACAACCCAAACATCAAAATTTTTCAAATCTTTTTCTTTAATAAATAATTTATTGCAACCAAGAAGCAGTATATCACTTCCCTCAATAAAAGGAAAAAACGAAGGCAGAATTATCACCTTTTTCCCTTTCCAATTTCCAACAAGAAAGCATTTGTACTTCTCTCTTTTGTATTTATCAGCTAAAATAACTGCAGGATGTCTATGCCCTGCAACCAACATCTTTATTTTTTTGTCTAAACATTCGTTAAACATTTTATTTCCATGCAAAAAACAAATTTCATCTTTAATATAATAATCTTTAATCTTAAGCTCTTTTCTAGAAGCAATTGGCTCTAAAATATTATCATGATTCCCTTTAATCAAAATGACTTTTTTTGCTTTTTTCTTAAAAAGCTCCAAAACCTCTTTTGTCTCTCTCCACTCCTGCGAAGAAATTGTTCCAAACTCATGCTTTAAATCCCCAACAACAATTATTTCATTAATTTTCTCATTTTTTCTTTTATTTTCTCTATTTATCTTTTCAACTTCATTAAATATGCCCTCCAACTCCCTCATCATCTCTTTAAACTGCATCCTCGGCAAGAAAACACCTTGTGAAGTCAGATACTCTTCATATCCAATATGCAAATCAGCCAAAACAAGCATTTTCCGCAAAGGAAAATACAAGCTTTTTCCAATAAACTGAAATTCATTTTTTTCAAGCTCGCGTTTCATAAACAAATAAGAAAAATTTTCTTTAAATATCTTCATATATCCCACTTTCCTAAATTTTGTTCGTTTTTATTGTTGTCAAACAAAACAGTTAAGCTCTGTCCTGTAGCTGTTCTGTAAATAGCCTCTCCAAACAAATTAATTAAGGAAACAATTTCTATATTTTCCACTCTCGGCGCTTTTAATGTGTCGCTTACAAAAACTTTATCAAAAACTTTAAACTTCTCTATTCCGTCAGCAAATAACCCATGTGTGCCATAAGCAAATACTTTTTCAGCACCGCTTTCTTTTAGCTTTTCAGCTGTTCTTGCCATTGTATTTCCCGTATCAATAATATCATCAACAATCAAGCAATTTTTCCCCTCTACATTTCCAATAATAATTGTTTTTGCAACTTCATCATCTTTTTCACGTGTCTTGTAGCCAAAAGCAATCTCTGCCTTGAATCCCCTTTCTTTAAGTTTTTTAACAAGCGCTTCTACCCTTTTCCCCCCACCCAAATCAGTTGCCACAACCACCAAATCCTGCAAAATTTCTTTATGGTGTTTTTGCAAATAATTAATTAAGCTTGTTAAGCTATAAAGATTATCAAAGGGAATGCTGAAATATTCTTGTATCTGCGGAGCATGCAAGTCAACAGTCATTCCCCTGTCTGCATAGAGTGAGATAATATCTGCAACTGCTTTGGCATTCACCCCCACTCTGCTTTCATCTTTTCTGTCTTGCCTTGAAAATCGCATATAAGGCAGAACAGCATTAACTTCTTTAGGTGAAGAAAAACTCATCGCCTCTAAAATAAAAATCAGCTCTGTAAGCCATCTGCTTGCCTCTTTGTTTGAATCATGAACCAAAAAACAATATTTCCCCCTTATATTCTCAGCTATTTTAACTTTAAACTCACTGTCTTTAAACTCTGTTTTTTCTATATTAATAAGTGAAACACAAAAATCTTCACTCTCTTTGTGCTTTAGATAGTCATAAATTCCTTTTGCAAATTCAACTCCTTCACTCTGAAAATCCGCAATTATGACAACTTCCTCTGGCATAATTTAAGAAAAAGAGATCTCTTTTTAACCTTTATCACAATACAGAATATACTTTAAGAATTCTACTTATTCATCTGGAACACTAAGAATTTTTAATAATTTAGAAGTTTCTCTTCCAGGATTTTTAAATCTTTTTAAAATAGTGAGCCCCAATTCTCTTCCAAAATCCCCATTTGAAGCAACAACCTCAATTGTTGTCTCTCTATCGTTTTGAATATAAACAACCCCTCCAACATGCTTATAAAAAGCAAAAAACCCTTCTTTATCTTCTCCTTCTCTCATTAATTCCGCTCCAATCTCTCCAATTAACTCAGCTATTGGTTCGCTTATACAAGCATAGTCGATAGTTCTTTTTTTATGAGCTTCCCATAAAAAATCCCCAACACTCCCTGTAAAGATTGTGTAAGTTGGCATCTTTTAAAATATCTTCCTTATTTTTAAACATTTATCTCTTAGAAAGCATATTTCAATCTTCATCTTTTCCCAATCTCCTTCAGATGCTCTTCATGCATTCTTTTCAAGAATGCAATTTTATCCTCAATTTTTAATAAGTCAGCATATCCCTGCAAAATCAAGTTTAACGCAAATGGCGAAGGCAAGTTAGTATTTATTTTCTCAACTTTCAACTTGCCTTCTTTAATCCAGTCTAAAACAAGTTTTGCATTTTCAATATCCATTAAATCTTCTAACACTTCTCGTCTCGCTTCTTTTAATATCGGAAAATTTCTTGAGATTTTTTTCACAGAAGCAAGCAAAAAATGGCTTTTCATCTGCTGTTTTCCCACGCTCCTGCTTATTCCTTTATAATTTCTTAAAATCATCAGCGCGCGGGTAGCACAATGCCTAAAACGCCGATTCAAAACCTCTGTCCTATCAACAGCTTCTTCTAAAACTTCTTTCAAGTTCTTGCTGTTTAAAAAAGCAAGAGCTTTTTCTATCTGCATTTTCTCTCCAGCAAGGAAAAATCCATTGTCTGAAATCCCAATTTCAACATCTCTTCCTCCTGCCTGTGCAACAAGATAAGCCAGAGCTCGAGAAAGCGCATCATTCACTCTTCTTCCATACAGCGAATGAAAAATAACATAATTTTTTTCGCTTTTGTAATACTCAACCAACAATTTTCTTTCATTAGGAATCTTGGCAAATTTATACTGCTCATAAAAATAATTATAAACCACCTCTGCAACCTGTTCTGAGCAATACAAATACTCTTTAATAAAGCCCTTGATTTCCTTTGCGTTTTTTCCCATTTTCTCCTCAACAAGCTTCCTAAATCTTCCAATTTCCAAAGCAGAATCAAAACTTAAAGGCAGCATTTCAGAAAACCAAGAGGGTATAGTAGGAGACCGGTTTACAGAAGCTGAAACATAAGCATTCATCCCTCTGCTAAAAAGATACTGATACTTATTTCCCCCTAACACAAAAACATCTCTTGGCTTCATTCTCTCAAGAAAAGCCTCGTCTATCATTCCAACTCTCTCATCTTTCCTCTCCCCTCCGGCTATAACAACATTAATAAAACTTTCCTCAGGAATTGTTCCTATATTTGTCATATAAATCACTCTTGCCAGTTTCCCTCTTTTTCCAATCTGCTTTGTTTTTTTATCATACCAAATTTTAGCATAAACATTTCTCGCCTCTAACTCATACTCTCCTGACAAATAACTTATAACTTCCAAAAAATCCTCTCTTTTTAGCTCTTTATAGCAATAACTTTTCCTTATCAGCGAAAACATATCATCTTCTTCCCAGACTTTATAGATAGCCATTCCATAAATCTGCTGGCTTAAAACATCCAAGCAGTTCTGCGGAATTTGCACTTTATCAATTTTCCTCTCAACACCCTCTTTCGCCAAGACGCAGCACTCAACTAGATCATCTCTGTCCATCGCAATAAATACTCCTTTAGCAACGTCATGCAGCTTATGCCCGCTCCTTCCGATTCTTTGCAAGCTTCTTGCCACGCTTTTCGGGCTTCCTAACAAAATAACCAAGTCAATATACCCAATATCAATTCCGAGTTCTAGTGAGGTAGAGGTAACAACGACTCTCAACTTCCCTTCTCTTAATCTCTGTTCAATATCAAATCTATGCGCTCTTGAAAGAGAAGAGTGATGTGCTCCAATATTCTCCAAATATCGTGAAGGAAACATTTCTTTTAAATGATGCACAACTCTTTCAGTTGCGCTTCTTGTGTTTGTAAAAATTAAAGTTGTTTTATGCTCCTGCACAAGTTTGTCAATTAAAGTGTAGAGCGAAGAATGTAGTTTTTCTCCAGTTGTGTCAATTAAATCAGTTACCGGAGTTAAAACTTTAAGCTCAATTTTTTTTGTAAACTGCACATCAGCCATCATACAATTTCTATCTTCCCCGCAGCCAACAAGAAACCTAGCAATTTCTTCAAGCGGAGCAATTGTAGCACTCAACCCAACTCTCACAGGAGTTATTTTTGAAACCTCTTCTAATCTTTCTAAGCTTAATGACAAATGTACCCCTCTTTTATTTGCCAAAGCATGAATTTCATCAATAATAACAAACTCAACTGCTTTCAATAACTCAATGAACTTAATTGTATTTAGGATAATAGCCAAAGTTTCTGGAGTTGTAACAAGTATATGAGGAGGCTGTTTTAGCATTTTCTGCCTGTCTTCTGTTGAAGTGTCTCCTGTTCTCAACCCAACTCTGATTTTCTGCAGCTTTATTGCTTTTTTCTTTGCTAATTCTTCAATTTCAGCAAGTGGTTCAACTAAATTAACAAAAATGTCATTTGATAATGCCTTAAGCGGCGAGCAATAAACAGCATAAACTTTATTCTCCAGCTCATTTTTTCTCGCTAAGCCAACTAAATAATTTAAAATACTTAAAAAAGCAGTTAAAGTTTTTGTTCCGCCTGTTGGCGCGGATATTAAGATATTTTTTCTTTCAAAAATGGGCATAACTCCATATAACTGAGGCAAAGAAAATTCTTTAAACTTAGAGAAAAACCACTCTTTTACAAGAGGTTCTAAACTATCTTTAATTTCCTTCTCATTCCTTAATTTAGCTCCTTCATATTTCATTTTTTCTTTGATCAAACTTGTCTCCGCGAAAAGTTTTTCTTTTCGGGCCCAGAAAATCAAAGATTTCCTTTAGTATCAAGAAAGTTTGCATTTATCAAAACAACAGAAACAGGAAGAATTTAAACTTAACTTTAATTATTTTTTTTGAACAGGTTTAGGAGTTTCTGTTTTGGGTAACTCTGGTTGGGTTAAGCCTTTAATCTTTATTTCTCCTTCTTCTTTCCCAAATATATTCCGTATGAGAAGCAGCACTGTAACAAGAATTAATGCGCCCAAAATAATAAAAATAATAATAAAATACATCACTATCCCCTTTTTCTCAGCTTTTTCCTCATCTTCATAAATAGCCAAGCTCCAGGTTTTTGTTGTTACTTGGCTTCCTTTTTTAACCACCACCTTAACCTCATGATTTCCGACAGCTAGTCCGCTTGTTACATAAGAAGTTCCGCTGCCGACAAGCACGCCATCAACATACCACTCAATAGTATCATAATTTTCTGCGCTAATCGAAAATGTTAAGTTTTCAGAAAACGAGCCATTAATTTCTGATTCAAGTGGCGAAGAGTTCGTTATTACTGGAAGAATAACACATGCCCCATTAACACAAGTTTTTCCTGTCGTGCAATTCCCGCAACTTATACTATCGTTGCAATTATTCTTCCTTGTTCCGCAAACCCAGCCCCCACAAGTCAGATTTCTAGATTGAGCAGCACATCCGCCAGTATCATCATCTCCAGTATCATCATCTCCAGTATCATCATCTCCGGGCTCCTCAACATCTATATCTACTCTTCCCTGCGTAGCATTTATTCCATCGCTTGCATTTATATAGAAATATCCACTTCCGATAAAATTGGTCTGAGGAGTAAGGGTTAAATTGTCCGATGCTCTAATTATGCTTATGTTTGTTATACTCATATTTGTGTAGGTAAATGTCAAAGAATCTCCTTCAGGATCGTTAAAGCAGCTCGGCATATTTATTGTGTGATTTGTGTTTTTGTCAAAATCAATATCCTCGCAGACATTTTCTAAAAAATCAGGTGGATTGTTTGTCAAAGAGAAAACACAAGCACCCTCAACACAACTATTCCAATATTCATTAGTACAGTTATACAGAAGACCAGAACCACTAATTGTGCATTCATTTCCATTGCAATAATACTCCCCCAAACTTCCCCCCGAACAAACATCAGGGTAGTATCTGCGAGAGCCCCTGTAATCTCTGCAAGTGCCCATTACTGTATAATTTATACCTCCATCTGAATCACCACAAAGTTTTATAGCACATATTCCATTGTCATTGCAATACTGATTTTCTCCACAGCTTCCGCAGTTAATCGATTGATTACAAATAGTTTGCATTCCGCATCCGTAACCTAAGCTTGGGCAGGTGTCTGTGCAATAATCATCAGAACCAGCAGTTCTTATGCTTGCTCTCAACTCCCCTGTCAGCTCAAATTTTTCTTGGTAATACTCTTCAGCAAGCTTATCTAACACTGAAAAAAGCCCCCATGCTAAAATAATAAAAGCAAAAACAATTATTAAAGAAATTAATAATCTTTTTCTATTTGTCCTCTCCTTTTTCACCCTTTTTTTCATTAAATAAACAAAACAAAGAAGTTTAAAAATTTATCTGTTGGTTGGGCTATGTGTAAAATTAATTCCTAATGTGTAATTTTTTGAGCAAATTCTTTGCTGTTCCTATATAGCAAAGAACTCTTTGTTTAACTTTGCCTTTCTCTTTATAGCTTTCTACAACATAATAATAAATCTTCCCCTTAACTCTTTTTCTTCTTATAAATGCCATTAATTAGTTAGGCATTACTTATATATAAGCTTTTCGGTGTTATGTTATATATAATTCAATATAGAAAAACCTAACTATTGTTATGCATTACTTTCTCCATGAAAAAGAGGAAGAGATGGCCAAGAAACGAGGCATTATATAACCAAGTTCAAGAAAATGAATTCTTGAATTTCTTTGAATATGTGAAATGGTTAGGATTTAAAGTGTGTAAAAATGTAAAGATGAGAAACTATATATCCTGCTTGCTGATATGGCATAAATTCCCAAATTTATAGGCAAGAAGAGCAAAAAGTTTCTTGCTGTTCTTAAGAAAGTTTAAGATTATCAATGCCGCTATTCCCTGCTTCAAAACTTTATGCAATTATCGGGCTGAACCGATAATTGGAAATATCTTAGATGAACTGATAATTGAAAGCTCTAAACCTTTATCAATTATCGAGTGTGATTTTGCAACCGATGCAACAGGAATAAGAACAAATCTATTCTCAAGTTGGTATAGCATTCGATGCCAAAAAGAAATCAAGAGAAGAGATCATTTAACAATTCATATTACAACAGGAGTTAAGAGCAACATTGTAACTGCCCTTAATGTGGAAACAAAATCAGGAAATGACAACAAAATTTTCAGGGAACATGTGAATAAAACTGCTGAAAATTTTAAGATTAATGAATGGAGCGGGGATGGAAGATATTGGTGCAAAGATAATTGTAAGAAAATTAATGAAGTTGGAGCAAAGCCATACTTCAAAGTTTGGAAAAATTGGAGTGGTAAATCAAGAGGTTGTATGCCTTGGAAGATTATGAATTTAGAATCCAAAAACAATCCTGAAGAATATGGAAAACACTATCATAAAAGAAGCAATGTTGAGTCTACAAATCACAGCAAAAAAGTTATTCATGGAAATAAAGTTTATTCTCGACTGGACTCCTCCAGAATAAACGAAGAAACATTAAGATGGATTAATCATAATATTAATGTTCTGAATAGAGCTAAATATGAATGGAAAATAAATCCTAAGTTTATGGCTTAGGATTTACACATAGCCTGTTGGTTGTATAAGAAGATTGTACCTGCTTTTCGAAGTTTTTTGTCGTTTTAAAATCCTCATCTCTTGGTTTCTCTTTTATTTCAAAAAGTGATGGAGTTGTTGAAGGCTTTTTGTTGGACAAAAACTTAACAATGATTATTGCAACTAAAATAACCACTATGAGGATAATCAACCCAATCAGAATATATAACCATAACTTTTTTGTATTGCTCTTTACTTTAGAAACATTCAATCTCCAGGTTTTATAGTCCATGGCGCTGCCTTTTTTAATTATCACTTTGATTTCATAACTTCCTGCGCTTAAGTTCTTTGCTTCATAAGAACTAACATTCGTCCTAACCAGCACACCATCAACATACCACTCAAGAGTATCATAGTTCTCAGCATTAATCGAAAATGTTAAACTTCTGTTAGATGTAATGTTAAATTCATTTCCAGGGGGTGAAGAGCTTGTTATGCGAGGAGCAGGGATAATGCATGCCCCATTAGTGCATGTTTTTCCTGCTGTGCAATTCCCGCAAACAACAGTATGATTGCAATCGTCTCTTTTGCTTCCGCAAACCCAAGTTCCACAAGTTACATTTGGAGATTGAGAAGTGCATCCACCATTATCATCGTCATCGTCATCATCGTCATCACCTCCATTGTCGTCATCATCATCTCCGGGCTCCTCAACATCTATATCTACTCTTCCCTGCGTTGCATTTAGTCCGTCGCTTGCATTTATATAGAAATACCCGCTACCAACAAAATCAGTTTGAGGAACAAGAGTTAGATTAGTGCCATTTTCAGTAATGCTTATATTTGTTATACTCATATTTGTGTAGGTAAATGTTAAGGAATCATTATCTGCATCATTAAAACAACTTTTCATGTTTATTGTGTGATTAGTGTTTTTATCAAAATCAATTCTATCACAGCTACTTTGAAATACAGGAGGAGAATTTCTTGTTGTGTTTACAACAAAAATATAAAAAGTATTTGTGTAATGGTAGTCTCTTCCGGCATTAAAATAAACATATAAAGTAGTATTTCCATACCAATTGGTATCAGGGAAAAAACTAACATATCTATTATCTGTTAAATTTGGATGCACTCTGCCTTCCCAATCATCAACATAAACATAAGAATCACTAGGATAAGTAACATAATCTTTTAAATCAATGATATTTATAGGATTATCATTTTTGTAAATTGTTATATTTTCTATATCTTTAATTTTAGTTAAATTTACATCATCATAGCTTGAATTTGTAAGGTAAAACACTTCAATTTCCTTTTCACCACCCACCATAAAGATAGTCCGGAGTTCTGTAGAAACATCCCATGTATAATAAACTCCTGAATAAAGATCTTCACTACTTTCGTAGTTTATGAATATAGACTTTATTTTAAATGTATTATTAAACATTCTTGTTGCATCATCTTTGTTCTCTACTCTCGAAGCTCTATCAACAAAATTATCTTCATCAAGAATCTCAAGATATTCACAAGGATCAGTATAATAAAGACAAGGGACTGAACTTGAAAAATAAGAAACAAAATTGTTAATAGTTTCTTGTGTTGAATTAAGCCTCGCAGCACATATGCCGCTGTCTTTTCTGTATTTGTTAGTTACATTTTGAGTTTTTCCAGATAAAGCATATAATATTGTACCATTTGTTTTATATAAAAGATAAGCAGGACAACATCTAGAAAGAGTGCTGCAACTTTCATTGTTCAGTATTTTTAATCCATTAGAATTTATTCTGAAAACACTCTCCCAAACCTGTTTTAAGCTCTCATTTGTGCAATTTTCAGGAATTTTTGGAAAATTAGGTTCTGCTACTCTTATATAAAAATTATTGCTTGTGATATTTGCTCCGTTACCCCAGTTTGGATGGCTTATTGTGAAATTCGCTAAAATCTCTCCTACAAAATCATCTTTAATATTAAAATCGACTTCGCGCTTGCCATAACCAATATAATAACTTTCAATGCCTGCAGGAGAAAAATGAAAAGTTATAGTTAAATTTGAATCGTAATAGCCCAAACTATTGAAATGCTCGCTTAAGTATATTAAGTTAGAGTAATAACCTCCTTTAAACAAATTAAAGTTTTCTATATCTTTAATTTGTGTTAGATCTATTGGTTTTGCAATTGTCTTTGAATATCTAAAATAATCTAATGTTTTGTTTTTAAAAATTCTTCCACGGCCTTTGTCATTAAAACTAAAATAATCATAATAATAATCTTCCCAAGTCCCGTTTTCAACTTTAAATATGTTTGAAAATTCCGTATCAGCCTCTTCTATGCTTCCTATGCTTCTTCCATCATAAACACCTTCTTCTCCATTTGAAATATCATTTAGAAAAGTATAAACCCAATCGCTTTGGATATTGTTGTTATCAATTGACTTTAATGTATTTATTGAACTAGAAGTTAAATTTGCATAAATCCATCTAATATAGTGATCTACTGCGTGCTCCCAAACGTAATCTTCGCGCTCACCCCAAACAAAGCAAGTCAAATTATTGTCTAAAACTTTATATGCTAAATAAATATCGCAGAAATCACTTTCATTTTTATTAGAACGAATGATGATGCCAGTTGAATCTAATTTAAGAACACTTTCCCAAACATTTTTCAAGTTTTCATCACTGCAACTATCAGGAAAATAAACTCCTGTTTCTGCATCTGCCCCCGCAATCCATAAACTCTTCAACTCTCCTTCAAGCCCCTCTTCTTCAGGATAAACAGGTCTTTCTTTTGTCATAATTAGAACTATGGATGTAACAACTATCGCGGCAATAAGAATTATAAGAAGAATTGTCAATACTTTTTGAAGAAACTTCATCTTAGCTTGTCTGGTCGCGTCAATTCTCTTAACCCTTTCAACTCTTGTCACTCTTCGCGCTCTCTTCACCCTTTTTTTCATCACACTTTCAAGATACTAAACTTTTGCACTTTCCCTCGTAGAGCTTGCCCAAATTGATTTTGCATTACCGAAAGGTTTAAATACTTAGGATATCTATGGATATCCTATGAGAAAGATAGAAGTTTTAAACAAAAAGATAAAATTGAGTGATGAAGTTGAAGTTTTCTATGAGAAAACTATAACTGCCTTTGGTAACAGCGCCAAGCTAGACGCACCAAAGAAGTACATAGGCAAAAGAGCATATGTAATTATCCTCAAAA
>Ga0210057_1007093_pt1 | contig 13715 bp, 11 predicted proteins | sample CryGeyCG2114_010_2_FD_183968 | JGI IMG/M metagenome (GOLD analysis project Ga0210057, IMG submission 183968) | Groundwater microbial communities from aquifer - Crystal Geyser CG10_big_fil_rev_8/21/14_0.10 (SPAdes) (version 2) | ecosystem: Environmental > Aquatic > Deep subsurface > Groundwater ... | reverse complement strand
CGATGAAGTCCTTTTTTAACGACTATATTTTTCATCGCTAATTTTATTATAACGATAATAGCGATTAGAATAATTAATCCAAGAATAATATTATTTTTAAGAAAATTGCTTATAAAAATGATAATTTGAGTGCTTAATGGCAATTCTATATTTATTTCTTCAAATGTTTCTGTTAATTTCGGAACGACCATAACCATCATTAATATTCCTATCCCAAGCATAGCAACAACAATTACTGCTGGATACATCATTGCTCCTCTGATTCTGCTAATTAGTTCGTGATTTTTTTTCATCTGCTCGGCTAATATTTTCAAAACTTCGCTTAGATTTCCTCCAGCTTCTCCAACTCCAACCATATTAACGTAGAGCTCGTTAAAAACTTTTGGATATTTATTTAAAGATTTTTCAAATGATTCTCCTTGACTGACATTTATTTCAACTTGATTGATAATTTTTTTAAATTTAGGACTTTTTGTTTGTTTGGCAAGTATTTTAAGAGCCTGATTAAGAGATAATCCGGCATCAATCATTACTGAAAGATGTCGGCTAAACATCATTTTCTCAACTAAAGATATTGTCCCTAATTCTTTAAATCTTTTTACTATATTTAAATAGTATCCAAATTCTTTTTTTCTGCCAGCTATCTCTGCTGAAACTAAAATTAATCCTTGATTTCTTAAAATAGCCGCTAATTCATGTTTATTGGCGACTATCATATGATCAGTTTTGCTTTCTCCATCTTTGTTTTTAGCTGTGTAAATATATGAAGGCATGAATAAAATTTTACTCTTTGGTTACTCTTAATATCTCTTCTATGCTAGTTATTCCTTGAACTGCTTTAATGAATCCATCTTCTAACATCGTTAACATCCCATCTTTTTTCGCTTGCGCTTCAATTTCACTTGAAGCTGATTCTTTAATAATAAGATTTCTAATTGTTTCATTAATTTCTAAAACCTCATAAATGCCAATTCTTCCTTTGTATCCATCGGGACAATTATCTGATTTCCCAGGTTTATAAAACTCTATAGCACTCCAATCATCTTTTGAGTTAACAACCTTTTCGCTTTTTAAAATATCAAGAATTTTTTCCAAGTCAATCTCTTTGCCTAAACTTTTTATTTCATCATCATTTAATTTATATTTTTTTACTGTTTCCGTATAAAGTTTTCGTACCAATCTTTGGGCGATAATAAGGTTGGTTGTTGATGAAATCAGAAATGGCTCAACTTTCATATCTATTAGACGGGAAAAAGATCCAGCGGCGCTGTTTGTATGAAGAGTTGAAAAAACTAAATGTCCTGTTAAAGCTGCGTTTACGGCAAGTCCGGCTGTTTCGTCATCTCTAATTTCTCCAACCATAATAATATCAGGGTCTTGACGGACAAGAGATCTTAAGCCGTTTGCAAATGTCAATCCTATTTTAGGTCTTACTTGCGTTTGATTAATTCTTTCCATTCTGTATTCAACAGGATCTTCAACGGTTGAAATATTAACGCCGGGCTCATTAAGTATATCCATAATTGTATAAAGGGTTGTTGTTTTTCCGCATCCTGTTGGCCCAGTAACTAAAACCATGCCATTAGGTTTCTTTATATTTCGATGAACTTTTTCTAAGGCCTTATCTCTAAAACCAAGTTTTTCTAAGGTTAATCCTTTTGCATCTTCAGGAAGAAGACGCAAAACGGCTTTTTCTCCATCGTAAACAGGCAGTATTGAAACACGGAAAGATATTTTGTAATCCTCGCTTTCTATTTTAAATCGTCCATCTTGAGGCAATCTGTGTTCGTCAAGTTTTAAATTTGAGAGAACTTTTATGCGCGCTATTATTCCAGAATGAATTTTTTGAGGCAAGGTCATTGTATCGTGCAAGATTCCATCAATTCTATAACGAATTATTACTTCTTTTTCAAGCGGTTCAATATGAATATCAGAGGCCTGTTGAAGAATAGCATGCTTCAGAAGAGTATCTACTATTTTTATAACAGGCATTTGTTCAGCTGCTTTCTCTAAATCTTCTTTTGTTTGATCTTCTTTCTTTTCTTGAGGAAGAGTTATTATTTTTGATTCTTTTTTGATTAAATCTCCAAATTCGGCTTCCAAACTTTTTTGATATTGTTCTAAAACATTTTTGATGCTTTTCGTGTCGGTTAATCTTGGAAGTATTTTAAAATCAGATTTTTTCTTTATAAATTCAATTGTCTGAAGATCTCTCGGATCAAGCATGGCTACTTCAAGCTCTTTGCCATTTTTTCTAAAAGAAACAATATTGTGTTGCTTAGCAATTGGTTCGGGAATTATTTGGAGAATTTCTTTGGGTATTTTTTCTTTTTCTAAATTAACAAAAGGAATTCCAAGTATATACGCCTGCAGTTTAATTAATTGTTCTTCTGTTAAAAGTTTTTTTTCAACCAAAAAATCAGACAATCTTTTTTTGCCTTTTTCAGCTTCTTTTTCTGCCTTAAGCAAGATTTCTTTTTTAATTAATCCTGCGTCAAGAATGAAGGCCGTTAACTGTGAATCTTCAACTTGCATGAGATTATTTAATAATGCCTATTGATTTAAAACCTGTTTTATTTTTTTAACTATTTCTTCAAGTTCGTAGTTTGCTTTAATTAAATAAGCAGCTGCTCCCAAAGAGAGAACTTTTTCTATATTCTCGCCTTCTTCAAGATTGGTTAGGGTGATAACAGGAATATTTTTAGTTGTTTCATCTCTTTTTAATTCTTTTAAAACTTCAAAACCATCTTTCTTGGGCAGAATTAAATCAAGCAGAATTAAATCAGGTCTTATTTTTTTAGCTGTTTCCAACCCTATTTCTCCATCAAGAGCATTTTTCACTTCATAACCTTCTTCTTCTAAATATCTACTTATTGTTTTTTGTATTGTTGGCTCATCTTCAATAAAGAGAATTGTTTTCATAAATATTGTTTGTAATGCGTAATATGTAATACGTAATAAATTACGAATTACAAATTACGAGTTACTCGTTTTTTATTGGTAATTCAAACCAAAAAGTTGTTCCTTTATTTTCCTGACTTTGAAAACCTATTTTACCTTTTAGTTTTTTAATTATTGATTTTGTAATAAATAATCCTAAGCCGGTTCCGACTGTTTCGTGCTTCATAATATTTTTGCCTCTAAAAAATTTTTGAAATATATTTTTGTAATCTTCTTTAGGTATTCCTACTCCATTATCTTCTATTTCGCATCTTACTATTTTACCATTCTTAATTAAACGTATTTTTATTTCTCCTTTATCTTTAATATATTTAATAGCATTGTCTATTAAATTACGAATAACTATTTCTACTTTCTCTCTATCTATTGTGATTGGTAGAAGATCTATTTTTGTCTCAAACTTTATTTCAACATTTTTAGCTTTTGCAAAAAGAGAATAATCTTTCACTATTTTCTCAATTATCTTTTTAATATCTGTTTTTTCAAGAACAAAACGCATATTTTCTTGTTCAATTTTATTAATATTAAGCAAATCGTTAACTAATTTTATCATTCGTTCATTATTCTCTTCTATTTCTTTTAATTCTTGAAAACCATGATTGTTAATTTTTCCACACTCTTTCATTAGTAGATTTATAGTCCATTTAATTCCAGTCAAGGGAGTTCTTAGTTGATGCGAAATAATGCCAATAAATTCTGATTTCATTTTATTTGCCTCTGCTAATTTTTCAAAGCTTTGAATTATGAAATGATTTATAATCACAAGTATCATGGTTACAGCAATAACAATTAAAGCGACTATCTCTGGAGAAGTATATCTTATGGCTAAAATATATGTGCTAATCATCGCTATTATTGTGATTAATCCGGTTATGATGGATAAATAAATGGGGCATTGTGAAAGAGCAACATTATATTTTTTGCATTGATTAATAAAATTCAATTGTTCGCAGATTTTTTTAAAAATCATTATTTAAATTATATCATAATTAAAAAATCAAGCCAATTGGATGTATTTTATGAAATTATAAAATTTTATTCTGATATAATAAAAACCCAAGAAATCAAGGTCACGCCTAAAATCCAAGGTCGCGCCTTTACTAAGGCACGACCAAGATTTTAAAATATCAAACCTAAAAAACTTTAAGGCGCGACCTCGGATTGATTGGTTATTTTTTATTTATCTCATTGTATGTATTGGATAAGTTTTTATAATTTTTTACTTATTTGTCTTTGGCGAAAGATTTTTTTAGAATTAAAAAAAAGACCCGCTTCTCTTAAATTAAGAAGCGGGCCGGTTGCTAATCGTAGACGTAGACGTCGTCGTCGCAGTTCCACGGTTCGTAAAAGTATATTTCCGTATCGTAACATTTCTCGTTTATGCAGTAGGTGGCTGATATTTCCTGTCCCTGCAGGTTGTTGATGTACCACGATTCGTCAATGTTAAATTCAACGTAGTGCGGATAATATAAGCTTTCGCCTGCTTGTATTGTAGTGGTCAGGCTCCCTATTTCTGTTGATATGGATAGGGTATCTCCTGTGTTGATTTCTGTATCAAAGAATGGTTCAAGGTATATCTTGATGAATACCTTGCCGTCTTTTTTACAGACCTCGCCTATCCATGCTTCAAAAGGAGGCACGGTAATATTTCTCTGGTAAGAAATGTACCAGTTTCCGTATTCCTCTTGTTCTACTCTCACTTCAACGGAGTATTCTCCCGGTTCCTTGATATATGCTCCGCTGGCCACTTCCTTGTAGGCGATTATCTCGAATTTCTCTGTGAGGCTTTCTGTTGTCATCGGTTTTGTTGATGAGACTCTCGTCTCATTGATGAAGAAAAAGACAATAAAACTGGGATCTATTTCATTGGCGAAGAAACCAATTTCATATTTCTCGCCGTTCCACCAATGCCCTATATACACATTAGGAATAGGCAGTCCGCTTCCCATGTTTCTTTCTGTCGAGGATGTTGAAGGGATTGCCTTGACCCAGTGTTTCCTTACCTGTGGTGTTGCTTGTGGTGTTTCGGCCCATCCGATTGACACAAAAGTGATTCCAACCAAGAGACAAAAAATACCAACCATTAATTTTTTCATTGTTTCTCTCCTTTTTTGTTAAGGGTTAGCGTTTAAATTTCCTCCTTTCTCAAAAATTAAAGAACTAGTAAAACTAATTTTATAATGTAAGCACATTTATATTAAAAAGTCAATAGAATCGTAATGTTCACAGACATATAAGTTGTATTTTTAAAAGATAAAACCCAAGAAATCAAGGTCGTGCCTCAAAAGTTTTTTAAAAGGTTTGATTTAATTTTAAAATCCAAGGTCGCGCCTTTACTAAGGCACGACCAAGATTTTAAAATATCAAACCTAAAAAACTTTAAGGCGCGACCTCGGATTGATTGGTTATTTTTATTTATCTCATTGTATGTATTGGATAATTGACTCCTTATTTTTTTTAAGTTATGATGTTGATATATACGGGGTGTAGCCTAGTGGCTAAGGCACTCGCTTTGGGAGCGAGAGATCGCAGGTTCGAATCCTGTCGCCCCGACAGGAGTTTGCGGGTATCGTATAGCGGTTATTATCTCAGTTTTCCAAACTGATGACGAGGGTTCGACTCCCTCTACCCGCTCAGGCATAATAAAAGAGCGAATTTTATATTCCGCTCTTTTATTATTGATTTATTAAAACAATACCTTTATTTAACAGCGTCTTTGAGTGATTTTCCAGCTTTAAATTTAGGAACTGTTGTGGCTTTGATCTTTATCTTTTCTCCAGTTCTTGGGTTTACTCCCATTCTGGCTGCTCTCTTTGAAACACTGAATGTGCCGAAACCAGTTAATGTAATTTTGCTTCCTTTTGATAACGCGCTTGTAATAGCATCAAGCATTGCGTTAACACAATCGCCTGCTTCTTTTTTTGAAGAGCAAACTTTTGCTACTGCTTCAATTATATCTTCTTTAGTCATAATATTAATATTAAATTATTTATTAATTATATATTTCGACCTTTCAGCGTCATTAAGACACATATTATTTCCCTCCTTCTAATTTTAACTATAATTGTTAATTTTAACAAGCTTTTTTTAAAATTCAATAGTTTCTCTCAATCTTTTAATATTTTTACCTAAATTATATTTATCTGTTTCTATTAAGACAGCATTTATTTCTACAAGACCCTGTTTTGGTATTTTTAAACTAATATGTCTTTCTGTCAAGAATCTTTTAACTGCGATTTCTTTATCAGCTCCAAGGCTTGAGTCTTTGATTCCAACCATGCCAATGTCTGAAATATATGCTGTTCCTTTCGGAAGGATGCGTTCGTCTGCAGTGGTTATATGCGTATGCGTTCCTAAAACGGCTGTTGTTTTTCCGTCTAAATGCCAACCCATGCATACTTTTTCTGCTGTTGTTTCTGCGTGAAAATCAATTAAAATAATATCGGCATTTTCTTCTTGATCTTCTAATATTTTATTAATTTCCACAAAAGGATTATTGTACTCAACTTTCATAAAAGATTGTCCGATTAGGTTTATAATAAGAACTTTTTTAGTTCTAATTTGAATGATTCTATAACCGTCTCCAGGTATTTTCGAATTCATATTAGCTGGTCTAATAAGAGGTATTTCTTTATTTGTCAAAAGAGCAGATGTTTTTTCCTGGTCTAAAATATGATCGCCTGATGTTATGAAATTTATTCCGGCATCTAATATTTCTTCAACGCATTTTTCAGTCATTCCTCTCCCATGAGCCATATTTTCTCCATTAGCTATAATTAAATCAGGCTGATATTTCTTTTTCCATTTAGGCAATATCTTTTTTATAGCGTAACGTCCCGGTTTGCCAACGATATCTCCAAAGAATATAATTTTCATAATTTTATCTGGCGTATTCAATTACTCTTGTTTCTCTAATAACGCTAACTTTAATTTCACCGGGGTATTTTAATTCTTGATGGATTTGGTCAGCTATATTTTTAGCCATTTTACGAGCTCCAATATCATCTATTGTGTCGGGTTGGACAAAAACTCTAATCTCTCTTCCTGCTTGAATAGCGTAAGATTTTTCAACTCCTTTAAAGGAATTAGCTACATTTTCTAATTCTTCTAATCTTTTAAGGTATGCTTCAAGAGTATCTTTTCTAGCTCCCGGTCTTGCTCCTGAAATAGCGTCAGCGACTTGAACAATAATTGATTCTAATGTTTCAAAAGGATATTCCTCGTGATGCGATTGCATTGCTTTTATTATCTCTTCGCTAATATCAAATTTCTTTAATATTTTTCTGCCTATATCAACGTGAGATCCTTGGACTTCATGATCAACTGCTTTTCCGATATCATGTAAAAGGCCAGCTTTTTTAGCCACATCAACATTAATATTTAATTCTGCAGCGATAGCTCCGGCAAGATGCGCGACTTCAACTGAATGCAAAAGAACATTTTGTCCATAACTCGTTCTAAAACGAAGACGTCCCAGTATTTTAATTAATTGTGGGTTGAGTCCAGCAACGCCAACATCATAAGCGGCTGCTTCTCCGGCCTCTTTTATTTTTGCGTCTATTTCTTCTTTTGCTTTTTCAACTGTTTCTTCAATTCTTGCCGGTTGGATTCTGCCGTCCAATAATAATTTTTCTAATGTTATTTTTGCAATCTGTCTTCTGATTGGATCAAAACCAGAAATAATAATAGCTCCGGGAGTGTCATCGACTAATATATCTACTCCAGTTAGTTTTTCCAAAGTTTTTATATTCCTTCCTTCTTTTCCAATTACTCTGCCCTTAAGATCTTCGTTAGGCAGATTTACCGATGTGGAAGTCATTTCGCTTACTTGAGAAGATGCGTATCTTTGCATAGCAAGCGCAGTTATTTTCTGAGCTTTTTTATTTAACTCTTCCTGCCCTTCTTCTTCAAGTCTTTTTATTCGTTCCAATAAATTTTGTTGGTGTTCTTTTTCGGCAATGGCAAAAATTTCTTCTTTTGCTTGTTCTTGAGAAAATTCAGATATTTTTTCTAATTCTTTAAGTCTTTCCTGATGAAGCTCGTTTAGTTCGTCCTTTATCTTTTTTACTTTACTAATTTTGCTTTTTAGTTTTAGATAGTCCTCTTCTAGTTTGTTGCTTTTTTTATCTATGTCTTGTTCTTTTTTAAACAACCTTTTTTCTGTTATGGTAAGTTGTTTATGTCTTTCTCTTTCTTGATCTTTAATCTCTTCTAGTATTTTATTTGCTCTTTCTTTTGCCTTAGAAACTGTCTCATTGGCTTCATCTTTCGCTTGACTTATTAATTTATTTAGTTTGGATTCAATTGTTCCAGCTTGTTTTTTGGCAATTGTTTGTCTTGTATAATAGCCTAAAAATGAGCCGAATATTAAAGTTCCGACAATTGTTCCGATGTATAAGATTAAATTGTTCATAATATTTTTCCATTATTTTAATTTGCTCATTCTATCAAAGAAAAAAGGGCTTGTCAATCGCCCTTTTTCTTTTTTTCTTTCTTAACTTTTTTCTCTTTGGTATCTGATTTATCAATTTTTTCTTTATCTTTCTTTTTTATGATTTTCTTTTTAGGTTTTTCTTGGATAGCTATATCTATTTTCCATCCAGTTAATTTAGCCGCTAATCTTACATTTTGTCCTTTAATTCCAATGGCTAATGATAATTGATCTTCTGGCACAATTACTTTAGCTTCGTTTTTTTTATCGTCTATTTTAACATCAATAACTTTTGCTGGAGAAAGTGATTTGCTTATGAATTCAGACGGATTTTTTGACCATTCAATAATATCTATTTTTTCTCCTCCTAGTTCATTTATTACCGCTTGAACCCTGGTTCCCTTTTGACCTATCATAGAACCGATTGGATCAATTCTTTCTTCAGTAGAAGCAACAGCAATTTTAGAACGAGATCCTGCTTCTCTGGCAATTGCTTTTACCTCCACTGTTCCAGAGGTAATTTCCGGAACTTCTAATTCAAATAAATGACTAACCATTTTAGGATGAGCTCGAGAGAGAATTATTGAAGGTCCGCGCGAATCTTTTTGGATTTCTAGAACATAGGCCTTTAAGCGTTGTCCCATTCTATAATTTTCTCTAGGAATTTGTTCTTCAAAAAAAATAATACCTGTTGTTTTACCAATGTCTAAAAAAACATTTCCTTTTTCTATTCTTTGCACAATTCCGCTTACAATCTGACCTTCCTTTTCTTTGTATTCTTCATAAACAGCGTCTCTTTCAGCTTCTCTAATTCTTTGGATAATAACTTGTTTTGCTGTTTGAGCCGCAATTCTTCCGAAATCGTAAGTAACATCTAATGGAAATTCTATTTCATCGCCTGGTTTTGATCCTTTTTTAGCATCTTCAATCATAATATGTTTTTCGGGATTAAATCTCACTTTTTTTTCTTCTTCTATTACAGATGATTCTTCTTCTTGATTCTTTTCTTCTATTTCTTCATCTTCATCTCTAAGCATTGTTTTATCAACAACTAGTTTTACTTGAAAAACTTTCATTTGACCAGTTTTCAAATCAAACTTAATCCTTATATTCTGACCCTTGCGATCATATTCTTTTTTGTACGCGGCTGACAAAGCCATCTCAATAGTTTCCAAAACTTTTTTTTCAGAGATGCCTTTTTCCTCGCAAATTTGTTCAATGGCTGATATGAATGGTTTTTTGTCCATAATTTTATATAAAAGCCCGTTCTTGGGAACGAGCATCATTATCTTCTATCTTAGATAAGATTATCATAAAGATGATTTATTTGTCAAATTATTATGTGGACAATTTTTAAATTTGTTGTTAAGATTAGAAATCAAATATTAAATATGAAACAAGAGAATTTTTTTACGTGGAAAATAGGGGGTGAAGCGGGACAGGGACAACAAATTGCAGGCCTTATTCTAGGCAAGACATGTTTGTCTAACAATCTGTTTTCTTTTATTTATTCTGAATACCCATCTCGTCTGAGAGGCGGGTTAGTTACAAATCAAGTTTGTATTTCAGATAAGCCAGTTAATTCAATTTCTAGAAAAATAGATTTCCTATTTGTTTTAAGCCAATTTGCGTTAGAACAATCTAAAAATGATTTAGCCGATAACGCTTTAGTTTTTTATGATTCTGACAGGGTAAAAATAGATAAAATTTTTAAAAAAGTTAAATTTATTCCTTTGCCATTGCGTGATTTAGCAAAGCAAAATAATATTAATGCTTTTATGCTTAATAGCTTAATTTTAGGAATTTCTAATGTTTTATTTGGCTTTAACATTAAATTATTAGAGAAAAGCATAAAAGAAGTTTTAAAAGAGAATAATAAATCTGAAAATTTAATTAAAGATAATATTAGGGCGGCTGAGATTGGTTATAGATATGGTTGTGAAAAACTAAAATTAAAAACTTTTTTAAAGAATAAACTAGATTTTGAAAAAAATAAAAGAATTATTTTAACTGGCAATGAAGCAATTGTCCGTGGCGCTGTTTTATCTAATTGCGGTTTTTATTCCGCTTATCCGATGACTCCCGCGTCTTCCATTCTTCATATTTTAGCAAAACAAGCCAAGAGAAATAAAATGGCGGTGAACCATTCTGAAGATGAAATAGCGGCTGTTAATATGGCAATTGGCGCAAGTTGGGCCGGAAAAAGAGCAATGACAGGAACTTCTGGCGGGGGGATTGCTTTAATGAGCGAAGGAATAAATTTAGCGGCTATGAGCGAAACTCCTTTAGTAATTATTGACGCTCAAAGACCAGGACCAGCTACGGGAATGGCTACTTGGACAGAACAGGGCGATTTGCAGTATTTAGCTAAAATAGGATATGGCGATTTTCCAAAAGTAATTTTAGCTCCTTCTGATCCAGAGGAAGCTTTTTATTTCACATTTCTTGCTTTTAATTTAGCTGATATTTACCAATCCCCTGTCTTCATCCTTACGGATAAATATGTTTCAGAGAGTTATAAGATTATTTCTGATTTTGATTTAGGGAAAAATAGAATTAATAGGGGCAAGCTTTTGACAGAAAAACAGTTATTGAAAATCAAGGATTATAAAAGATATTCTTTTACTAAGGATGGTATTTCTCCTCGTTCTTTTCCTGGTCAAAAAAAAGGCATCTTTTTAGCTAATGGCAATGAACATAATGAATATGGATTTTCAATAGATGGATTTAGCGGAGAGATGCGCAAAAAACAGATGGAAAAACGTCATCTTAAATTTAAAAATATTTTTAAAGATTTGCCAAAACCAAAATTATTTGGAGCGAAAAAAGCTTCTTTAACTTTAATCGGTTGGGGATCAGTCAAGGGACCTGTTTTAGAGGCTTTGGGAAATTTAAACAAAAAAGTTAACTATATTCACATTCCTGCGTTTCCACTGGATGTTAAAACATTATCAAAATTATTAAAAGATGTTCAAAGATCAGTTTTTATTGAGAATAATTACAAAGGACAAATGGCCGATCTAGTTCAAGAAGCTTTGGGTATTAAATTTAAAGAGAGGTTGAATAAATATGATGGTCGACAATTCTTTCCTGAAGAAATTATTGAAGAAATTAGAAATAAATTTTAGAAAATGACTAATCAAAATAATTTTATCACTTCAAATAAATCAAGTTGGTGTCCTGGATGCAGTAATTTTAGCATTAAAGCAGCTTTGGTCAGGACTTTTTCAGAATTAAATTTGGAACCTCATAAAATAGCTATGGTTTTTGATATTGGTTGCGCTGGCAACTCTTGTATTTTATATAACACCTATGGCTTTCATGGATTGCATGGCAGAACTATTCCTGTGGCTGTTGGCGCTAAAATGGCAAATAAATCATTGACTGTGATTGGAATTGCTGGAGATGGCGGAGCTTATGGAGAAGGATTAAATCATCTTTCTGAAGCGTCTCGAAGTAATTATGATATTACTTTTATTGTTTCAAATAATTTTCTTTACAGTTTAACTACAGGACAGGCTTCTCCAACAAGTGAAAAAGGAACCAAAACAAAATCAACTCCGGAAGGCGTTCAAAAAGAAGGGCTTAATCCCCTTTTAATAGCCTTATCTGCTGGAGCAAGTTTTGTTGCCCGAGGATATGCCGATGAAGTTAAACATTTATCTGAAATATTTAAAGAAGCTATAAAGCATAAAGGATTTTCATTAATTGATGTTCTTCAGCCATGCATTACTCTTGATAAAAAAAATACCAGAGAATGGTATAAAAATAGGATTTATATGTTAGATAAAAATTGGCCTGTGAAAGAAAGAAATAAAGCGATGGTAAAAGTCCAAGAATGGGGAGATAGAATACCTATAGGAATCTTTTTTAAAGAGGAAGAATAAAATACCGCTTAAGCGGTATTTTATTTTGGTGGACCTGAGGGGAGTCGAACCCCTGACTCAGCAATGCGAATGCTGTGTAATGCCACTTTACTACAGGCCCCCTAAGGTTGTGGTTTTCAAGGACGCGCCTTAAAAACCACAACCTTTAAATTAATAATTTTCTGATTTATTTTGATAAAATGCTTGAGGATGATCGCAAGAAGGACAAACTTTTGGAGCTTCTGTCCCAAAATGAGCATAACCGCATTCTCTGCAAATCCACCAAACTTTTTTATTCTTTTTAAACACTTTTTTATCCTGTAAATTCTTAAGCAGTTTCTTATACCTCTCTTCGTGGTGTTTTTCGGCTATAGCAATAGAACGCAATCTTAATGCGATTTTTATGAAACCCTCTTTTTCAGCTATTTTAGCGAATTCGGGATACATTTTTGAATATTCATACTTTTCCCCCGCTATAGCAGATTTTAAATTATCTTCTGTTTTGCCGTAAATTACTGGAGCTTCAGCTTCAACTTTAATTTCATTTAATTTTGAGTTAGATTTTTTTAATTCTTGAATATGTTCAAAAAGACGTTTAGCATGAGTTTTTTCTTGTTCTGCTGTTTCAAGAAAAATTCCGGCTATTTGTTCATACCCTTCTTTTTTTGCTATTTTAGCGTAGAAATCATAACGATTTCTAGCTTGTGATTCGCCAATAAAGGCTTTGGTTAAATTTTGTATTGTTTGATTCATATTTTATTCCTTTCTTTTTTATTTTTTATTTATAGTCGGGATGCCGAGAATCGAACTCGGATTACGCCCTCCCGAAGGGCGCGTAATACCACTATACCACATCCCGAAAGGTTGTAGTTTTCAAGGACGCGCCTTTGATTAAATGGCTTAAATAAGCTATTTAATCCAGTGCCTATTTTTCATCTTTAAATCAACTTCTTCTTTCTTTTCTTTAACCTTTTTTGTTTTTTCTTTTAGCTTTTTATCGGAAAGTTTATTTAATTCTATCGCCTTTTTAGATAATTTTTCTTTTGTGTTAATTTTTGGGTTTTCTAACGCTTCCGATAAAAGCGCTTCTATGAGTAATCCCAATTTTGGTCCTGGTTCTATCTTTAATAATTTAATTAAATTATTGCCATTAATTTTTAACATTTTTGCCGAGATAGGATCTTGAGAAACTTTTTCAATAATATATTCTAAGTGTCTTAATTTGTATGGAATTGCTTTTGGAACTCCGCTTCCTAATCTATCAGCTACTCTTAAATTAATCAAATCATTAATATTTTCTTTTCCGACTCGTCTTAAAAGGCGTCTTACTCCAGCTTCAGTTACTTCGTCAACATTATAGACAAACATATGGTTGCGAATCAAAAGAGCTACTTTTTCAATTATTTTTCTAGGGAATTTCAAACGTTCAAGAATTTTTATAGAAAACTTAGCACCTA
>Ga0210057_1007092_pt1 | contig 13716 bp, 4 predicted proteins | sample CryGeyCG2114_010_2_FD_183968 | JGI IMG/M metagenome (GOLD analysis project Ga0210057, IMG submission 183968) | Groundwater microbial communities from aquifer - Crystal Geyser CG10_big_fil_rev_8/21/14_0.10 (SPAdes) (version 2) | ecosystem: Environmental > Aquatic > Deep subsurface > Groundwater ... | reverse complement strand
TTAATTCATGCTTCATGATTCATGCCCTTTGTGCTACTATTAATATATGAACTATATACTTAAATATGGAAGCGTTGCCCTTTCATTTCTATTCGTAGGTCTTGTAAAAAGCAGTCCGCTAGAATCGCAGATCTCTTTTATACTCGCAGTGCTTATTGTCATGGCTATTATCTACACAACTATTCAAAGAAGAAAAAACCGTTCTTACAATATGCTTTTCTCTGGAAAAGCCGGGGAAATATTTTTTATTAGCACTATAGTTCTTCTTATGATAGAAATTACAGGAGGGATTGATTCACCAATCTATTTCTTAAATTACTTTCTTCTTTTTGGACTTCCGCTTATTAGCACTCCAATTACTGCTCTGATATTTACAGGCTCAATTATACTATTCTACGTTCCGGATTTAATTAGGAGTTTTAATACGGATATACTGCTTAGAATTGGCTCTATACTCCTTCTTTTACCTCTATCTTATTTTCTTTCAAATGAACTTATGAAAAGACAGCGTGAAAATATAATCCTCAAGCAAAAAGCAAAAGAAATAGAGGAGAATGCACAAGCTCTCGAGTCTGACGAGGACGATATAGATGCCCGCGAAAAACTTGATGATATTATAGAGTCAGCAGAAGACCTTGAAGAGAAATCATGAACACCATATCCCACATATTTATAATATTTGGGCTTATAATTAGCAGTTCCTCAATTATCATGCTAACAAATCAGGCTCAAGCGCAAATAGGTCAAGGAGGAGGAAGGCTATCTAATGATAAGTATATCCTGCATGAAGGCAATTTTAATTACACATCAGGTAGGGGTTCAAATGCAGATTTCGATCTTACATTTACAGGCGGAGAGCTCGCACAAGGACTTTTTTCAGGTCCAAATTATTCTGTCCGCTCAGGATTTCAGTACTACTACTCTATAATCCCGTTTGAATTTGCGGTCAGTAGCCAATTCGTAGACTTCGGACCCCTTATTCCTGGAACGCCGGTAACGCGTACAAATAGGCTTATTTTATCGAATGGCTCTGCATTCGGGTATGATGTAGTTGTATTTGAAAATCACGCTCTCAGGGTATTTTCAACCGGTAATGATATACCCGATACAACTTGCGACAGCGGAACTTGCTCCGAAACAACTTCGGCGGAATGGTCTCAGAATACTACATATGGCTTTGGCTACAGGTGTGACGATATTACTGGTACAGAATGCGACTCAGGCTTTACCACGGCTAACTATTACAAACAATTCGCAAATCTTGAAGAACTAGAAACTCTTCAGTCTGTAATGAGCGGGGCAAATGTAGGTAAGGATTTTGAAACTCAAATAACCTACAAGGTTAATGTCTCCTCAACTCAGGCCGCAGGCCTTTACCAAAATCTGGTAACCTATATAGCAACACCCTCAATATAGCTAACTAGAATTAAGAATCAAGAGTTAAGAAGTAAGGATTTAAGGACAATTGAATTGCAAGAAAAGGAAGTTACTATATGAAAATTGAATATAGAAAACAGTAAATAAGCATCAAATTATTTCAAGTTTCAAATTTAATCTTCATGATCTACTATTCATTATTCCTGATTCATGATTCATGACTCAGTTTTTCCCGTTAAATCAACCTAAACCTAACTGTTATATTGTTATCATTCGTGACCTCCAACTGCTATTTCTCTTAGCCTCAAATTTTTATGAAAAGTTAAACTTGCTGATATGTTTTGATATAGTCGACTTTTTGTGAAACAATTCACATGAAAATCCATTTTTAATACCGAAGTATTCAAATCAAGGCGAAAAATACTCGAAACTTGAACCTATTCTGAAATGAAAATAATTGTTTTTAAATTTTTACTTTTCTGCTTTGAATTATTCCACTTAATGTAAGATAATAACTTTATGAAGTTTATGCTACTATTTGCTCTGCTTTTAGTATTCTTTTTTTCAAATAAGGCTTATGCTCAACAGTTTCATGTAAGTATTGAACCTACTGTTATTCAAATAGATTCTACTCCACCCTCAAAATTCCAAGCTCCTTTCCGAATCAAAAATCTATCAAATTCCTCTATAAAGCTAGGTCTAAAAATCATTCCGATTGAAGCCCGGGATGATGGCAAAATAAATCTGCTTCTTAATGAGGAGGATACTCTAGCCTCAGTTATAAGGGAGCGTCTAATTATTTTGGATGGTCAAACTCAAATAAAAGAATTGGAGCTTAGAGCTGGTGAAACGAAACAACTACTGCTTTTCATGGATGTTAAGAAGGGAGATCCTGCGGGAGACTTTTACTTTAGCCTAGTATTTACTTCTGACGGTGTTGTAATAGATGAAACCAGCACCTCTAGTATTCCTGCCGGTATTGCGATGAATGTGCTTGTATCTATAGGACCTAAGGTCAGCGCAACAGCCATTATCGAGGACTTTAGTACAAATAGGATTGTAGGAGCCGGACCCGTATTTTTTAATTTAAAGCTTAAAAATACCGGCCGGCATCTTATACAGCCTGAAGGGAACGTAACGATAAAAAATATGTTTGGTAAAAAAGTAGCTGATATTAAAATCTTGCCTCAATATGTGCTCGCAGAATCATCAAGATATTTAATTGACTCTACGCAAGCTTCTCCTTCAGCTCAGACTAGTGATATTTTAAGCCGTAAAAAACAGGATAACCCTGTTGTTATTTGGGGAGAGAAGTTTCTTCTAGGCTTTTACACAGCTGAGGCAAAATTGTACCTAGAGGACAACGGAGCTGAGGTAATTAAAAGAATAACTTTTTTTGCAATTCCGGTTCAAATTTTAGTTATAGTGTCGGGCATTGTTTTCGTTATTCTTGGAATACTTCTTAGAATAGGCATCAAGTTGAGAAAAAAAACCTTTGTTTAAATCCTAGAATAGTAAGATTTATGAAAGATACTAAATTCGAAAGCTTTTTTTCCATTTATCTAAATAATTATTATTATTTGCTAAAAATAGCAGAGATAGATTACCTATAACTCGCTAATAAGTTACCATTAAAAGCAAAACTAATCATCCCAATTATTATCACTCTATATATTCATATGATAATAAAAATCCTATAATTATAATTTATTCAGTCTATTTTTACGCTACTTCAATTCTTTGTTACTTGCCTATAGTAATAGCCATCTAAATCGAGACAGTTTTCTTGTGAAATAATTAAACTCCAACAACTCTTTACACGGAAAAACCCCTAAAAATATGGCTTTTAACGCATTAGAAAGTGTTTTCATAGGCAAAATGAAATACTTTGATATATTTTGATTCTTCAACATTTTTCTGCGTTAATAATATCAAAGTATATCATTTCTCCTGTAAAAACGTGTAAATACCGTGCAAAGTGAGTGAAATTAATTTTAAATCTATTTTACGGAGTTTTCATAGGACCGACTCAATCAACTTTGTGTATCAAACTATTCTTTTCTATAAACAATCAGTCAGGGGTAAATTGACAGGCATCGCGCGTATATATTAATCTAAAAAAGACGTTATGTATAATCGATATAATCAGTATAATTTTAGCTTCAAAACGCAGTCTTGCGGTAAATTTTTGGAATTTTTCAAAAATTCTTACTTTTTATTCTTTTAGAGGCATATGGAAATTATTAACAACTTTAGAAATTATCTTCTTAAAAAGAATATTTCTAATCCCACTACCCTAAAAAACTACCTTTCAGACTTAAGGCATTTTATCAACTGGTATGAAAAGTCTTTTGGCGTGCCATTTGGACCAAGTGAGCTAAATCAGGATCTTATAAAACTTTATGAAGGTACAAGCGGTGCTTCACTTTCGGCTGGAGGGCAGGTCAATCACAGTGAAAAGATGTCACACGCCTCCATAAAAAGAAGATTGTCCTCATTAAGACAATTTGCCAGATTTGCGGTCGAAAATAAGTATGTTGAAAAAAACCCATTTGAACTAATCACTAGCCACCAATCACTAATCACTAATGAGGACGTCTGGCATATAGCTGAATTTAAGGACTACCTCAAATTTAAAAAAGCCTCAGAACTTACTGTGAAAAATTACGTTACTGATATACATTCTTTCCGCAGGTGGTATGAAAGCGCAATTGAACCCCACGTAAGAAATGTCAACTTTCCGGTTATAAATGACGGTATAATCGAGGAGTATAAAAGCAGACTTATTGAGCTTAAATCCTCTGCTCCAAGAACTGTAAATAGAAAACTTTCTTCAATTCGAAAGTTTGTTGAATTTGCAATAATCGCAAACTACGCCAAAAAAGATTTTTTCTATACCCCAACAGGCGTTGATAATTTAGAAATCTCAAAAGAACAGGCTCAAATTGCCGGAACTCTTTCTCTTAGTGACATAGAGGATCAAAAAATAAAGTTTAGCTACTCACCCATTCCCCCTATCAGACTAATTCAAAGACTGTTAATTGTGCCCTATATTCTCGCTGAAAGCGCTATAGCTGAAAAACTAATTGCCCTGCTTTACGGCAGTAAGGCATTGGGACTTGTTTCTAAAAAAATTAACTCTAGTTTTTCCCGCATTAAAATTCCCCAGAAAGTCTCTGACCTTTTAAGGATAAAAGGCTATGAAAAGAGTTTTTACGCTCCAAATGAAGTTTCACTCGATAATTATCCTTTTCACAAAAGACTTTGGTACCATATAAGATTTACCCGCCCGGACTGGTATAAAAAATACCATAGCCTACCCGTAGTTCACTATATTCACTTCGCCATACTTATCATCTTTTGTGCCGGAGTTGGTATCGCACTCTACCGGAATTTAGTTACCGACCAAACACCACTTTTTGCAGCACCGCTCTCTCCTCCTAGAATTCTTTCTTTTCAGGGAAGATTAACGGACAATTTAGATAATCCCATAACTACTGCAACTGATATAAGATTTGCCATCTATGATGACCTTTCAGCCTCAGGCGCAGCCCTTCTCTGGCAGGAGGTTCACTATAATACGATTCCTGATCAAGACGGAATTTTTTCAGTTCTTTTGGGGTCAATAACCTCAATTCCGGACTCTGTCTTTTTTGAAAACAACACTATCTATCTGGGAGTAACAATTGAGCAAACTTCCGAACTTTCACCCAGACGGCGGATAGCTTCTGTTCCGTATGCTGCAAATTCTGAGTCTCTGCAAGGAATGCTTCCTATTACAGACGGAGGAGCAGGAACGGTAAATGTAGTACTTGCACTCGACTCGGCAGGAGATCTTACTATTGGAGGCACTGCATCACCTACTTTCACAGCAACAGGAGGACAGTTTACACTGTCCGGAGATGTTTTGCTTCTTACTACAGAGACAGGTACTGACTCAAATGTGATTATCGCACCTGACGGGTTAGGCACTATAGATTTAAGAAAACCTCTTACAAACAATAGCGCAACCGGAAATATAACTCCTGGGGGAGTTGAAATAAATGACAAGTTTGGAATACTTGCGACAGAGTCCGCTGTCGCGGCATTTGTTTTAAATAATAATGGCGCAAGTGACCTATTTTCAGCTTCATCTTCAGGTGTCACCCGTTTTACTATCGGAAACCTTGGAGCTATTACCACAAATGCATACACAAACGCAGGGGGGCTTCTCTACACCTCAACAACGGGACTTATCGGTCAGACAGGAGTAGGAACAGGCTCACAGTGTCTTTTGGGCGGGACTACTCCTACTTTTGGCTCATGCGGAACTGGAACAACAGCTTCTCCATTTCAGGAATTAGCAGGCGCTATCGTTCCTAACAATTCAACTCTAGATTTTCTAATAGGCGGACAATCAACAGCCTCTGCGAATTTTGCAGTACTAAATGTAAATGGCACTGGTCCCGCAACTGCTAGCGTTTCAGGAAATCTTATTGTTATGCCAACTAACGGCGCGGGAGGAAATGTTGGTATCGGGACGACAGCTCCAGGAGCGGCACTGGACATAAAAGGTTCAGGAAGCGATATTCTTCAGGCGCGAGATAGTTCTGGTACGTCTATGTTTAGAGTTACCAGTGTCGGTGACATATATTTTGGAAGAACAGCGCCAGGGGCATATATTTATTCGGCGGGTGATTTTCGTTTCTCAAATACTGGAAATAATTTTAAATACTCGATTGATAATGGTTCTAATTATAACGCTCAAATCGGTGCAACAACTTACTTCAATATGGGCAACGTCGGTATTGGGACGACAGCGCCCGGGAAGAAATTACAAATCAACGATGCTTCTGTTGGTACCTTAACTTATCCTCTGAAAATAGTCAACACTGGTAACACCGCCGGAACTGCTGTAGGTATGCTTTTTACTGTTGATAATGATGTATCTGCTGCAAGAGGGAAAGGAGCTTTGGTCTATGAACGTGATTCTCAAGGATGGAATCGTGGCGATTTTCATTTCTTGCAAAATACTGTTGCTGATGCGACCAACCCAACGTTATCTAATGCAGTCATGACAATTAAAAACGGCGGCAACGTCGGCATCGGGACAGTAAGTCCTATCTCAGAACTTCACGTTACCCGTCCTCTATCTTTCACCGCAACTGGTAAAGCCCTTGCTATCTTTGACCAGATTGAAAATCAGGATATCTTGACCGCTTCTGCCGCAGGAACGCCCGTGTTTACAATAACAAGAGCAGGTGGGATAAGGCTTGGTACGGATGAGGGAGCTAGTAGTGAATGTCTTAAATCACAAGGTGCTGGATCAGCTGCTATTTGGGATACGTGCTCTGGCACAAATTACTGGCAACTTAATTCAAATGTCTTGGCACCCGGGAATGATGCGTTAGTGACAGATAGACTTGTCCTGGGTGGTCAAACATCTACAATCCATCAGTTTGAGGTCAACGGGGCTATCACGGGAAAAGCACTTGTAGCGCTAAATGAAACCGGTGATCAGGATATCTTGACTGCATCTGCATCAGGCGTAACCGTATTTACTGTTGATAATGATGGGAATGTAATAGTGGGTGCAGGTGGAGGAGGAAAACTTACGGCTGCAATAATCGACCCATATCTCGTTCAAAATCAATACACGACTGGCAATACCCAGCTTACTTTTCAAACATTAGCTAGCTCAAACGGTGATTTTATATATAAAAACCAGTCAACTACTCTTGCTACACTCGTCCAGGCCGGACAGCTTCAGTTGGCAATTGACGGTTCGTCAGGAGGAATTCAGATAGGGAGCGACACTCAGCTATTCAGGGGAGCAGCTGACAGGCTGGATTTGGCAACAGGAGATTCATTTAATATCGTATCCGGAAACTTACAGATAGGCGGTAGCACGGTTATAGACTCTAGCTCAAACGGTACATTTAACGATATAACTGTAAACGGAACCTGCAGTGGTTGTGTAAGCTCTGGCAACATCTCTCCTTTTCAAGAGCTAGCTGGCGCTATCGTTCCTAACAATTCAACTCTAGACTTTCTGATAGGCGGACAGGCAACAGCGAGTGCAAAATTTGCAGTTCTGAACATCAATGGAAGTGCAACTCCTGTTGCATCAGTCTCTGCACAAAATGCTTCAGGCCAGGCATTATCTCTTGGAGGAGATGGAACAATCCAAACTACCAGAGGAAATACACTTACTCTTGGTGGTACAACCACAGGAAATATTAATGTCAACAACAAAGCAGGCTCCGCCTTCACTACCTTCGATACAGTAAATTCTAGAGTCGGCATCGGAACAACGAGTCCAAGAGCGGCACTTGATGTTACAGGAAATATATTGACAGACTGGTCAAGCCGCTTTATCGGAACTCAGTTCACAACAGGTTCTTACCAATTAGGAATGAATACAGATTCTACAAATAGAATTCTTTATATAGACAATAAGAATAATGATGGTGCGGCTACAGATCCGAATGGTGGTATTGTTCTCAGGACTGGTGGTACTCCAACCGCAAGAATGTTTGTGAGCTACGGCGGTAACGTCGGCATCGGGACAACTGGACCAGATCAGAGGCTTGATGTCTTGGCAGGTGCTGGTGCTACTCAACTTAGACTCACATCAACTGACGGCTCTGTCTACACAGACTTTAAAACCAACCAAGAAGGAAATCTGAATATAACCCCCTCCGGAGGTGAGGCGACAGTATCAGCAAAGCTCTATGCCACTATTAACACGGGGGGGGGAAGTAGTTTCAATACCGCACAAGCTATTCTTTCTCCTTTGAATACAAGTGACACATTTGGTGCACGTATGACACTGATGCGAAAGAGCCTGGCTACGACCGGATTTGGGAGTATAGGATTTTTGGATAGTGCAACTGAAGGCAGACTGATAGTAGGATCCAGCGGAGGCAGTGGGGATGTAGGATTATCCACAGGAGGACATACTACTCCTGAAGTATTACTTTCAAGCTCGGGAAATTTAGGAGTTGGAACCACTTCACCAATTTCAGAACTTCACGTAACCCGTGCATTATCAGCTGGTGCAAATGGGAAAGCTCTTGCCGTCTTTGACCAGATTGAGGATCAGGATATATTAACTGCCTCAGCTACGGGTGTTACTAAATTTACCATATCAAACACAGGAGCAATAACCGACGCAGCATATACTAATGCGGGGGGTATTTTATATACCGCAACGACCGGACTTATCGGTCAGACAGCAGTAGGATCTGGCTCGCAATGTCTTTTGGGTGGAACAACTCCTACGTTTGGCTCTTGTGGAACAGGTACAACAGCCTCTCCCTTCCAAGAACTAACAACAGGCGCGATAGTACCTAATAACTCCACTCTGGACTTTTTGATAGGGGGTCAGGCAACCGCTTCTGCAAAATTTGCAGTATTAAATATTGATAACGGAACTCCTACTGCGTCAGTCTCTGCAGGAACACAAGCCCTCAGCCTAGCCGGTAACGGTGTAATTCAAACAGTTAGAAATAATACATTAACAATTGGCGGAAATACGAGTGGACAACTAGTCTTAAAATCTCTCAATAATACAGTATTCCAAAATCCCGGAACGGCAAATATTTTTGTGGGAGCAAATGCGGGAGCGTCAAACACTGGAACTCATAACTCGTTCTTCGGGTTTGAATCAGGATTTTCAAACACATCCGGCGGGTTTAACCTTTTTATGGGAGATAGTGCGGGATACGCAAATACTATTGGGAGTAATAATATGTTTATAGGCGTTCAGGCAGGAAGTGCAAACGTAGACGGTGCAAACAACCTATTTTTAGGCAACAGCTCCGGTCTTTTTAACGTCAGCGGAGGCAATAACACCTTTTTCGGAGAAAGCTCGGGTCGGGATAATACTGCAAGCAATAATTCTTTCTTTGGTAATCTTTCCGGTCAATCAAATACTTCAGGCACGGGCAACGTATTCGTGGGGTATCTTTCTGGAGACACAGGGACTGGTGCGAACGCAAACACTACAGGAAACTATAATACTTTTATAGGCTACCAGTCGGGTCCCGGAACAACCACACAGCTCACTAACGCTGCTGCATTTGGTAAAAACGCTCTGGTTTCTTCTTCTAACTCTTTGGTTCTTGGTGGGACAGGTGCTGACGCTGTGCAGGTAGGAATCGGTATTCAGTCGCCTATTGCCGCTTTAGATATCCGTGGAGGACAAAAAGGTGGGAATGCGGCTTTGATAGTTTCTCAGATAGGCTCCTCATCAAACGATATCTTCACTGCCTCCTCCTCCAGTACTACCCGCTTTACTATAAATAACGCAGGAGCGATTGGGCTCACCAGCGGATATGGCTCAGCCAGCGAATGTCTCACGTCAAACGGCGCGGGCTCTGCCGCTTCATGGGGTGTTTGCGGGAGCGGAGGAGGCGGGGTATTTCAAGAGCTTGCTGGCGCTATCGTTCCTAACAATTCAACTTTAGATTTCTTAATAGGCGGACAGGCAACAACGAGTGCTAAATTTGCAGTACTAAACGTAAATGGCTCAGGCCCAGCAACTGCTTCTGTTTCAGGAAATTTGATAGTCATGCCGCATAATGGCGCCGGAGGCAATGTAGGCATTGGGACCGATAACCCCCTTTACGCATTTGATTTTGCAAGAAAGGATGCGGCCTTTAATTCCAGACAAGACGGCTCAGTATCATCTTTTTCTACAACTAATACTATTCCATTTGCCAATTACCAACTTGCATCAGTTACTGCAAATGGCTATGTTTATATTTTAGGTGGAGAGGCAGATGGATTGAGTCAGGTAGATCATGCATACTTCGCGAAACTAAATAGTGACGGTACGGTTGGCTCATGGATTCAAACCACTTCTCTACCTGATGTTAGATATCTCCATTCAGCGGTTACAGCAAATGGCTATATTTATATTATGGGTGGATGGATTGGATCTAACACTCCAACAGTTTATTACTCAAAAATTAATAAAGACGGAAGTTTAGGATCCTGGACTCAAACCAGTTCACTTCCTCAGGGCAAGTATAATGCGTCTGCAATTACTGCTAATGGATACGTTTACTATATAGGAGGAAATACGAGTGGTACGACATCTTACTACTCTAAAATTAATGCAGATGGATCACTTGGTCAATGGGCAACCACCACGGCCTTACCAGCTGCTCGGTCTGCACACACGACTGCTATAGTTAACGGCTATATATACATAATGGGAGGCAGCACTACATCAACTGTATATTATGCTCCCTTGTACACCAACGGCTCAATTGGCTCATGGGTAACAAATGGTGTTTCTTTACCTGATACTTTAAATGAAGCGTCAGCATTGGTTTCCAATGGACACATCTATATCCTAGGAGGACACGATGGGGCTTCCCTTGAATCGACTGTTTATTATGCAAAACCAAATTCAAACGGTTCAATTAGTACATGGACAACAAATCCTACAAGTCTCCCTACTCCAATGGCATATCATGCGTCAATAATTTCAAATGGATATTTGTACCTGATAGGTGGCGGTGACGATGGAGGCAGTTTCTACAGAAATCAAGTGCTTTATGCATCAACATCCCGAGTTCTTATGGCCTCAAGTCTTGACCTCATCGGTCTTACATCTAACTCGCTCGCCAGCGCGTCAGGAGGAACTGGTGGGTCAATATATGCAGGTAATATATTCTCAAATGGAAATTTGGAAATAACTGGACTTGCATCGTTATGGAATGGTGCCAACATTCTAGGATTACTTAATACAGAAAAAATTTATGTCGAAGGGGCAAATGCAGGAAAGGCGCTTGCCATTTTTAATGAAACTGGAAATCAGGATATATTAACTGCCTCGGCTGCCGGGGTTACTAAATTTGTCATCGCAAATAATGGTTCTGTCGGCATAGGAACAGCACTGTCTCCTACCGGTGTAAACCCTCAGGCAATGCTTCAGGTCTACTCAAGTCTTGGAACATTACCCGCCGCATCTATCTCAGCTAAAACCGCCGCTCCTTCGCTCCTAGTTACTAACGACGGCGTGGGAGATCTTATCTCAGCCTCATCCTCCGGTACCCGCAGATTCTGGGTAGAAGGCGATGGCGATGTCTATATAGATGGCAAACTAAACGTTCTGTCGGGACAAATTGACCCTCTTTTTGCGATAGACGGAGAGAACTATTCTACTTTTGCACCCGGCATGTTGGGACTTAAAGAAGAGATTGCAGGCAAAGCGGTTCTTTCTTATAATCCGCAAGAAGGAGCTTACAGCTATACTCTTGACTTCAACAACTTCAGATACCAATCAGACATGTGGGTGTTTAACAGGGTAATAAATCCGGACGTAACACTGGTCTCTGTACTTTTAACGCCGAATTCGCAAGCAAATACTTGGTATAAAAAGGACGGACTTAATAGGAAGGTTATCTTTTATGCAGATAGACCTGTTGAGGTGTCATATAGGCTTACTGCCCCACGATTTGACGCCCACACTGTTTCTACATTTAATGAAACGGCAAGCGTGCTGGGGCTAGCGGTTCCACCCCCTCCAGATCCAAATGGAAATAGTGAAAATGACAATAACTTTAATGACGACCCCTATTTCGACAGTCTGTCTATAGTTGAGGAAAATGGCAATTTCAAGCTCAAAGATTCGTACAATAACGCACTCAAGCACATAGATGCTTTCTCAAATCTAGTCGCTGCAAATATAAAGGCCGGATTTATAAACGCTCAGAAGATAACAACAAATGCATTTAATGCATCAACTGCCAGTATTTCAAATCTAACAGCTGGTGTTATAAATGGAACAAGTGCGACTATAGCAAACATATCTACAACATCTCTTAATGCATCAAGCGCGGTTCTGGGAAGTGTAAGTATAGGGAGCGAAAATGTGCTCATAGCAGGAGTATCTCTGCGTGACTATATAGCAAGCATCGTAAACGATGCAATTTCTAATTCAGAATTTCTAATTTCTAATCAATTCTCAAATGCTGAAATCATTTCTCCCCTTGCGTCCATTGACCAAATAAATACAAACATCATCTCCCCACTCGCAGGCGATAGCGTCACGATTAGCGCGGATTCTTTGCGGATAAACGCCGATGCCTCAATCAGTGGAACGCTAAGCGTTGACAGCGCTACTGTATCAGGTACTCTTGCAGCAAATAATATCAGCGCAAATCAGGCAACTATCAGCGGTAATCTTACTGCTACTGACGCCACTATCTCTGGTACTCTTAACGCCGATAGAATTATCGCAAACACCATAGACGGACTAGATGACAAAATTTCCTCAATCGCGTCTAATTTAATTACCAATCAACCCGTGGCAACATCTTCACCAATCACTACTCACCAATCACTAATCACCGCCGATGAAATCGAGGTCGGCAATCTCTATGCAGACTTCGGAATTTATTCTCAGGGCCTATCAGTTCTTGGAAGTATTACGACAGCACAGCTTACAGCGATGGACAGCATTGCTATAGGCACAGGATTTATTATGACAAATAATTCTATAAATACTCTTGGCGCTACTCTTGAAATTCAGCCTTTGAGGCAGGGTGACATAAGCTTTATGGCAGGACGGGTAAAAATTGATACTGATGGAAACGTAGATATAAATGGTAATTTGAATTTGGCGGGAATTATTAACGCAACTGAGGGTGTATTTGACGGAATAAGCACAAATAGTATCGCAACAAATATTATATCTCCTCTCGGAGGAGCTAACTTAACCATAAAATTAGGCGATAGTGCATCTAATTCGGGGAGTTTAATAATCTCAAATCAGACCGGTGAGGAAAAATTAAGGATTTCAGATGAAGGTAATTTGACAGCTTCCGGCTCCGGTACTTTTGATAAGCTTAATTTTAATCTGGTAGGAGAGGCTTTAGCTGATTCAGATACTACTGCAACTGCAACAGGTTCTGCAGGATTTGCAACAATTCAAAGAAACCGACAGGAAATAACTATTTACAATGAAAAGATAACAAAAGACTCGCTTATTTACATCACTCCATTTGGAAATACTCAGAATAAAGTTCTGCATCTTTTACGCCAGGTTCCGCAAAGTGAAACTGCTGACGGAAGCTTTACGGTAGGAGTTTCGGGATTACCTGCAACCATAGATATTCAGTTCAATTGGCTGATAGTAAACTGATGAAACGATTGTAATTTTTAATTTAAAATTTTAAATTTTTAATGAATTACAGAATAAATAAATTTTAAAACAAATGAAATACGACTTAGAAGAAAGAACCGCTAAATTTGGAGAAAAGATAATTCTCTTTTGTCAAAAGGTTCCTAAAAACACCGTTAATAATCCTATTATTAATCAATTAGTAAGAGCCGGAACTAGTA
>Ga0210057_1007090_pt1 | contig 13717 bp, 13 predicted proteins | sample CryGeyCG2114_010_2_FD_183968 | JGI IMG/M metagenome (GOLD analysis project Ga0210057, IMG submission 183968) | Groundwater microbial communities from aquifer - Crystal Geyser CG10_big_fil_rev_8/21/14_0.10 (SPAdes) (version 2) | ecosystem: Environmental > Aquatic > Deep subsurface > Groundwater ... | reverse complement strand
AGGTACACTCCAGATAGGGCGGCTACCAGTCCAACTATTTGTAAAACCCCTAAGGGTTCTGCATATATAAGAGCGCCAAAAACTGTAGCAAAAATGGGCTGCAAAAGTAAAAGCAAGCTAGTTAGTGAAAGTGGGATAAAACTAATCGCGTGAGTGATTAAGAACCACCCCATAAAATGAACACCTGCACCGTACAAAATCATCAACGCCCAGTCCGCAGGCCCAGGCATGCTAAGCTGATTTTCAAACGCAGCTGCGATTAAAGAAAAGGCAGCTGCAATAATGGTGATGGCAAAAATTGGCCAAGGGCCTTTGCCCTGGTAGACGCGGGTGGCCTTCTTCATACACAGAGTCACAATGGCATAACTAATTCCTGTAAGAAGACCAAATAAGACGCCAAGGAAGTTGTTGTTAATGCCTTGGAAATCTAGAAAGGGCATACTCACTATACTTAGTCCAACCAAGGCCAAAAGCATGGCCGGGTAAAAATACCACTTAGGTTTTTCACCGAAAAGCAGCCAACCAATGGCGACTAAGTAGAAAACTTGGGTGTTGGCGAGTAAAGTAGCGATACCCGCCCCGATATAAATAATTGATCTATGCCAGACCCAAAGATCAAAAGCAAAAAAGAATCCGGCACCTATAATCGCCGGTAGGGCGCGCCTGAAAGATTGGATGTGTAACTTATCTTTCTTAATCAGCAAGTAAAAGGCAATAGCAACGCCGCCAATGGCAAAGCGGTAAAAACCAATGGCGGTAGGAGGAATGGCGACGGCCTTTGCCAAAATAGGACTGAAGCCAATAATGATGGCACCCAAAGACATGATGAGAATATGATTATTTATCATCATGCGATTTTTTGAAAAAATACAGGCCAAAAATTATATTAGCGGGTGGGGAGATGGATAATGCCAGCCAAGCAAACAGCGTGGCGCTTTGGCAAAAGCCCAAATAAACCCAATCACTAAAAATTTCAGAGAAGCGCAGTCCCGCCACTAGTGCTAGCCATATATAATTTTTTTTCCACTTAAATAAAGCAATTGTTTGAAAAAGAGCAAATGCCGCCCACAGCGAAGCTGTTCTTCTTAGAAGGCCATAGCTTTCCACATAGACTTCGCCATGAAAAATCTTGGTCCATAAATCGGGAAAGAAAAAGGCCACGGTAAAAATAACAACGTCTAAAACAATCAAAGAGATTAAGATCGCATCAGTTTTTTTGGCATGTGAAGGTAAGTTGTACATGAAGCTGTCCCTTTAAATTTATTACCTACAAAACAATAACACTTAACTTGTATTTTTGATATCAAACATCAAAGTGCAGACGTACATTTTGACTTTAAAATGGTCTTCTGCTATTTGTTTTTTTCATGAAACACTTATTAATCTTTATTTTATTGACCCTGGCGCTTTGCCAACTACCGGTGATGGCACTGGAATGCCCACAGGATATGGTGGATTTTGAGCAATTTTGCATGGACCGCTACGAGGCCCCGAACATTCAAGGCGAGAGGCCTTTTGTGGCACAGACTGCTACCGATGGTGAGGAGTGGTGCCTGAGCAAGAAGAAAAGACTGTGCCGTGAAAATGAGTGGCTCATGGCCTGCGAGGGAGATGAGGGCAGGGCCTATGCCTACGGCAATCAGTGGCAATCGGGAACGTGCAATGACGAGAAAACCTGGCGCGCACCCAATTGGAGTAAAATTCAGCAATATCCCGGGCCAATTGGTAGGCAAGAGGTGGCGCGTCTGGATCAGGCCGAACCATCCGGATCGTTTCCTAATTGTGTCAGCCCTGAGGGCGTGTATGATTTGGGTGGTAACGTGGCAGAGTGGGTAAGTAAAACCGAATTTCATACATCACAATGGGAGCACGTTATGATGGGATGCTATTGGTCTGGCTGCTATGCCCAGTTTCGCGCCAGCAAGCGCTCTATCTGTCGCGGTTCCAATGCCGGCCACCCTGGCAGGCGGGGACTTTTTCGCACTTATGAAGCGGGATTTCGCTGTTGCTTGTCTAAATATCGACCATAGATATTATCAATTATCCCATAGGCATTATCGATTTTCTCTATAGGAGGAAATAACCTAATCTGTTTCCATGGAAGCACTTAAATAGGAGGAAACAATGCTTGAAATTAGCGCTATCGATCACATTAATTTGAATGTAAAAGATCTTAAAAAAACCATAGTGTTTTATCAACGATTATTTGGTTTTGAAATCAAAGAAGAAGGCGTGCGGGAGGGAGCTCCTTATGCCATCATTGGCTCAAATAAACGAGCATTTTTGGCCTTGTATGAAAGCCAGGAATTTAATCTCGATGGCTTTGTAAATCACTTCGGGTTTCATATTGAGAATTTTGAAGAGATTATGCCCACTTTGATAGAGCAAAAAGTCGAATATTTGTACGGCGGCCCTTATGCATATGAAAAATCCCGCTCAGTTTATATTATTGATCCCAACGGTATTGAGATTGAATTATCAGAAAAATTTGGCGGAGATCTGTAAGAAAAACCTGTCCGAGAGCAGCTATATAAATTAGAATTGCAGCATGAACGGAAATTCATCAAAAGGTTTTAGCAAAGAGTATTGGGATAAAAACTATGATGATCCCCAGAGCATGGATGGAGTCGGTAATGCTCTGGCCCATGCAAGCTATATTAAGGCCGTCTTTGAACTAGACCAAATAGATATCAGCAGTGTTATTGATTTAGGTTTTGGCCTGGGATATGTTTTTGCGGAGGTTTTGAAACAATTTATACCTCACCGCGCGTTGGGAATTGAACCCAGTCGATACGTTTTTGAACAGGTCTTAGAACGTGATATTCGTCCGGTTGAAAGCACCGAGCTTGAGTTAAAGTGTTGGGACATTGAAACTTGGGCGAGGAAAGGTGGAAGATATACAGATGCTTTTGATCTTGGGATTTGCACTTCAGTTTTTCAATATTTAACGGAGGAGCAAATTGATTTTGTTCTGCCCATCTTAGCAGCGCGAGTAAAATATCTATATTTCTCTGTCCCCACCAATAAGGAATTGGATCGCATGATAGAAGAGGTTGATTTTGATGACATCTATGCTATCAGAAGATCCAGGAGCTTTTATCAAAAAAAAATCAGAAGGTATTTCACCTTTATTTCAAGCAAAATTTTGGAGAGTAAGGTGTTTTTCAATGAAAATGACACATTCTTTACTGATCTTCTTTTTCGTTATTAAAAATTATAACTATCATTGATGTTCCTAAACAACTGTCCTAGAATTTCGAAAAACAACCGGGAGGAGTTATGAAGAAATTATTACTTTGTGTTGGTCTATTGGCATTTTTAGGCGGCTGTACATCAGTGGCGCCAATCAATGGTGGGCTCTACACTGAGGCCACAGCTGGTATAACTGGTTCAGGTAAAATGGGACCGAAAGAAGGTGAGGCATGCATGAAGTCTATCATCGGCGTGGCCATGGGAGACGTTAGTGTTGCTGCCGCTGCTAAAAATGGTGGAATCCACACTATTTCTCATGTCGACAACAGGACTCGCAACATTCTGGGACTTTATACAGAGTATTGCACCGTGGTTCACGGCTTCTAATAGTATATAGTTCAAGGTGTCGAAGTCCTGGCCTATCAGCTTCGATACCTTATTTTCAGCACTTAGCTATCTCTGCCTAAGTAAAGTTTTTATCCTCTCTTGAAGAGCAAAATTCCCTGCGCTACTATACTGGTTTGACTTATTAGTGGGGGCTTATGCAGCGGCATCAAATATTTGTTTTGATCATTTGTGGACTTTATCTAAATAGCCTATGGGCCTTTTCAGATGTCAGACTTCCTGCCAAAGATAAGTTTTTCTTTGGGATTTCTAATGCTCCTTCGCAAGTGGAAGATGATTTGTCTGATATTTGGATGGATTTTGCCCGCGCTGGTCACATTCCTGCCTTTGACAATTATCCGCATGCAGAAGATCGCATTCGTTTTTGGACTGAGCCTGAAAAAGAAATTGCTCTGGCCAAGGAATTGGGAGTTCAAGTTTTTAGATTGGGCGTTGATTGGCAGAGAATAGTTCCTAGAGAGGGATACATTGATTGGAAGGCGCTGGAACACTATAAGTATATTTTAAAATTGATTAAAAAAAATGACATGAAAGTCATGCTGACTTTATTCCATCACACTGAGCCGGGTTGGACTTTCAAGCAGGGGAGTTGGCGCAACAAAAAGATGGTGGAATATTTTCGTCCATTTTGGACCGTGGTTTTAGACCAGCTTGGGCCCTCAATTGACTATCTTTGCACATTCAATGAAGCGCAAGTCTATGTTCTGATGACTCAAGTGGCAGGACTTTGGCCGCATTTAAAGAAACCTAATGCTCTCGGAATCTTCAATATCGGGCCATTTAAGGGGCGCTTTGAGCGCAGCCTGCGGCATATGGCGCAAGCACATAAGGAAATTTACGCCTACGCTAAGGGCAACCGTTTTAATTTTCCGATTGGGATTGCTCATAACGTTGGTTATTACTATGGCAAGAAAGGTTTTGCCAAGCTGAGCGCTAAAGTGAGTTGGAGTAAGTTTAATTATAAATTTCCAGATCTCATGGCCAATTCTCTCGATTATTTAGGCATTAATTATTATGGTATCGAAGTGGTTAAGGGATTGGGTGTTCAGTTTGATAAAGACTATGAGTATAGCGATTCAGGCAGAGGAATTTTTCCTGATGGGTTGTATTTGGTTTTGAAGAAGTTTCACTCGCGCTACAATATTAAGAAAAAACACCGTTCTCGTCATGCCGGTGAAATACCTTTTATCATTACAGAGAATGGAATTGCCGATGGCAATGACTGGTTTCGCTCTCTTTATATTGCCGAACATTTGGCAGCTGTAAGTAAGGCCATGAGTGAAGGAGTGCAAGTTCAGGGATACATTCATTGGACTCTAACTGATAACTTTGAGTGGGGTGATGGCTACTGTCCCAAGTTCGGTCTTAGTGGTATCGATCGCAATAGTCCGGACTTTAAACGCTTACCACGAGAGAGTTTTTACTTTTATAAAAAAGTTATTGATACGGGATTCGTTTCTGCAGAGCAGAGAGCGGAACTCAAATACAAATTTCAATCGAAGATCGGACTGCCCCGGCCTATGTGTCGACTAGAAGATGGAGTCACGCCTTTGAAAGAGCCACGTTTTGTTCCTGTTCGAAATGTCGACTGGACTTTTCACTATTAAGAAATTGTCGCAAGTCACTGACATTTCCTTCGCCCACAATAAAGCTTTTTCTTTTCGATAGGCCATTCTCATAAAGTGGGTCGTAATAATGAACTAGAAGCTTACCGATCCATTCTTTATGCCTTTCCAGGCTGCCAGATTTTTTAAATTCGTCGGTGGCATTTTTGAGATCATTTAAACATTCTGCATGTAGGGCGCCACCAAGTCGCTTTTTAATATGGTCAAAGGAATTTTTAAAAAAATCAAAAAATGCCTGGTGAGAATTTTCAAGATCCTTGATGTGCGGCCAGACGGATTCAACATAATCTTTTTGTATGAACTCAATGCGCTCCTCAATTGGAATTCTTAGCACAAAAATAGCGGAGGCCATTTGTTTTTCAAAAAGCTGCCGTGGCACAAATAATCGGCCAATATTAGAACTTTCATCTTCAACTAGAATTGATTCAGTGTCGCAACTTTCTAGCCTTAACAATTGAATTGCCAGATTGTTTTCAAAATTGGCCTGAGACGGCTGGGGCGAGAGCATCTTGCCAAAGGCCGATCCTCGATGATTCGCCAGTGCTTCCAGATCAAGAGTCTTTTGGCCCTCTCTCGCCAAATCGCTAAGGAGACGAGTTTTGCCTGATCCCGTGTTGCCTGAAATGACTAGAAAAGAGTTGGCACTTATTTGATCTTGCAGAGTTGTAAGAAGAAAATTGCGTAATCTTTTGTGTCCGCCTTCAACGATGGGGATGGTTTTTCCATTTTCGGCAATCCAGCTTTGAGAAATTTGTGAACGCAGCCCACCGCGCGCGCAATATAGAACGCTATGTGGATGTTCAGTTATTTGTTTAATCCAGGCCGAAATTTTATCTTCTTTATCACTACCTGAGACAAGCTTGTGCCCCAGATCGATGGCCGCAGCTTGTCCCTTGTGCTTGTAACATATTCCAATTTCATGTCTTTGCTGATTATTGAGTAAAGGCAGGTTACACGACTGGGGAAAGGTATTTTGTTCGAACTCAAGGGGGGCACGAACATCGATAAGAGCAATATTATTAACAAAAAGTTCTTTGAGAGAACCTTGGTAATAATTAGGAGACATAAATTTCAACTTGATTTGATGGCGCAACTCGCCCGATTTTTTTTGCCAACGGAAAACGCCCTTTAATTTCCTGCAAAAATTGCTGACTCTGTTCAGACGTAACGGCAATCAGCAATCCTCCGCTGGTCTGAGGGTCAAACAGCAATTGTTGTAAATTCTCGTCCAATCCCTGATTTATTTTGCAATGGGCATGGGTGTATTCACGATTAGTTCTATGTGCTTTCGTTAGATTTTTGTTTCCTAAAGATTCTATTGCAAGATCCAAAATGGGAAGCATGGAGGCATTAATCTCCAAGCAGACGTGAGATGCCTGGGCCATTTGCATGGCGTGGCCGAGAAGACCAAAACCGGTAATGTCAGTGGCGGCATGAATGGCCGAGAGTGAGTCTTGGCTTAATAAATCCGTTATGCGGTTAAGAGTCATCATAGATTCAATGGCATGTGATATGTCTTCCTCAGTATAAACACTATTTTTAAGACCGGCACACAAAGTACCAGTTCCCAGACCCTTGGTCAGGATAAGATCATCGCCTACTTGAGCAGAAGCATTACTCCAGACCTTTAAAGGATGAACATGGCCGGTGACAGACAGGCCAAATTTTAAGCTATCATCATCTATTGAATGGCCGCCAACTAAAAGCGCATCTGCCTGGGAAATTGCCTCACAAGCGCCGGCCAAAACATCTTGCATGACTGACAGATCCAAGCTCATAAGTGGAAAGGCCAAAATGGCCATGCATGTTTTAGGTGTACCGCCCATGGCATAGACGTCGCTCAAGGCGTTGACGGCTGCAATCTTGCCAAATTTAAATGGCGTATCAACTATAGGAGTGAAGAAATCTAGGGTTTCCACGCAGGCAAGCTGATCATTGATTTTCAAAATGGCTGCATCATCAAAAGAGTCGCTGCTTATCATTAGGTCAGGATGCTTGTTAGGCAAACTAAGTGAAGACAAAACTTCTCGCAAAGTTGTGGCAGCAATTTTGGCGGCGCAACCACCTTTTTTGACGGTCTGAGTCAGTCGAATGTTCATAGCAACCTCAAATAAAAGAGGATTAACATATATGATTTTTTATCTCCTTTATCAAATGCGAGCAAATTGTGCCAAACCACCGACAACTGATTGAAATATCTTATGTTCAGTTAGTTTTTTGGCCCCAAAAATATTCTGTAGGCGTTGCTTGAGCAAGGGAAATTGAGCTGTTCCACCAGTAATACATATATGGTCAACCTGATCAGGTCGGTAACCCGACATTTCAAATACCTCCAGCATGGTTTGAACAATTTTTTCTACGATTTCCTCCACGCTATTTTCAAAATCATGACGCCTAATTATTTCCTCTATCTCAATGCCGCTTTGTTTGAATTCAAAAAGTGTCTTCTCAAGACTACTAAGATTTATTTTGGCGTTTTCAATCTTATGGTAAAGCGGATAGCCCAATTGCTCTTCAACCAGAATGAAAAGCTGATCCAGTTTTTTTCTATCCTGCTCGGTAATTGAACCTTGTTGGATTTCTTTCAGAAATTCCCAGGTATCGCGCACTCCTAAATGAGTGATATGTGCTGGTGAACAGAGAGAATTCAATAAATGCCTGGGGAACTGTAGAACATTTTTACCAAAGGGAACTTTGTATTCAAAATCGCGCCCAAAATGAGTGGAAATAAAATTCTTCATGATTTTGCCATCAAGAGCGTCACCGGCCAAAAATATACCGCTTATTCCCAGCACATCCTCTGAGGAATACTTGCCAGGATGAATTTTAAGCAAAGTAAAATCTGATGTTCCACCGCCAAAGTCTGCAATTAGGACAATTTTTTCGCCTGCAACAGTTGTTTCAAAGTCCAGACCTGCCGCCAAAGGTTCAGGACAAAATATAATTTCCGTAAAGCCTGCCAGGGCAGCAGCATTTCTCATACGATCTTCGGCCAGTTGGTCAAGCTCGGGGTCAAGTGAGTATTTGGCGGGGCGTCCGAGTACAACTTTAGATACTTCTTGCTGGCAAATTCGATCGGCCCTGGTTTTCATTTCTCTTAAGAAAATGGATACCAATTCATCGATAGTGACCTTGCGCTCAAAGATTTCTGTACCGCGATAGTTTTTTTCCGCTAGAAACTTTTTTATGGATCTAAAAAAGCGCCCCTCGCCAGAGTATTCCTGGTATTTTTGGATTGCTTCTTGGCCAAAGTACCAAACATTTTTCTCGGGCGTGTAGAGCAAGGAACGCAAGATATTATCATTATCGCCCTCAAGTGCAATCATCTGAGGCGATCCACTAGGCGGAACATAAGTCAGTAACGAATTAGAAGTTCCAAAATCGATAGCATAGCAGGGGGTACTGTTGGTCATAACCACTCCTTATTAGAAAAAGATTTTAATTTTTTTCTAAAACAGAGGCCAAATATTGATTGGGCGTATGGCATTCTTTTAGACGGGAGAGGGAGTTTAGAAACTTGTATTAGCTCTGTCAATAATCTTGACAGATTTGCTCTTGCAATTATTAATGCTTTGTGGCTATCAAATGGGTGTAAGCAGCAACTAACATACTGCCATGGAAGATTTTATGTTCTATTTTTGGTGGGGAATGGCCGCGATTCTTATGTTGGCAGAATTGCTCATTCCTGGTCTCGTTGTTGTCTTTGTTGGATTGGGGGCGGCCACAGTGGCATTGCTTATGCACTATCGTTACATTGATGGCATAGTTGAACAGTTTTTAACTTGGTTTGTTAGCTCCCTTATCTACTGTTTCACATTACGTTTTTTAGTCTTACGTTTTTATAAGAGTGACAAGATAAAAGAAAATATTGATGAAGACCAACATGTCTTCGGTCAGCGTGCTCAAGTGCGGCAAACTATACCAGCAGGTGGAGTTGGACGCATTTATCATGCAGATACAACTTGGCAGGCGCGAAGCTCGGATGGCACTGCTATTGTTGAAGGTGAGCAGGTCAGAATTGTCGGAAGAGAAAATATAACTTGGATTGTGGAAAAGAATTAAAAATATTTGAGGAGAGTTTTTCATGTTAACACTGACTTCAATTACCATTTTGTTAGTCGCTTTCGTTATCTACAAAACGGTCATTATTGTACCTGAGCGAGAAAACGTGATCGTAGAGCGCTTGGGAAAATACTACAAAACTTTGGCACCGGGACTATATTTTCTTATTCCCTTTATAGACAATGCTGCTTACAAGCAGGAAACCAGAGAGCAAGTTATTGATATTCCCGCTCAGAGCGTGATTACCAGCGACAACATTCAGGTAGAAGTCGATGGCCTATTATATATAAAGGTAATGGATCCCAAAAAGGCCAGCTACGGCATTGGAGATTACGTCGCCGCCAGTATTAACCTGGCGCAGACGACTATGCGTTCTGAAATTGGCAAGCTGACCTTGGGCGCGACCTTTTCAGAACGGGATGAGGTCAATGCAAAAATTATCAGTGAAATAGATAAGGCCTCTGACCCTTGGGGCGTTAAAGTTTTACGCTATGAGATCAAGGATATCACACCGACTCGCCATGTAATCGAAACTTTAGAAAAGCAAATGGAAGCAGAAAGAGAAAAACGCGCCGAGATTACCCGCGCCACTGCCGAGAAAGAAAAACTAATTAATGTTTCTGAGGGACAAAAGCAGCATGCCATCAATGTATCTGAGGGTGAAAAACAAAAGCGAATTAATGAAGCTGTCGGGCGAGCAGAATCGATTAAGCTAGTGGCCGATGCTACAGCTAAAAGTTTGCAAATGGTAGGCGAAGCAATTAGTCAGCCAGGTGGTAAAGAGGCGCTGAAAATGAAGCTTATTGACCAATATATTGATCAGCTAGCTGACGTGATTGAGGGCAGCAGCGTTTCGATTTTCCCGGCCGGACTGGCCACAGTCAAAGGGATCTTTGATGAGATCCGTGACAATAATTCTAATTTGGAATAATTTTTAAGGAGAGTTGATAATGTCACCTGATTTACTTTTTTTCACAATTGTTGTTGGTATACTTTTCATAATGGTACTCAAGGCTTTGGTTGGTTCCATTCGTCTTGTCCCGGCACAAACGGAATTTATTATCGAGCGTTTGGGTAAGTACAACGTAACGCTTAAAGCGGGATTTCACTTACTTTTTCCTTTTATCGATAGAGTTGCTTTTATCCAGCATCTCAAAGAGCGCACCATGGACGTTCCACCACAAAGCTGCTTTACCAAAGATGAAATTAGGGTTGAAGTTGATGGAGTTATTTATTTGCAGGTTCATGATTCAGTCAAGGCCAGCTACGGTATCACAGACTATCAGTTTGCCGCCATTCAATTGGCCCAAACTACGACTCGCGCGATTATAGGGACCTTGGATCTAGATCGCACATTTGAGGAGCGTGAAACAATTAGTGCCAAAGTGGTTTCTGTTTTGGATGAAGCGGCTTCAAAATGGGGCGTCAAGATTTTGCGTTTTGAAATTAAAAATCTAGTACCCCCGGAGTCTGTTCGTCAGTCAATGGAGAAGCAGGTAACAGCGGAAAGAAATCGTCGAGCCATAGTACAAAAAAGTGTGGGCGAGATGCAATCTTTGATTAATACCTCAGAAGGGCGTTTTCGTGAGATTGTCAATCGCTCAGAAGGTGAAAAGCAGAAGCGTATTAATGAGGCCCAAGGTAAGGCGCAGGAAATTCTTTCTATTGCGGAGGCCACTGCCGAGTCGATTCGCAAGGTCGCCTTTGCCATTAATACGACCGGTGGTCCTAGCGCGGTTAAACTTGAGCTTGGGCAAAAATATATCCAGACGCTTTCCAAACTTAAGCAGCCCAAAAATAGAGTCGTTCTTTCTGGTAATTTAACCAATATGAAGGAAATGCTTGAAGCTCTCGATTTGAATATCTAGAAATTTCAATATCGACTTTTCAAGAATTCTTGCTGGCCTGTAACTTGTGGCCAGCATTTTTATCTGCTAGCATCGTATTGTGAATAATGCAATCTCCACCCTGCAAACTATCTTTGGTCACTCCCAATTTCGCGGCAATCAACAAGATATCATTCAAAGCGTCTTAAGCGGCGGTGACGCGTTGGTACTTATGCCTACAGGTGGAGGAAAGTCTCTTTGCTATCAAATTCCGGCATTGCTAATGCCAGGGACCGCTATTGTCATCTCTCCCTTAATTGCCTTGATGAAAGATCAAGTCGACGCACTTAAGAAAAAAGGCGTGGCGGCAGCTTTTTTGAATTCTTCAATCACTTTACCTCAGCAGAGGGAGATAGAAAGACAGCTTATTCAGGCTGAACTTAAAATTTTATATGTTTCACCTGAGCGTTTGATGACAGAAAGATTTCTAACATTGTTACGCCAGAGCAAAATATCCTTATTCGCCATTGATGAGGCCCATTGTGTCTCTCAATGGGGCCATGATTTTAGACCTGAATATATGGAACTGGGGATTTTGCATGAGCGCTTCCCCAAGGTTCCACGCTTGGCCTTAACGGCAACTGCGGGCTCTGCTACTCGCAAAGAAATTGTTCGCTGTTTGAAGCTTGAAAATGCAGGCCTTTTTGTTTCAAGTTTTGATCGACCAAATATTCACTATGCCATTGGAAAAAAGCAGGGAAAGGAACTAGATTTTGATCGGCTGCAAACTTTCATACGCTCTCAGTATGAAAATGAGAGTGGCATTGTTTACTGCCTCTCGCGCAAAAAAACGGAAGAAACGGCACAGTACCTAAGCGACTGTGGCCTGGACGCCTACGCATATCATGCCGGCTTATCCCAGGATGAACGTGAACGGGTACAAAACCTATTTTTAAATCGTGACAGTATTATTATTGTTGCCACTATCGCCTTTGGTATGGGGATCGACAAGGCCAATGTACGTTTCGTTGCTCATATGGATCTGCCCAAGTGTTTAGAGTCTTATTACCAGGAAACCGGTCGAGCAGGAAGGGATGGCCTGCCAGCGCATGCCTGGATGCTATATGGTTTGCAAGATATTTTACTATTAAAAAGAATTATGAATAATGGAAAGATTTCAGCTGCTCGTAAGAGAGTTAATGAAGAAAAATTGGATGCCATGTTGGGCATTTGTGAAACTACTTCATGCCGGCGCGAAGTACTTCTAAATTATTTTGAAGATGTTTATCAAGGGCCCTGTGAAAATTGTGACACCTGTATGGCCCCAGTCCAAAGGAAAATTAATGCGACAGCGCTGGCGCTTAAGGCCTTAACTTGCGTTTATGAAACCAAACAAAAATTTAATACCAATCATATGGTGGATGTCCTGACTGGTATGGCAACCACTTCAATATTAAAAAATGGTCATCACGAACTTAAGAGCTTTAATGCTGGTCAAAAATACTCGGCGGTAAAATGGTTTTCTATCTATCGCCAGTTAATTGCCGGTGGAGTTTTAAAATCACAGATGGATGGTAGTTCTAAATTAGAACTTGGGCCCAAGGCCTTGGCAATTCTTGATGGCAAGCAAGAAGTGTGGCTGCGTGAAGATATTAGGAGCTACGCTCCTTCAACTACCGCAAAAAAAAGTATTGTGAAAAAGAAGACCCTCAAAAAAGTTAAGAAAAATTTGGCGAGTGAGGGGTATAAGGCATTTGATAATAGTGACAAAACACTTTTTGAAAATCTAAAAATATTTAGAAAAAACTTAGCAAAAAAGAAAAAAACTCGCGCCTATAAGATTTTTCCTGACAAGACTTTGATGGCAATGGTTAAGGTACGGCCAACTGAATTGCATGAAGTGGAAGAACTATTTGGTGTAGGGCCTAAAAAATTAAAAAAATACGGAAAAATATTCATCGATGCCATCTCCGACCTCACTTCCTAGAAGGTGCCAGCACCCTTTTGGTAGCTACAGCGCAACAATAGATGATTTTTTTGATTTTAGCGAGAAACGCTGGACTCTGTTCGTTCTGATCGGGCCGAAGTAATTGTAGCTGGTTCTTGGGTATCGACTCTGGCCCTGTCAGCAACACTTTTCAGACAACTTTGTCTAAATTCTTCTGGCATAAGATTAGTCATAAATTCTTGGAACGAGCTTCTAGGGTTTTGCTGCAAGTAACGGCGAGATTGAATAACCAATTGCCACTCTTGATGAAAATTAGGTACACGCGTCCATCTTCCAAACATTCGTGTGTATCCACCATCATCCAAACGGTTTTGATGATAGGCAAGTTGTCTTGTTTCGGCCAAGTTTTTGGCGCTTGCCAGATCAGATGCGGTCTCTGTTATGACTCCGCTGCTTGATAGTATAAAGTTATGGCAAAGTTTACGTATATCATCATTGAAATACCCGTCCTCAGGGGTAATGCCTTCATATCGTTCCATGCAAACTTCAATTTTCAGACCTGACCTATCACCTGCAATGGCGACTGTACTTGTTAACGGAGTCGAAAATGGGTTTGGATTTCGATAATAATTTGCGGTACAGTTTTCGCCATCAGATTC
>Ga0210057_1007088_pt1 | contig 13718 bp, 14 predicted proteins | sample CryGeyCG2114_010_2_FD_183968 | JGI IMG/M metagenome (GOLD analysis project Ga0210057, IMG submission 183968) | Groundwater microbial communities from aquifer - Crystal Geyser CG10_big_fil_rev_8/21/14_0.10 (SPAdes) (version 2) | ecosystem: Environmental > Aquatic > Deep subsurface > Groundwater ... | reverse complement strand
AAAGGGAATAGAGTTTGCCTACCCAACTCAAACGCTGTACGTTAAAAAATAAAAACTATTTTTCTAACACTCCGATAAGTTGTGCAGTAAGAAGTGGGGCAGTGCTACTCATGAAAAGGTCGTGCTCTATAGAGAGGTTTCGCCCAAGATAATTTGCGAGAGAAATACCTCGTTCGCTTTCAAACGAACGAATAATGTATTCAGTTGAAAGAGCACGGAGATCGCGATCGCCAGTCGTTTCTCCTTGTGAAGAGGTGGTGATTAGCCCCACTAATGCTCCGTCCTGTCGTGCTACCGCACCACCACTTGATCCTTGTTGAGCAACCACTGAACCACCTATTGAAAATAAATCAGGTGTAGTGGTATCAAACGTGTAGAGTTCTTGCACAGTTGCATTCGCAGAAGCCGCGTAAAGCTCTTTTTGGATAATAGCTCCTCCTAAAAATCCTGCTGGATAACCGGCGACAAGCATAGCGTCACCAACTTTTGGTGCGTCGAGTGCTACAGAAAGGTGAGGGAATTGACTTGGTGCACCTTTGTCTGGAGCTGCGATGAAGCCTGTGATGCGAAGGAGGGCATAATCGTGCTCTCCATTTCCTTTAGGTGTCTCGTCGTCTATTTTTTGTGCATTATCTGCAATCCATGAAGGTGAAATAAACAAAAGTTCAAGGTTATATGCAGGTTTTGCAGGGCTTCCCGTTCGCGCAATACAAGTGATGAAATCTGGTGATGAGTAATCTTTAAGAAGGAAGTATTGTGCAACATGAGCGTTAGTTAGAATAACGCCACGGGGGTCGATAATGACCCCGCTTGCACTAATTGGATTGAGTGGGCCCGAGCCAGCAGTAGTACACAAAATATTAACTAATGCTCCGCGGACGGTTTCATTTAAATTTGAAATTGGCTCTGTGGTGCTCGCATCTTGGTTTTTTAATGCGGCGAGCGCATCAAGAGCACTCTGGAGCGATTGCTCGTAGTCAGTAATAAGTGGCGGGTTCTCTTCAGTCTGTTCAGGCGCGGTGTCCGGACTCTCTTGTGTATTTTGCGGTGTGGAAGATGCTGTTTGTTGTTCAATAAGTGCCGGAGGTTGGTACTCTGGGGCTAACACCTGATCAGGCAATACCCCGACAGCAACCAATAAAGCGATTACCAGAGATGCGACAAGTACGAATATACCCTGAATTACAGCTATCATAGGGCCAGTATACTAGTTTTGGGAGGGGGCACGATATTATGCGTAATATGGTATACTAGAGTTGTTCTTGGCTCTTCTGTTGTGGTCGGGCTGAGTTCTAAATTTAGTAGCGGTACCTATCCGAAAGATAGGTATTTGTTCTTAAAAATGAACTACTATGGATGAAATGAACACAGCAGGCGATATGCCAGCTACTGATGCTCCCCAAACTGATGCTCCTGCGATGGATGCACCAGCTACGGATGCTCCAGCAGAAGGTGAGGCAGCTGCCTAACTTTCTAAAAATCCCCGCCACATGTGTGGCGGGGATTTTTCTTATGGTGCGGACGGGGGGAATCGAACCCCCTCTGTCTGCTTGGAAGGCAGAAGTCATACCGGTAGACCACGTCCGCAGTTGTTGTAGGATACCGCAAAACAAAAATCCCCGCTAGTATTGCGGGGATTTTTATGAGGAGCAGAAATTACTTTACTGCGTCTTTGAGTGCTTTTGCAGGGCGGAACTTAGGAACGCGCATCGCAGGAACCTGAATAGATTCACCGGTGCGTGGGTTACGGCCCATACGTGCTGGGCGCATTTTTGTTGAAAAAATACCCAAACCAGCGATTGATACCTCGTCGCCCTTTTTTAGTGAGTCAACAATAGTATCAATGATAGTTTCAACAACCTGCTCAGACTGTGTTTTGGTGCCGCCAAGCATGTCGTGAACTTTACTTGCAAGATCTGCTTTGTTCATATGTAAGTGGGGTTAGTACTAAATGAATGCCGTCCTTGGATTTCAACCCTGTGTACAGGGAGAGGTGGCTAAAAACCATTATATAACTTGGGTTTTTCAGTGCAATATATTGACTTTTTATCAATTATTATTCTATTTGGCATCAGTAAGCCACTTTTGATACGCATTTTCAATACCTGCAATGGTTGTTTCGACATCGCCGTCGCTCGTGTCGACAACCAAATCAAAAGGTCTAGTGTTTTGGATATCAATTCCGTACAGGTTCTGATAGCGCTCTTGCTTACTTGCCTGTCTGCGTGCGGTGTTTTTCTTTATTTCCTCGATAGTACTTCCTTCCTCCGCATTGCGAGCGCCACTTTGTACACCCTCATAAATTCGCCCAGCCGCAACATCCTCTGGCGTAGTAAGAAATACCTTGAATGATCGATGAATCCAGTGGTATGCAAGTCTTGAGTCAATAACTAGACGCGTGTGTTTGATACCTAACTCTTGGACCAGTTCATCAATTTCTCGGTCAATACTTGAGTCGGTCTCTGCCTGCTTGGTAAGTGCGTCTATAGAAACGCCTCTCTTCTCGGCAACTGCACGGAAGATGTCTCCAGAAGAGAAATACTGATATCGAAGCCGTTCAGCGAGTGTTTTTGCAACAGTCGAAGCTCCACTGCCTGGATTTCCGGTCATTGTAATAATTTCCTTTCTTGTTTTACTTACCACGTCAGTATCTTCTTCTTGGAGGCGCTTGAGAATACGGTCAACGGTAAGGGATTGCATTTCTTTAAACTTGCGTTCGTACCTCCGAATAGCTTGATTTTCAAAAATACCGTAGGCCAAGACCGACACAATCGGGAACAACACGGTAAGTGCAATCATACCGAATCCATCAATAAGCGGGTCCCTGCCAGGAATGCTTGAGGCAAGTCCGATACCAATTGCCGCTACCACTGGAACGGTGATGGTTGAGGTGGTTACTCCTCCCGAGTCGAACGCAATAGGGGTAATGGTGCGAGGAGCGAATATGGTCAAAACAATAACAAGTGCATAGCCAGCAAGGAGGTAATAAATAATAGGATCCCCATTAACAATTCGATATGCTCCAAGGAAGATACCGAACCCCGCTCCAAACGCTACACATATTCTCAGTACAAGTTGTTTGATTGCCCCTCCAGACACTTCCTGTGCCTTCCGTGCAATAGTGGTGAGCGCTGGCTCGGCCATTGTCGTAGCAAATCCAATTGAGAATGCGAAAAGATAAATCACCCACAACACGCCATTTTCAACCAACGATGTAGCAAGCGATTCGCCAATGGTAAAGAGACCGAGTTCAAGACCATATACGAAAGCATAGAGCCCGAGTACCACCATTGCGAATCCGAAGGCTCTGCGTGGTATGTCGGTAATAGCCTTGCGTAGCACTACATAGTAAAAGAATAGAATAACCAAAAGTATTGGCATAATGTCGCCAATGGTCGCCAACAGTCCTGCAAAAATTTCAGAGACAGAAAATGCAGCAACAGCGCTTGCTAGCATTGAAGAGCTAACAAGTACTGTGCCAGGGTCAGCTGAGAAGCCGAGAGAGGGGAGTGAAAAGCCAAACTGGTATGCAGCAATACCGTACAGCTGCACAAAAATCATTGGCGTTACGCTCGCAAGTGCAATGAGACCAAATCCGTCAATTACAGGATCTCGGTTTTTGAGGTTTCGCGCCAGCCCAATACCAAGTGCTGCGATCAAAGGAACCGTTACCGTTGAGGTGGTCACTCCACCTGAATCAAACGCAATACCAATAATTTCAGGTGGCGCAAAGAACGAAAGCACACTGGCAATCACATAGCCGCCAATGATGTAGTAGTGAATAGGGTGATTCAAAATGAGTCGTATCACCCCTAATACAATTGCAGTTCCAACCGCGAACGCTACTACTACTCGAATGGTTAATGCGTCAATCACTCCACCAGATACCGCCGCAGCTTTTCCAGCTATTGCAATCAAAGCTGGCTCAGCGATGGTGGTCGCGAACCCAACAACAAAACCAAAAACAATGACGATTGCACGTGACTGGGCGGTTGATAAGAGATGAGCCAATTCCTCACCGAGCGGGAAAATACCCACCTCAAGTCCTCTAAGAAAAAGGGCAAGTCCAATTCCGACAATTACTAAACCAATAACCATTGAAGGCCACGATTCAGGAATTTCGCGAATAATTAAGAATTGAAAAAACGCAACTACCGCGATAATAATAGTGAGGTCAAGAAAAGATCGGCGAATGTCGCCAATGAATGTATAGACCGAGCTCGTTATTTTGCTCATTTCCTTAGTATGCCAGAGAAACTAAAAAATGAGTGGGTATAAAATCAAAACTTGACAATCTGCTCTCATTGTTTTAATGTATCGTAATAATAAATAAACATAACGTTTTGATTTTATGAAGATTCCTTTTGAAAAAATTGGTGTTGCAGCTCTCGCTTTATCAGCTTTTGTATTTGCTGGTGACGAAATTGTTAGTTTAACTGAAGGAGCTGTTAGTGGCCTTGGGGAAAAGGCAAAGAGCGCTGGATTAATAGCAGTACTTATTGCACTGGGTATGTTTGGAACAGCGTATTACGCTTCAAGTCGTCGTTAATTTTTAAAAAAATACCCCTGTGAATGCAGGGGTATTTTTTTTGTTATCGTGCGAATTCAATAGTGCGTGTTTCGCGAATAACATTCACTTTAATTTCTCCAGGATACTTTAATTCGTTTTCTACACGAAGCGCGATAGCGCGCGCTAATTCTTTTGCTTCTAAGTCGGAAACTTTTTCAGGAGTAACAAAGATACGAATCTCTCTTCCCGCCTGAATAGCGTACGCTTTTTCAACACCATCGAAGCTATTAGCAATTCCCTCGAGTTCATTGAGACGCTCTAAGTAGCGCTCTACAGTGTCACGTCGTGCCCCAGGCCTACCACCTGAAATCGCATCGGCAACTTGAACAAGAATAGACTCAATCGTTTCATACGGATACTCTTCGTGGTGTGCCTGCATTGCTTGAATAATGCGTTTGTCGACACCAAATTTTTCAAGAATTCTTCGGCCAATCTCAACGTGTGTTCCTTGCACTTCGTGGTCTACCGCTTTGCCAATGTCATGGAGCAGCGCTCCTGCTTTTGCTACTTTTACATCAGCGCCAACTTCCGCAGCAAGCATGCCTGCAATGTGGGCCATTTCTACTGAGTGTTGGAGTACGTTTTGTCCGTAACTGGTACGAAAGTGAAGTCGGCCCAGAATGTTCATAAGTCGTGGGTCAATGTCGTGAATACCACATTCATACGCCGCTGCTTCAGCGCGTTCTTTCATGGTGCGAGAAATTTCCTCTTTTGCCTTTTCTACAGCCTCTTCAATTTTTACTGGTTGAATTCGTTGATCTACCAATAAGTTTTCAAGTGCGACTCGTGCAATTTGTCTACGCACTGGATCGAATGACGAAAGAGTAATCATTCCAGGGGTATCATCAACAAGTACATCAACACCCGTTGCGCGTTCAAATGCACGAATGTTACGCCCTTCTTTCCCAATGATTTTCCCTTTGATGTCATCCGATGGAAGGGGGACTGACGTTGCCATAACATCATTAGTTACTGCATTCCCAAGACGGTGAATAGACGCAGTGAGAATTTCTCGCGCTTTGTTTTCAAGACGCTCTTTTCCATCAATTTCTAACTTCTGCAAACGAACAAGAATATCTTCCTCGTGGTTTTTCTTTGCAACTTGTATCAGTTCATCGCGCGCCTCTTCTTCGGAGAGGAGAGCAACTTTTGTGAGTTCTTTCTCACGTAATTCAACCAGCTCTTCAGCTTTTGTTTTTATCGTACGCACCTCTTCTATTTGTTTTTTAATGCGTGATGCTTCTTCATCAAGGTCAGTTTGGCGCTTATCAAGGTACAGTTCTTTATCGGCGATACGCTTTTCTTTCGTGCCAAGAACATCTTCCTTTTGTTTTAGGGTTTTTCGAAGTTCTTCTTCAAGGCTCTCAGCTTTCTTTTCAGCAACATTGAGAACATTTTTTGCTTCCTCTCGTGCATCAAGCATCATTTGCTTGATTTCAAGTTCAACGGAGCCCTTCTGCCCAAGAGAAACGAGCCAGCGGAGGAAATATCCAACCGCAATGCCCACAATTCCTGCCAGAGCAAGGAGGACGAGTACTAATTTAAATGACATATATTCCAAGTCCTTTTACAGACTGAAACAAATATCAGTAGGTGATGAAGGGTAGAATGGCGCTAGGTGCGCAGAAAAAGCGGTATAAATTTTGAACGAGTTTCAGTTTTAGTTTGAATATGAGCCATATTTTTGCCATCACTACAGAATTTCATTCGTTTCAGTCGTGTTCAGGATTATCTTTTATTTAACAATGAGGGACAAATTCACTATACGCCTGTTTGGAGGGTGTGACAAATTCTCCTTGACAGGAATTCTATATTAAGGTACAAATATATACATATGTCAAGATTAGGTGCCAGAGCAGAGGGGCCACGTCAGAGCTCGGGGGAATCCGACTCAACAGTGCTCTATCTTCTTATTGCATTGGTTGTCGTGTTAGGGGTTCCTGCCGCTACTCTCTTTGCTCAATCATTACCAGGCGCTCATTAAAAAACCCGCAGCGCGGGTTTTTTGTTTTAAGAACGATTTTTGTATATTTCGTCGATAATGCCGTACTTCTTTGCTTCGTCAGCGCTCATAAAGAAGTCGCGGTCAATATCTTTTTCAATCTGAGCTAATGGCTGTCCAGTTGCTTTCGCCATCATTTTCGCAAGTTTTTCGCGAGTTCGAAGGATGTGTTTCGCAGTAATTTCAATGTCAGTTGCCTGTCCGTATGCACCACCCAATGGTTGATGAATCATTACTTCTGCGTTTGGTAATGCAAAGCGCTTTCCCTTTGCTCCTTGGGACAAAAGCCATGCTCCACCTGAAGCTGCCATACCGACACACACAGTCGCCACATCAGGCTTGATGTGATTCATAGTGTCAGTCATCGCAAGCGTTGCGGTTACTGAGCCCCCAGGAGAGTTAATGTAAAGATAAATATCTTTCTTTGGATCTTCTGATTCAAGGAAGAGCAATTGTGCAATAACAAGATTCGCGTTGTAGTCTTCGATAGCTCCACCTAAAAATACAATGCGCTCTTTAAGGAGACGTGAATAAATATCATACGCACGTTCTCCGAGGTTCGTTTTTTCAACTACCATCGGAACAATCATGCTTGCGCTGGGCTGTTGTTTTTCACTCATGCTCGTTATGATACCGCAGCTTCGTTTTTAATGCCAAGAGCTTCCCATACTTTCTCACGGAGGAATTGCTCTGTTGCGTACGCTTTTGCACGATGCTCTTCAACGTCTTGTTCAGTAAGTTTTTTAGCAAATTCATCAACCTGCTTCTTTTCCTCGTCTGAAAGTTCAAATTTTTCAGTATTGATGATGTGTGCAAACACCAAATCAAGTACGATACGTTTCTCGGCGTTCGGTGCGAGATCTTTTTTTACGTCTTCCTCTGTTTTCTTTACCCGTGTGAGATAGTCGTTCCATTCAAGCCCCTGTGCGGTTACTTCTTTTTTAAAGGTATCAAGGAGTGCACGTGATTCTTCCTGTACGAGGATATGCGGAATCTCATGCTCTGCAGCTTCGATGAGTGCTTCTGCAATACCTCCTCGCTTTTTCTGCATAGCTCTATCAGCGACAGCTTTCTCAGCCTCTCCTTCAATAAAGTGCTCAACAGCCTTGCCGTTTTCAAATCCAACAAGCTTCGCTTCGTCGTCAGTTAACGGTTTATCTGACGTGTCTTCATTTTCTTTTGCATCGCCTTCTTTTACTTCCTCAGGTTTAGCCATTTTGTTTATGGCGCGTACTTGTGTACGGAATGCTCGTTTTGCATCTGCAATTTCTTTGTCTTTCTCTTCCTTCGGTAAAGCAGCAAGCGCTTTTGTCGCGATGTCTTTATAGTTCTCTATTTTTACGGTAGGTGGAGTTATCGCAGTGATTTCAAAAGAAACATCTTCTCCATGTGTGGTGTTTTTTAGCGAGAGTGAAAGAGGGGCGATAGGACGTACGTCTTCTTTTGTAAGAATATCTTCGAGTTGGTCTTTTAATGCTCGATCAGCAGCGTCTTTCCATAGAAAATCTTTACCGACTTCTTGAATAACACGTTCTTCCGGCACATGACCTTTTCTAAAGCCGGCAACTGATACTTCCCGTACCGCTGCCTTCAGCGCTTTATCATAAAATTTCTCGATATCTTTTGAAGAGAGTGTTCCTGCGAGCACTACCTCTGCTCCTTGTTTTTTTGTTTTAATTATATCCATAGAGTGTTTATCCTAACCGATTTAGAGTAATAAAACAAAACACCGAAGGGATACTTCGGTGTTTTGGAACTTAACAGGTTTTGTTACTTATTGAGCTTGGAGTTCTGATTCGAAATCAGCCGATGCCTCATCAAGTCCTGAAAGATCAGTTGCGTTTACATCTGCCTCAATGTCTGCAAGATTGGTTGAAGAACTTTGTTCACTCAACATCATCGCTTCATCTTCAGCACTCATCGAGTCATTTTTTTGGATTTGATCAATGCCATCAGTGAAGTAGTACATTGCACCGAGTGCAAGCAAAATGATGATGATAATTATGCCGATAATCGAACCAAATCCACCTTCTTTCTTGGGGAGTGGTGGCACAGACTGATTTTGCGGCTCCATTGTTTCGTTCTCCATATAAGACTAGTATACCTCAGTTTTTAATTCAGTAATTACTCAGTTGTTCCTTCTACACTCGCTTCAACTGATGCTGAAACTTTTAATGCCGCTACGGCATCTCGGATTGCTTCATGAGCAGCACGGATATGCTGTTTTGCACTATCGATTGCTGTTTTGGTATCTGAGAGAGCCCGCAGTATTACTTCTCTGGTAAGTTCGCTTGGGTCAACAGAAAGTGTTGCTTGTAGGTCTGCTTCAATACGAGCAAGATCACTCTCTGCAGCAACGAGCTCACTTACTGCGAGGTCAAGATATTCTCGCGCTTCAGCAGTATCTTTACCTTCTGCATCCATTGCGTCAGCTCGCTCAGTAATGCGGTCTATCAATCCGTACATGCGCTCAATAGCTGCGTCTAAAATACGAGTGAAGCGATCAAGGTGAAGTTGTACACGAGCGGCTGCGTTTTCTGATAGGTTTGCTTCTATGTCGTCGCGTCGTTCCTCGCGCATTTCCTGACGTTCCTCTGCATTTTCTTTGTATGTTTCATGACGCGCTTCAATGTTCGCTTTTATTTCTAGGCGTCGCGCCTCAAAGGCGTCTTTCAATTCTTCGCGTCTCTCTTCGAAAGAATCTTTCGCAGCTTCGCGTCGCATTTCGATATTTGCTTTCACTTCCTCTCGTTTCATTTCAAGTTCTTGCTTCGCGGCCTCGCGTCGTTCCTCAGCTTCTTTCTTTGCAGCTTCCCGTCGAGCCTCTATCTCGGCAGGAGAAAGTCGCACATCAACAGAAATATTTGCATCTGCTGATACTGATGAGTCGTTTTCTTCGGCGTGAACAGGAGTAGTCGCAGCTGTGAACAAGAAGACGAGCACCACAGCAATGGCAAGAGTTAGGTTAATAGTTTTTGTCATAGTTCAATAATTAAGATAATCAATATTTAGCATCACCATACTGGTGACTGTACTCAGTATACAACGCATCATGTTCTCAAAATAAAACCCCCGTTGTGCGGGGTTTTTATTTATGTTCCAAATTTTTCGTTGTAGAGCTTCTTAGAGCGCTCAAACGCTTCACGCGCTTTATCGACACCATCGAATCCGCGGATTTCGCATGTTTTCCCTTGGAGTTGTTTGTATGTGCAGAAGAAGTGTTCAAGCTCCTTAATAGTATGAGGGTTTACATCTCGGAGGTCTTGTACATTTTTCCAGCGAGGGTCGCCAGTTGGGACGCATAAAATTTTTGCGTCGGGGTCACCATCATCAACCATGTCCATAATGCCAATAGGTCGAGCAGAGACAAGAATTCCAGGGGCGAGTGGTTCTGTCGTGAGTACCATTGCGTCGAGTGCGTCATCGTCATCCCATAATGTTTTTGGAACAAACCCATAATCGATAGGATATACCTGTGCAGTGTGTAGTACGCGATCAAGCGCAATCAAGCCGGTTTCTTTATCAATCTCGTATTTGTTTCGTGAGTTACGCGGAATTTCAATGATGACATTCATTTCATCCGCAGTTCCTGGGTCAATGTCGTGCCAAAGGTTCATAGACAAAGTATAAAGTTAAACGAGTAAAGTACAAGCGACTTATTCGGTTTCTTTCGTTGGGTCAAGGTCTGCTTGTTCGTCCATCTCAACAGGTGCTTCTTCTGAAGCTTCAGCGAGTTTTTCTTCCTCAGCAAGTTCTTCAGTAGTTTCAACTGCTTCTGGGGCTGGTTGTACATCGCCTTCTTGTTTTTCAAGACTCGCTTCAGCAGCACCCTCTTTTTCTGTTGATGCTTCTTCGTGAGCCACTGCACTTTCTTCTACGTCGCTTTCTGGCTTCTCTTCTTCTGGAGTTACTGAAACCGAGGTTCCGTCTGTTTCTGCAAGTTCTGCGCCGTGTGCTGAATGAATATCAATTGACCATCCGGTGAGTTTTGCAGCAAGGCGCACGTTTTGACCGCCGCGACCAATCGCAAGAGATTGCTGGTCATCAGTTACTTCAACCACCGCACGGTGCTCGTCTTCATGAAGTTCTACTGAAAGGACTTCTGCAGGTGAAAGTGCATCTTCAATAAATTCTGCGATGTCTCCTGATTCAGGATATTCGATAATGTCGATACGTTCACCGCCAAGCTCTGAAGTTACCGTTGAAACACGCACACCACGCTGGCCCACTAATGCACCAACAGGATCAATGCGTTCGTCCACTGCGCGCACGGCAACCTTTGAACGACTTCCTGCCTCTCGGGCAACCGCTTTGATTTCAATAGTGCCACTTCCTAATTCTGGAACTTCCATTTCAAAAAGTTTTTCAAGGAATTTTGGATGTGAACGTGAAAGTCGTAGAAATACACCACGCTGACCTTCTTCTACAGAGAAGAGGTATGCACGGACACGCTCTCCTGGGCGGAATCGTTCCCCCGGGATTTGTTCGTTGTACGGCATGATGCCTGTTGCACGACCAAGGTCTACGTACAGATTTCCGCGTTCCACACGTTGAGCTGTTCCACTGACCACATCACCTTCCTTGCCGCCAAACTCTTCCATGACACTTGAACGTTCTGCTTCACGAATCTTCTGCATGATTACTTGTTTTGCAGTTTGAGCAGCAATACGTCCGAAGTCAGTTTTCTTTTCAAGAGGGAAGATAATTTCAGACCCAACTTCAGCGTCACGCTTTATACGTTGCGCGTCTTCCAAGAACATGTGCTGTTCTTCATTGTAGTGAGGTCGTTCATCTCCTTCTGCGACTTCTTCCTCTTCGTCCATACGAACTTCGGCAGGATCGACAACAGTTTTAATTTGGTAGAAATCTACCTCACCAGTTTCGTTTGAAAAGTGTGCACGCACAATTTGCCCTCGCTTGCCATACTCTTTTTTGTACGCAGTGGCGAGCGCACCTTCAACTGCCTCGAGCATTTTTTCACGCGGGATACCACGCTCTTCTGCAAGTTGATCAAGCACTAAATTGATTCCTTTTAGGTCAAACATATATTTTTTGAACAATGCCTTGTGTGAGAAATAAAAATCCGATGCTGAGGCATCGGTTACAAAGCTACTATTCAGTTGTTCTACTAGTATATTCCTTTGGAAATCAAAAAGCAAGTTTATTTTTCGCGTTACTATAACACTATGCGTGTCACCGATTCTGAGCTTAAGAAATTCATTCTCGATTCTGGGCTTGTGTCCCGTAAGGACGTTGAGTCTGCGGAAAAATTTGCTGATGAGAAAAAGATGCCACTTAAGGATGCCATCGTCTCACTAGGCTCACTGTCTGAAGATGACATTCGCCGGATGCAAGCGCACATTTTAGGCATTCCTTTTATATCGCTTGCTGGTTCAAAAATAGAGCCTGAAGTGCTGGCCCTCATTCCTGAGCCTATTGCTCGCAAAAATAATATTGTCGCGTACAAGAAAACACCCGACTCGCTTGAGGTGGCAATGCTTGATACCAATGACCTAGAGGCCATTAACTTTATAAAGAAAAAGGTTGGTTTGAAAATCCTTCCACGACTTACTGACACAGCTTCCTTAAAGAGTGTGTTGTTGCAGTACCAAAAAACACTTAAGGAAGAATTTGGCGACATTATTAAAACTGCATCACAATCAATCGGTGATTCTTCTGCGCTCGATGAAAAGGGTTTGAAGAGTCTTGCTGAAGATGTTCCTGTGGTAAAAATTGTCGATACATTGTTGAGACACGCAGTAATTCAGGGAGCGTCTGACATCCACGCAGAGCCAATGGAAGAAAAATTGCTCATCCGCTATCGCATCGACGGAATTTTGCACGACACGATGGAGCTACCAAAACATATTGCATCAGGTATTGTGGCGCGCGTTAAAGTGCTTTCAAATTTAAAACTTGATGAGAAGCGTTTGCCGCAGGACGGTCGTTTCAAAATTGAAGCTGATGGTGAGCGAGTGAGCTTCCGTGTATCGGTGTTACCTACCTACTACGGTGAAAAAATTGTGATGCGGTTGCTTCGTGAAGGTGGCGGAGGATACACGCTTGAAAGCTTGGGCTTGCACGGCAAAGGGCTTGAGCACGTGCACGACGCGACGCGCCAAAAAACAGGCATGATTTTAGTAACGGGCCCAACGGGCTCCGGTAAAACCACGACGCTCTACACAGTGTTAGATATTTTAAATACACCCGAAGTAAATATTTCAACGGTTGAAGACCCTATTGAATATCAGATGCAGAGGGTAAACCAAACACAGGTGCGTCCCGACATTGGCTTCACTTTTGCGCACGGCTTGCGCGCGCTTCTTCGACAAGACCCCGACGTCATCATGGTGGGAGAAATTCGTGATACTGAAACAGCTTCTCTTGCGGTAAACGCCGCGCTCACTGGGCACGTGGTGCTTTCAACTCTCCACACAAATTCAGCCGCAGCCGCGGTCGCACGTCTCGTTGATATGGAAGTAGAATCGTTCCTTCTTACCTCAACGCTCCGCGTTATTGTGGGGCAGCGTTTGGTACGTAAGTTGTGTGCAGAGCGTGAAGAGTACACACTTTCCGCAAAAGAAATTGAACAGCTTTCTGAACACGTCGATCTCGACCGTGTATTAAACGCGCTGAAAGAAGAAGGTCACGTTGATAAAAAAGCGACCATTGATTCCGTTACATTTTATAAACCCGTGCCAAATGATGAGTGTCCTGATGGTTATGCAAAACGTATTGGTATCCATGAAATCTTCCCGATAACAGAAGAGGTGCGTGCACTCATTTTAAAAGGTGCTTCAGCCGATGAACTACAAGAGCAGGCACAAAAAGAAGGAATGCTTACTATGATTGAAGACGGCATTTTCAAAGCCGCAGTGGGTATCACCACTATTGAAGAAGTTCTCCGTGTAGTTTCAGAATAAGATTTACACTCTCATCTTCTATCTGAGGTTTGGTACAATTGGTGAATGTTCCTAGCTCAATTTTTAACAGTCGCTATTATTCACTTTCTTGCCGTCGCAAGCCCTGGACCTGATTTCGCAATAGTTACTCGGAATAGCCTTGTGTACACAAGGAAGATTGGAATCTATACAGCTCTTGGCGTCGGCGTTGCAATTGGCGTACATGTAGCGTATTCGCTTCTTG
>Ga0210057_1007086_pt1 | contig 13726 bp, 16 predicted proteins | sample CryGeyCG2114_010_2_FD_183968 | JGI IMG/M metagenome (GOLD analysis project Ga0210057, IMG submission 183968) | Groundwater microbial communities from aquifer - Crystal Geyser CG10_big_fil_rev_8/21/14_0.10 (SPAdes) (version 2) | ecosystem: Environmental > Aquatic > Deep subsurface > Groundwater ... | reverse complement strand
TATGAAGATTTACCTAGGAGCTGATCACGGAGGCTATGAGTTAAAAGAAAAGATTAAAGGATGGATGAGGGAGTGGGGGCAGGTAAACTATGAAACATATGAATATGAGGATTTGGGAGCATATGAGCTTAACCCCGACGACGACTATCCAGATTTTGCAATAAAAGTGGCTGAAAGAGTTGTTGCAGAGTCTGACTTAACACCCGGTGATCCATTACATGAAACACCTGGTGTTGTTTCGACTTTTGGTATACTTAGCTGTCGATCAGGCGCGGGAGTTGTTATGGCTGCCAACAAGGTTAAAGGAATAAGAGCTGGCTCAGCACATAACGCCGCGTCAGCCCAGCATCTTAGAGCTCATAATAACGCCAATGTTTTAGCTGTTTCTGGTGATTGGCTAAATGATGAACAGGCAAAAGAAATAATTAAAGTTTTTCTTGACACTAAATTTGAAGCTGGACGCCACCAGAGAAGATTAGATAAAATAGCAGCATACGAAAGAAAACAATAATAGTTAAACTATCTATGATATGTTAGACGTACTACCAGGAATACTAGAACAAGACTTCGCCTCAGTTAAGCACAAGTATGATCTTGTTGCCAGCTATATAGACTGGGTACATATAGATATAGTCGATGGTATTCTCTTTGACAACACTACCTTTGACGATCCTGCGCCATTTAGCAAGCTCAAATCTCCGCCCCAAAGAGAGCTTCATATGATGGTAGAGCGACCTGCCGATATTGCAAACGAATGGATCGAAGCAGGATTTGATCGTCTTATTGGCCATATTGAAGGAATCCAAGACGCACAAAGCTTCATCGATAATGTATCGCTCCAGTCAGCCGAAGTTGGACTAGCCTTGGATATAGATACGCCAGTATCTGTAATTAAAGATTACATAGATATGGTAGACGTTGTTCTTTTAATGGCAATTGAAACCGGATTTTCAGGTCAATTCTTTGACCACCGAGTTCTAGGTAAAATCCGTGAAGTGCGCGAAATTAACGACATTGTACCTATTGAAGTAGATGGGGGAATAAACCACGAAACCGTCGAGCTCGTAGCAGAAGCCGGAGGCTCCCGCGTTGTATCTACTAGCTATATCTTTGGTTCAGACGACGTTGAGCAAGCAATTCGTGACTTGGCAAAGATATGAACAACAAACAACTAACAGAAAAAGCCCGCCAGATCCGCGTCGAAACCATAAAACTACTCTACGAAGCACAATCCGGCCATCCAGGCTCTGCGCTTTCGATGGCGGATATTTTAACCGCACTGTATTTTAAGCCTATTCTCAAGTTTGATCCCAAAAATCCCGACTGGGATAAGCGTGACTATTTCCTGCTTTCAGTAGGACACGCCGTACCCGTTATGTACAGTCTGCTTACTCTAGCTGGTTATTACCCTAAAGCAAAACTTAAAGGACTGCGCGCCTTTGGTTCAGACCTACAAGGTCATCCAAAGCGCGGTACTTTTCCTGGTATAGAGATTTCTTCTGGCTCCCTTGGGCAGGGGCTCTCTGTGGGAATAGGCCTAGCTCTAGCCTTAAAACTAGATAAACAACCAAATAAGGTAGTTGTGATGACCTCAGACGGGGAGCAAGAAGAGGGGAGTACCTGGGAAGCTTTAATGTTCGCTGCTAAACATAAGCTAGATAATATTATCGCTGTTGTAGATAAAAACGAAAGCCAAATCAACGGACCAACGAAACAAGTAATGCCATCTCTCGATCCTTTACCGGACAAATACCAGGCCTTTGGTTGGAAAGTTGTAGAAATAAACGGCCACAGCTTTCCCCAGATCATAGCTGCTCTAGAGCAAGGATATAACACAAAGGGTCCTCTAGCTATAATCGCAAATACCACCATAGGCAAAGGAGTTTCCTATATGGAAGGGGACTACAAGTGGCACCATGGTAAGCTAACTGACGAACTATACCAACAAGCATTAAATGATCTCAACTTCGAGAAGCGGGTTCTCGATATTAAAGCATGAAATACTATGAAACAGGGGAGAAAGTAGCAATTCGACAAGCTTTTGGCAAGACATTAATTGAGCTTGCTGGTAAGGATAAAAAGCTTATAGCTATCTCAGCAGATCTTGGCGGAAGCCTCACGCTCGATGGCTTTGGAGCTAAATATCCCGATCGCTACTACAATACTGGCGTTGCTGAACAAGACATGATCGGCGTTGCCGCGGGATTTGCCCTACGAGGCTACCGGCCATTTGCCGGTACCTTTGGCTCTTTCTTGGGTCGCGCCATGGATCATGTACGCCAAAGCGTCTGCCATAATAAGCTTAACGTCAAGATAGTTGGCTCCCACGGTGGGGTATCCAATGCGCAAGATGGCCCATCTGCTCACGCACTAGAAGATTTTGCAATGTTCCGGGCTCTACCGCATATGGCTGTCATTATGCCTTCTGACCCTAATCAGACCATTAAAGCAGTTCAAGCCCTTGTTAGCTACGACGGGCCTGCTTATCTTAGGCTTTACCGTGAACCCTTACCTGTATTTACTACCGCAAAAACACCATTTTCAATCGGCAAAGCAAATGTTATGCGTGAAGGCTCCGACGTTACGGTCATTGCTTGTGGTCCTCACGTCGGGATGGCACTTGAAATAGTAAAAGAGCTAGATGTAGATATAGAAATAATAGATAATCACAGTCTAAGTCCCATTGATTCGCAAACTATAATCAAGAGTGCTAAGAAAACAAAGGCAGTTATCACAGTCGAGGATCACAGTGTTAATGGAGGCCTTGGATCGGTAGTAGCCGAGGTTTTAGTAGAAAACTACCCAGTACCGATGTATCGAGTAGGTCTGCGCGACTTTGCCACCACTGGCTCATACCAAGACGTTATCAACTACGCAGGGATTGGTAAAAGTGACATCAAGAAAGCTATCTTAAGGGTATTAGAACGCAAATAGATTCTGTTCAAGGGGAGCCCTTTGATAGAATTTTAGAGGGATAGTATTTTCATCTGTACCTCGCCGTTTACACAGCCATCCTGATCTAGTCCCATATCTAACATCTGCTGTTCTTCCTCGGGTGGAACAATATTATTGTTGTCATAATCACCCTGGATACCCATATAAACCCCAGGTGGAACAGTGCAACCATACCGACTACCCCCAATTGGCCAATAGTTATAGTCATATTTACCACCCCAAGGAGTAGTTTCGGGCCACTCAGTTAGGTATGGCCCATCCCATTGTAGCTGGCCATTTGCGGAAACGGCGGCATCTAGAGCTGCCTGGTTCGTCGCTCCAGTTTCCGGATTAGTAGGTATTAATTGCATATATCCAGGGTCCCATCCGCGTCCTAAATCCGGTGGATAATAGCCAGTAGCAGTTAGATAAAGATCTGTAGCAGTTTTAAGATCATTAGCATTAGAAACAGCCTGGGCTATTTTACTTTTTCTGATTGAGCTACGAAACACGGTCAACCCAGCCGCAGCTAAAAGGCCTATGATAGAAATAACCACCAACAGCTGAATTAAGGTGAAACCTGCGTTCATGGCTCTCCGCTGTGCGGGGTTGTTTTTATCTCTCATATACGTTATCTTGTACAAGTATCAACATTACAATACTAGCATACCAAAATGTTGGAAAAAACAAAACTTAAAACTAAAATCTTTATCGATGGGGGAAATCCAGCAGAAACTCGCCAAGCAAAACAGATACTTGGAGGCTGGCTTGACGGTCAAACCACCAATCCATCTCTAATTGCTAAATCTGTTCTTGCTAACTCCGGTGAGAAAATAAGCCCCACCGCCGCCGAAGCAGCCTATCGTGACACAGTTCAGGAAATGAGCTCAATTATTCCTAACGGCTCCGTCTCAATCCAGGTCTTTGCTAATGCCAAAACCTCATCTTCCGAAATGGTCCAGCAAGCTAAAGAACGAGCAAGCTGGATCCCTAACGCTAGCATTAAACTACCCTGCGTTGGTCAAGGACTAAAAGCCGCCCAAGAGCTCTGTACCCAGATGCCTCTAAACATAACGCTGGTCTTTACCCAGGAGCAAGCAGCTGCCGTATATGAGGCAACCAAAGACGCCACATACCCTGTTTTTATCTCACCATTTGTAGGACGCCTCTATGACAAGGGGGAGGTCGGTATGGACACCGTACGCAACATGATAAAACTCTTCAAAACTGGCGATGGACACATTCAGGTTTTAACCGCAAGCGTGCGCACTGTTACACAAATTAAAGACGCCCTAGCAGCCCAAACAGACATTATTACCATTCCTTTTGAAAAAGCCTTCAAGCCTTGGGCAGATACAGGGTTTGAGCTTCCAGACCCAGACTTTGTAGCCGATCCAGCTGGATCTAGGCCTATCGCCTACGATGAGCTTATAACTCTTGGTAAAGACTGGAAAGAGTACAATCTCCACCACGAGCTCACAGACAAAGGCCTTGCAGCTTTCTGGGACGACTGGAACAGCCTCTTTACTTGACTCAGTTGTAACAAGTGTGTAACAATCGTGTAACACAAGCTAAAATGAATCTGCTCAATAATTTTCGAAATTACTTACGAAAACAAAATGTATCCAAGACAACTATACGAAATTACGTCTCTGATGTTAGACAATACTATAATTTTCTCCTCGATACACAAGGGCTAACCACAATCGCAGTAGACGACAATATTACTAACTACCTAAATCCCACATCACTTTCCTCATACGAGCATTATCTGACAAATGGAGACCTTTCTTCCTCCACAATTCGCCGACGACTAGTTGCTCTAACTAAGTTTGTTGACTTTGTCTTATCTCCTGACCAAGAAGATACCCCAGACCCTGTCCTGGAAACTGGAGAAGGATATAACCTTCTTGGTAGGGGAGTGGTGCCGCTTCTTTTAACTGCCTTTATGCTCACGCTTCTTATTGGCGTGGCAATTGGCATAAACCAAGGCAGGAAGATGCTGGCCTATGAATTAAGACAGGAAATATCTGCATTAGGGCAAGTTGCTGGAGCCCAATCCAACTCTCCACCCAGGAATTAATTTTCTACAAGGTTTGTCCTTGTAGAAAAAAATTATGAATCTATCGCTATCTTTTTCATCAAATCGGAGTCAAAGCCATGTTCGTCTTCTGAAATGGCCTCCAGAAGAAGAGCTTGATCAGAAAAATAATCAGGTAAGCGTCTCATTGAAATAACTTTACGCTCTTTCTTATGGAGATATTCTTTAATTGCAGACCATTTATACTGAAGGATAGTTTTATTAGTTGCCAATCCAGCCTTAATTGGATTCCGTAGAACGTATATTAATAGTTGATTAATTTGAGGATCAGAGACAACAGGTACGGTTTTATAGCTTCCTTCAAACACGGCTCCCGACAGATCATATTTTCGATTGATATACATGGAATAAGCTGTTGATAATTTTTGCATAAATTTAGATACGCCATTATCAACCATTTGCTCAATAACCAAATGAAAATGATTTGGCATTTCAATATAAGCTAATACTTCCACCAAGGGCTGTTTATACCTATATGAAGACTCAATCATCTGCTGAAATGCATTTTGTTTAACGGGCGACTTTAATTCATTCAATCTATTTATATAACCAGTATAAGGATAATCGTAGTTTAAGCACCAAGCAAGTAGGCTTTCCCATCTTACATAGTCCGAAGCATTATTATATATTTTAACCTTACGGACGCCACGATTATAAACATGATAAATAGAACCATTTGTAAAACTATAACGCCTAGACATAAATTTTATAATAACATATTTTTGCAAATTTCTACAAGGACAAACCTTGTAGAAAAATTAGGTGCGAACCCAGTTATCTCCCAGCTTTTTAACTAAACCAGAAAGCTCCATGGTGGTAAGGAGCGGTAGAAGCTTATAAAGAGGAATACCACTGGTTCGAGCAAGCTTATTGGTGCTAATGTCATTATCCAGATATTTTAGGAGCTTAATTTGGGTGGGGGATGGCTTTAGGGATTTATGGGAAGATGAGACGCTTGTCTTACCATAATTACTTAAGATATCTAAGCTGGTAGTTATAGGAACAGCTCCATTTTTGAGCAAATTATTTGTTCCTATACTGTTGTTACTATAGATATTACCGGGAATGGCAAACACTGGGTGGTTGAGTTTTTTAGCAACCGAGCAGGTGTGAAGCGTACCAGATTTGGTACCAGCTTCAATCACTAATAATTTTTGACCAAGAGCAGCAATTAGTCGATTGCGCTGAGCAAATTTCCATGTGCTGGGGGCATAGTTCTTGCCATATTCGGATAAGAGAAGACCTTTGTTTTGCTCTAGAGCCTGGTTAATTAGCTTAAGTAACTTATGACGCTTAAAATAAGCAAGACTACTACTTAAGACAGCAATAATAGAGCCGTTATGGGAAAGCGCTGTTTGTTGAGCAATCTTGTTACATCCTTGCTCAAGATCAGAAACAACCGAGATCCCAGCTGAGGCAAGCGGGGGGACTATGTCCAAGATCACTTGAGTGCCATATTCGCTAGGCTTGCGGGTTCCAATAATGGTGATTGACCTTTGATTAAGAAGCGCGAGATTTCCCATAGCAAAGATTGTTTTGGGTGGATCGGGTAATTTCACCAGCTCACTTAGCAAGAGATATTTTTTAAACTGTTTATTGTCTATTTCAGTCATATAGCCATCAACTAAAGCCTTTCTAAGAACCAGGTTCTTAGAGGGTGATGTTTTTGTAGTGCTCAATTGTTTCATCAGACAGGAGGATAGAGATGATATCAAATTGGTAGCTGTAGTTTGAGTATTTTTGCTGAGTAAGAAATGCCTGGGCAGTGCGCAGCAGTTTTGCCAACTTACGCTTGTCAACCGCCTCATAACCATAGCCGTGGCTACTACCTTGCCGGGTCTTAACCTCAACAAAGTGAAGAACTTCGCCTTTAAGGGTTATTAGATCAATTTCTCCTAGACGTTTATAGCGATAGTTTGAAGCGATAAGCTTGTGGCCAAGCTTGGCTAAGTATTCTGCGGCGAGTTTTTCACCTTTTTCACCAGTATTTTTCATAATATTCCTAAGAACCTGGTTCTTAGATAGGTTGTGTTAGTGCTCCATTTTGCGGTATTGCAGAGCTTCGGCGATATGATCGGAGGTTATATCTGATGATCCTTCTAGATCTGCAATTGTACGGGCAACTTTCAGAATGCGACTTATAGCCCGAGCAGAGAGCTTATAAGAATTGCCAGCATCGGTGAGGATTGATTTTGCGGTGTTGTCGATGGCACAAAAGTTTTTCACCTTTGTGACTGGTATTTCTGAGTTAGTGATTACGCTGCTACCTGCAAAGCGCTGTTCTTGGAGTATGCGCGCAGACTTAACGCGTTTACGAATTGAAACTGAAGGCTCGGAGTGATTATTGTTGTCAAAGTTAAGGAGCTTCTCAATCTTAACTGGATCAAGGCTAATAAACATGTCAATACGGTCAATTAGAGGACCCGAAACGCGCGCGCGGTACCGGTTTACAGCTGAAAGTGAACAACGACAAGCTTTGATATTTGTGCCGTAATAGCCACAAGGACAAGGATTTTGACTTGCTACAAGCATAAATTTTGCCGGAAAGGTTATATTTCCCATGACGCGACTGATAGTAACTTCACCGTCTTCGATGGGTTGGCGCAGGCTTTCGAGAGCCGAGCGGGGAAATTCTGGAAATTCGTCTAGATAGAGAACTCCTCGGTGGGCGAGGGAGATTTCACCAGGTTTTATATTGGAGCCACCGCCAATAAGCCCAGCTTTGCTTATTGAGTGATGTGGGGAGCGGACAGGACGAGTAGATAGGATGCCCCCTCTATTTAAGCCTACAATCGAGTGAATGCTGGAAACTTCAAGTTGTTCTGCATGATTAAGGTCAGGTAAGATGGTTGGGAATGCTTTGGCGAGCAGACTTTTACCACAACCCGGGGGGCCATCAAGCAGGATGTTGTGACCTCCGGCAGCAGCAATTTCGATAGCTCGCTTGGCAAGTTCTTGTCCATGAATGTACTTAAAATCCAGTTTATCACTAGTAGATTTTGTAGAAATTGGGTTTTTACCCGAAGCCTGATCATATGCGCGCTCTTCATTATTAAGAAATTCAGTAAGCTCCGCAAGGCTGTTTGTAGCAACATAAGTTAGCCCCTTAACAATCTCGAGCTCACTAAGATTTGCAATGGGGGCAACCATTGTTAGATTGTTTTGATGGCAATACACACTAGCTGGAAGAACACCATGGATACCTCGAATATCACCGCTTAGAGATAGCTCACCTAAAAACACGTGGTTATAGATCGCAGCTTGAAGGAGCTGCTCGCTTGCAACCAGAACCCCAAGCGCAATAGATAGATCATAGATAGGGCCTTCCTTGCGGATATCCGCAGGTGCTAGATTGACAATAATTTTCTGGTTGGGAAACTGGAAACCAGCCGCTTTAATTGCAGATCTGACACGCTCTCTAGATTCTTCAACTGCCTTGCCCGGCAGCCCAACTATTTCAAAACGGGGGAGAGCTTTAGATTCAATATTTACTTCAACGTCAATTAGATGAGGTGTTAGTCCTACAACTGCAACCGAGTTTACTTTTGCAAACTTCATAAACTATTTTTCAATAAAGTAATCTACGTACTTGCTAGTATCTATTTTAGAGTTGACAAACTTGGTATAAGCTTCAGGTTTCATTAAGTTCCAGAGAATCTCATGATTGCATATTTTATTACCGCGCTTACCTATAGCATCAATATAGGAAGACCAGGGATATTCTTCTAGGCGACTAACGCTAAGATTGGAGCTCTTAATTGGGTTAAGATGAATATAGCGGTTAACTTGCAAGAATGCTTCATCGGTATCAACAAGCCTAGCCTTAAACCTACCCAACCACAGAGTGCCAATACGATTCGACTCTTTATTATAGAGGTGAGTGAATGATTTAGATAATCTCTCTAGGTATTTGCTAATTCCATTATCAGTAAGCTGCTTAATTAGAAGGTGGTAGTGGTTAGGCATAATACAGTAAGAAAGAATCTCGACAGGAGTAACTTCGAGAACCCGCTTCTCCATATTTTTGTAGCTGAGGTGCTCTGAGAAAGGAATACTAAACTTCTTGTAGTGAAGGATGAGTTTGATAAACAGACTAGAATGTACAGAATTGGTAAATGGAGCAACTCCATCAACTGTCCGATTGTAGACATGGTACACACCACCTTCTACCAGAGTATCATTTCCGATGCCTTGACCGAGTCGATTGGGCATTAACTATATTCTAGCATATATGTTCAGCCAAAAAAAATATGGAGAAGCGGGTTCTCGAAGTTAGAGAAGCGGGTTCTCGAAGTTAAATTATTGCTGGACAGCTTGCTCTAGAGCCTCTTCTTTCACAATTTCTTCCTTTTCCACATACCGCATCGTATGAAAACCAAATAGAGAGAATACTATGGCCGAGGATACAGTTATCCCTATCAGATTAACAAAAAATAACTGGAAAGAACCAGTTATCATAGTTCTATCCAATACAGATATTCCAATTCCTGTCACACACAAAGGTGGTAAAAGCGCTACCACCACCGCAATACTTGGTAAATTGGCAGACAACTTAGGTTTTGCCCAGGCGTAAGTAGCACCAGCTCCAGAAAGAAGAGCTATATACATATACAGCAAGGACGGCTCCAATCTCTGAACAATCTCACTATTAGCTATATTCTCTACCCCCAGAAAAAATGCTAGAGCTAAAGACACCAGAAGAACAATACCGACAGAAACACCAATCGTAGATAGTGATCTTTTAAGTGAGTCTGGATTAGCTGTAACTACTCCCAATCCCAAGGCTAAAATAGGGGATAGTAGTGGAGCTAAAAGCATTCCCCCTATCACAACCGCAGTAGAGTCCAAAAGTAAGCCTATGGTTGTAATGGTAGTTGCTGCTATTAAAAGCAGGTAAAAATCCATCGAAACATGTGACTCCTTTATAAGCCCCTGTACTACCGGAGCCTTCTCTAGCTCTTCCGGAGCTAAATCTGGGGTTTTTATTTCTTCTTTAACTGGGGTTTCAATTATGGGTTCTTGCGTTCCCAGAGTAGGCAGAGTAGGCGAACTATTTTCCATAACTATATCTTAGCATATTCATTACTTGTTCCAAGGCGATCTTAGGGAAATTAAAGCTGACTAGCTTCTGAATTAAGTGCGTTAATTTCCGTACTGGGATCAGATGCATTTAGGCTATTTAACTCTGCGTCAATAGTCTCAAGGCTAGAATCTTCAGAAATAGTAGGAACCTGATCAAGATCAGTTGATGGCTGAGGAGCAAGTGTTGCAGTAGGAGGAATATCTAAACCTCCACCAGCCTTACTTCCATCCATACCTTTATCACTAAAAACTGTCTGCTGGAGAATAAAATAACCTCCAACTAATACAAAGATCACCAGCACAACAATCACTACCCATAGCATCGGACTAATGCCTTTTTTAACCGAATCACCTTCGTTATCAACATCTTCTGTTTCTGTCACAGGCATCTGCATTACTGGTGGCGGAGGTGGAGTTGATGGGGGTGGAGTGTTGTCCACTACGGGTTGAGAGTCCTTAGCAACTGAAGCTTCTACATTATCTGTGTTTGGCTGTTGTGTGACTGGTTCAGGTGAAGCAACAGGCATCTGCATTACTGGTGGCGGAGGTGGAGGTGGAGTCTTTGTTGGAGCTGTATCTTCTCCAACTGGAGGAGTCACGGGCTCCACTGGTGAAGCTGGACTTGGCGGTTCCACAACTGGTGTTGGTGGATTTGGTTGTAAATTATCTTTTGGATCCATATTGACTATATACCATCATTAATCATTTCTTCTCCCACACTATCTTGAACCTGTGGCTGATTCTGAACCTGATTGGTTCCTACCACTGTTTTTCTTGCTGCATCTCGCGCTGCTCGAACCGCAGCTCCTGCTGCCTGAACTGCTGTGCGGGCGATGGTTAAATCAGACTTAAGTTGAGCATGAACCGTTTGAGCATCACTTTGAAGATTGGATTCGTCAGTAATCTGAATAACATAGGAGGCAGCAGCCTGGTTATCTACTACGACCCTAGCTGAGTCAATTGCAGACTTAGCAGCTGTTGTATCAACTTCATGTGTAGCAATCTTAGCTAATACATCTTCAAGTCTATCTAATACATTATTGAAATGAGTTGTCCAACGCTCGTTAATGTTTGGATATCTACTATTGAGATTCTCAAGAACTTTTGCCTTATTCTGGTCTTTTAGCTCTGCCAATCTTGCCTGAAAACTAGCTTTTAATTCTTCATGTTTAGTTTTCATTTCTGCCTGCTTAGCCTCAATGGCAGCTTTTCTTTCTGCCTGCTTAGCTACCCTCTCAGCCCTAAGTTCATTAAATTTTGCCGCAACGCTTGCTCGCCTTGCTTCCAGATCAAGCTCTCGTGTGGCACGATCCTGAGTTTTTACTCGCTCGCTCCCTTCATGCATAACCTTCTCTTGAATCTGTTGTGCACCTACCGCATTCTCGACCCTGGGTGTATCTAGCTCATCCTCAACAGGAGGAACGAAGAGATTTTGAGCGTAAGCAGAAGACGATACCAATGGGAAAGATGCTAACACTAAAATAGTAAGAGATATTGGCAGAATCCTTAGCATACAATCAATATAACAAAGTAAACAAGTCGAGTCAATGACTCATAGTAATATACAGTACTTTAAAGCCTAGAACTGTAGCGAGTTATCCTAAGCATACAGAATATAAGGACAGCTGCGCCAATTACCTGAGTAACAGACAGAACAGATCCTGTGACAACAAAGTCAAGAACAATTGCCGACAAGGGCCACATTAGCTCATAGATGGTTGAGCGCCTTGCAGGAATCTTTTGTAACCCCTTATAGTACAAAGTAAGCGCTACCAAACCCGTAGATAATGTAATAGCTAAAAGAGTTAAAACCTGTATTACTGAAATCTGCATAAGTGTAGTTTGTGATCCAGTAGAAAAAACAAACACTAGTGCAATTGGCACCACAAAAAAGAAGCGCATTGCTGTGGTAAACACAAACGAAGCCTTCTTTAATATGTGCTTAGACAACACAGTTGAGCTACCCCAGAAAAATGCAGCAATCAAACTTAGTCCAGCCGCAATAAAAGTCTGACCACCTGTCTCAAGGTTTACCTTCAGATTAGGGAAGCTTACAAAATAGACAGCAACAATCGCCAAAGCTGCATACTTCAAAAAATACCTCGAAAGCTTTTCTTTCAAAAGTAAAGTCGCCAATAGAATCGCAAACAGTGGTTGAGTTTGTTGTAAGAGAACAACTACAGAAAAAGGTATGAAATTAATCTTACCTAGTGCTGCGGTATATGCTAGAGTACCAAGTGTACCCGAAAATAGGGCAATAGCCCCCATAATTAGCCAATCATTCTTAGTAAACATGCGCCCCTCATACCTATGTGGAATAAAAAATGGAGCAATAATAATTGCTCCTAACAAATGCTCAAAAAATACAATTATCGTGGGAGAAAGAGAGTAGAGAGAGTGTCTTAAAAGACCGTCAAAACTCCAAAGTAGAGCAGCCAGCATAACCAGCACAGCTCCAATAACATATGGCATCCTAAATCTTTCTATCATATTAGTATATTAGCCTTTGGGATAAAGCACTTGGATAAATTTCCAAGAGACGACAGGAGAGCACATCCTTCTCCTATCTGACTTATCACGCTTGCGCCTGATTCACAGTCGGCCTTAGAATTTCACTATGTCAATCCTGCACAAACAGGAGTAGCTGGCTATAACCGCCGATCGGGAATCCCACCCTGCCCCGAAGGCTAATTATCATACATTATATGAAAGCTAATAAGAGAAGTCAATACCAGATACGTAACCATTCACGATTTAACAAAATAAGCGAAACAAGGCGAGACCCTTCATGAAATGGAAGGTCTTGCCTTAAGTAAGCGATTATATACGATTCTAAAGCCAAGCTATCCATTTTATGTAAAGCTCGGCTTTGAATCCTTTGTAAACTCGTGAATGGTTACCAGATACGGTTACAGTCTACTATTAAGACAAGTCACTCACTAGAGCTTTACGAATCTGTCTTACATCTTCTTCAATCTGACTAATTAATTCAGGTGGATCTGGAAAATACATAACAGGCCGCAGATGCTTCACAATGTCTATTGTTAATTTTTTTGGAGTAATATTTTCCTCAATATCCAATAAATGTACTTCTAGTGAATACTTTTCTTGATCAAAAACAGGTATAGGACCATAGTGTAAAGCCCCTACGTACATCTGACTACTACTCTCAAGTCTTACCCAACATGCATATACACCAGCCTTAAGCTTAAACGGGTCGGGGACCACCATATTAATAGTAGGGAATCCTAATTCTTTCCCACGACCTTCACCGCTGATGACTTTTGCAGTAAATTTCATGATTATTTATCCAAAATAAAAAAAGTATAGGGAATTTGGCCCTCTAAATGGGGCTCTTTTTTAACGACGCGCTCAAAGGCGCTGTAAGGCGGGAAAAAAGCATCAGCGCTAGGATTACCCTTGTGGATTACTGTTAAATATAATCGATCTGCTTTATCTATAAACTGTTCATAAACCTTAGCACCACCAATCACGAATATTTCCTCAGAGCTAGGTGATTGCTTGGCAATTTCAAGTGCGCTGCTAATATTTGTAGCAAATATCAAATCTTGCTGTTTGCTGTTTGCTGTTTGCAGTTTGCTAGTTAAA
>Ga0210057_1007084_pt1 | contig 13734 bp, 14 predicted proteins | sample CryGeyCG2114_010_2_FD_183968 | JGI IMG/M metagenome (GOLD analysis project Ga0210057, IMG submission 183968) | Groundwater microbial communities from aquifer - Crystal Geyser CG10_big_fil_rev_8/21/14_0.10 (SPAdes) (version 2) | ecosystem: Environmental > Aquatic > Deep subsurface > Groundwater ... | reverse complement strand
ACTATATTGCTAACAATCCAGCAAGGAAAGGATTATCTGATCGGATTGATAATTACCCATGGAGTTCATTTTACAAAGATAAAACATTCGAAATCGACAAGATCGTTTTCTGAATGGCGGACAAGAACGTCCGCCCTACGCGGCAAATTGTTGTCCCCCGCACGCGTAAGGCCAGCTTAGCTGGCTATTACCCCACTCAGCGGGGTAGGGCGGGCCTCCGCGCCCGCCATCCAAAAGAAAGCACGCACAAATATTTACTCAACCTTATTACCGGTCCGCGGTATTAGAATGGCGAACCCCACAATATCCTTAGAAATTCGAGGGGCAGGCAGGAATGTCCCCACCTCTCCAATAAACCATGTTACTGAACAGTACATGGCGGGCACGGAGGCCCGCCCTACACGTCCGAGAGTTCCTGAAGGGCGTCCGGATTCTTCATTTCTTCCATAATCTCGCTAATCTCCCCATCCATTATCAATTCAATATTGTACCAAGATTTCTTTAAACGGTGATCGGTTACCCGATTTTGGGGAAAATTGTAAGTTCTAATTTTCTCACTGCGCTCCCCGGTTCCCACTTGATCGGCTCGCAACTCGTCCAGTGATGCTTTTTGCTGGCGCTTCATCTCCTCGAATAAACGGGAGCGCAAAAGCTCCATCGCCAGATCGCGATTGCGCTGTTGGGAACGTTCTCTTTGACATTCAACCGCCAGCCCGGTAGGAATATGGATCAAACGCACCGCCGTTTCCACCTTATTGACGTTCTGCCCGCCATGGCCGGAAGCGTGAAAACGCTCCATACGAATATCGTCTTCCCCAATATTTAAAACCACTGGCGATACTTTTGGCAAAACCGCGATAGTGACGGTAGAGGTATGAATTCGGCCGGACTTCTCGGTTTCCGGAACGCGCTGGACGCGATGAACGCCAGATTCATGGGCAAGAAGCCCATAAACCCCCTCCCCTTTTATTTCAAACGACACCTGCTTTATGTTTCCCAAACCGCCTTCGTTCTTTTCTAGTTCTATTATTTTCCAACTTTGCTTGGCGGCAAACATTGAATACATTCGGTAAAGCTGGGAAGCAAAAAGCCCGGCCTCATCCCCGCCCGCGCCGGCGCGAATTTCTACGACAGCGTAATTGGGATCTTCAGCTGTTGCTTGAGAAGAAGGAGATGACGAAGAAAAAGTACCATTGGCGGCGGCGATCGCCTGCTCCAAAGCGATTTTTTGCTCATTGAGGGCCGTCAAATCCTCGCGCGCCAAAGCGGCCAGCTCGCTATCGCCGCCGCCAGATAATTCTTGGGCCTGTTTTATTTGGTTTTCCAAATCATCAAGTTGTTGTTTAAGATAATCTTCTGACATACAGAGGATATTTTATCAGAATCGCCATAATTAAGCATCAAGCCAGACATAAGACCCAACCCGCCTCTCCGGCGGACGGAGGATCTCATCAGGAAATTAAAGGGGATTCTTCAGTCGCTACTCGCTCCTTCAGAATGACGGCCATTTCCGTCATCCTGAGTCCCGCCCTTGGCGGGACGAAGGATCCCATCCGAATGGGATTCTTCCTTCTCGCTCTACTCGGGTTCAGAATGACGCAAGGAATCAATAGGCATCAAGATCGGGTCTTTGTCTTCTGCTGCATTAGAGAACAACATTTAAACCTATGGAATTTTGTCATTCTGAACTTGTTTCAGGATCTAATACCCAGTAAGATTCCGAAATGAATTCGGAATGACAAACTACATACTTTTAAACTGCGATGTCTAATAAACAAGAAAAAACCGGTGTAGGTAAAGGTACCAAACACCGGCTGCGACAAAGGACTACCTACCACTTACAAAAGCAAAGATGGCGTGGGAGCGGCACAAATTGATCCCCTCTAACGCGGGCGCACACTCGCACAGCCAACACTTGTTGTCTTCGCTATGCTGAATACTGATACTGCAAAGCAAACTCCAGGCTTCCTCTTTCTCTTCGCTGGTCAATCCTCTCGGCGAAGCGTTCCACTCCAGCAACTGTTGCAACCTGGACTTTTCTTCAACAACCTCATCCGTAGTAACCTGGCTCATCACCATTCTCCTTTCTTCTTTACCCCGGTTGAAAACACTTGACCTACGATACCACACGAGCACACAAAACGCGATAAGACCCCCTCACGGTAAATCCATATACTTCTCCGCCTCGTCAAGAGTCAAGGTTAATGTTTTTTCGGCGCCACTTCTATCAATAGTCAAAGTTACCTTATCCCCTACCCGCTTGGCTTGAGTAAGAGAAGACAAACTGTTTTCCTCATTCAATGCTTGACCATCAATGTTAGTAATTATATCACCCGCCTTTAAACCCGCTTTCTCCGCCGGGGAACCCTTCACCACTCGCTGAACAAACGCCCCTTCGGGAAGACGTTTAAGGTTAGCCATATCGGCCGTAATCATGACATACTCCACCCCAATAAACGGACGGCTTATTTTACCCAAACGTTGAAAATCGGCGATTACGGGCTTGGCCACATTTACTGGAATTGCAAACCCAATGTTATCAGCACCGGCGGTGGTGGCTACATTAATCCCAATCACCTGACCAGCCAAATTAAGCAATGGCCCGCCGGAATTTCCAAGATTTAAAGCCGCGTCAGTTTGAATAACATTTTCAAAAGTTTTGGACTGCCCGCCAAAACCGCCGGAAGCGGTAACTTGACGAGCGATACCAGATACCACCCCAACAGTAACCGTGTTACTAAATCTTCCCAAAGCGTTACCAATCGCGACCACGCTTTGCCCCACCTTTATTGAGTCAGAATCGCCTAATTCAACCGCAGGCAAATCTTTAGCATCAACTTCCAATATCGCTAAATCATTAACCCGGTCAAGATTAACTTTCTTGACTTCAAATGAACGTTTATCCAAAAGAACTATTGTGTAATCACTATTCGCGTCCACCACATGGCTGTTAGTTAAAATTAATCCTTTGGAATCAATAATAAAACCAGTGCCAATACCCGCATCCTGCGAGTAAGGTCCGCTAAAAGGATCAAAACCAACTTCCTTGGTGACAATGGAAACCACCGCCGGACTTACTCGATCAACCAAGTCAATCACCGCCGATTCTTCCCGCACCACCCGCTGATCATAAAAACTCTTATTGGCGGAAGAATAGCTGGCACTAGGCGGGCGATTGAAGATAGACAGCGACGAAAGCTTTTGCCACCAACCAACATAAGCCTGGCTTTTTATTAAATAGAAACCAAAAACAAATAAAATTATTGCCACCAACAAGGCATTTAAATCGATTCGAAACTTTAGTTGTCTTTTTTTTGGGTTTTGATCTTGATTTTCTAACATAAGCAAAAAAATTAACTATTGTAGCTATTTGCCAATTCCACCGCTTTTTCCAGCTGGCTGTCCCTGCCTTCCGCCACTTCGTTTTCTTCCCTAATCACCGGATAATCAGGTGACAGACCTTCTCCAGTAACGCATTTTCCCTCGGGGGTAAGCCAGCGCGCCACTGTGATGTTTAAGCCTGTCCCCTCCGGTAAATCCAAAGCCTCCTGAATAGTACCTTTACCAAAGCTCTTTTCTCCCACCAAAACGGCTTTTAAATAATATTGAAGGTCGACGGCTAAAATCTCTGACGAGGAGGCGGAACCTTGATCTATAATAATAATTATCTTTGTTCCAGAAAAATAAGGCTCCTCGCCGCTAGTCTTAAAATCTTGGGTAATACCGCCGCCCCGATCTTCTGTTACTACTACTCCTTTTTTAATAAAAGTGGAGGCTAGACTAATAGCCGCCTGCATATAACCGCCGGGATTGCTCCTCAAGTCCAGAATCATTGTTTTTGGCACCAGACCAATTCTTTTTAATTGGGCAATAAATTCTTGCCATTCTTTAGGCGTGTCCGCGCCAAAACGGGAGATCCGCGCGTAAACAATCCGGTCTTCTTTTAAATCCCAAGTTACACTTGGAACATCAATATTACCGCGAGGAATATTTAGCTGTCGAGAGGCGGAATCTTTATACTGCAAAGTAAGATTAACATAAGTACCGCTCTGACCGCGAATTAAGGATACCGCCTCGGTAATAGATAATCCCACGGTAAGCTTACCATCAACCGCCAGAATCTTATCACCAGCCAAAACACCCGCCAACTTGGCGGGGGAGCCCTCCAGAGGAGCGATCACTATTAATTGATTGTCTTTCATCGCCAATTCAATGCCAATACCTTGATAACGACCGCTTAAACTGTCATCCAAAGCCGCTTTTTCTTCAGCGGTGAGGAACACGGTATAATCATCCCCTACGCCAGCGACCATTCCTTTGATTGCCCCATCAACTAAGTTTTTACCCTCAACTGGCCTAAAAAGGTAGGAGCTGGTAACTTTATCCCAAACCTGCCAAAAAAGTCCAAAATCAGCGGGCGCTGCTTCCTTACCCGGCGGAGTAGTGTTAACGATTTTTAACGGCGCACCCCCGCCAAGATTTAACCGCGGCTCGTAACCGCGCTTGCCCATATACCAACCAACCGCAAAAAATGTCAGCGCAATCAAAAACCAATTGGCAATTTTTGTAATAAAACCGCGCGCTTGTTCGTGCTCATTAGGGTAAGACATACAAGGAACTATTATAAAAACAAAAAAGCTAACAAAGCAAGGCTCTCTTACCCAAGAATAATACCTAGATTATTAGAGGAAACAAGAATTGTCTCGTTTTTACCATCAAGCAAAACCTCGGCCGCTGGAGAGCAAAGGCCAGAGCCCAATGTTACGGACTCCACAAATATCTTGCTAACAACCCCCTCCGCGCCAAAGTTGGACCAAGAGAAAATCTTTACCCGGTTCCCCTCTTTCAGCTCCGCTTTCTGATCAAAATCGACAGGTCTGACACAGCTAGAAACACCCCCATCAATCATTGGAACCGCCAAAAAGTTACCAGCCGGAGAAAGATAACAATGACGAATTTCCACGCTTTTTAAAAAATCCCAAATAACTGGGCTCATGGGGATTTCCCCACACCCTTCCGTCAACAAAACAGGAAGAGACAAATCGCGCAAATCACGACTAAACAAGCTGCCTGTAATCAAACCGCCAACTTTTAGCGAGGCCAGCTTATCCAATGACTCACGCCTCACACCAGACTTAATCGCCAGCAGTTTATCCTTTAAAGATCCTTTATAAAGGCTGAATTGGGAAACATCATCAAAAAGAACCAGTTCTCCAGCCGCGTCATCCCCAAACGACCACACGCCAGCTACCAAATCAGCACAGGTCTTTATTAGCAACGCTTTGTTGGGCAGAACATCGTAAACACATCCGCCTAATCCAGATAATACTTTAATCGGTTCCGGGGCTGACACTAAAGAAAGCCGCCCGGTGCCACGATCAAAACAATTGATGGATCCTCTAAAAGGAGCGAGAAGTTCTTTTTTGAACAGACCAAATAAATTATTATAAGTTATGACTGCCTCTCCAGAAGAAAAATCCCTTTTTATGTTTAATTTATTAACCGATTGTGGAAACCTAACCCCCCAGAGATCAGCCAAATTGAATTCAACCTTGTTCAGACTGGTTACGCTTTTACCAACCACGGTAAAAGGCTCAACCCGGTCGTCTTTTTTAACAACAATTTCACCTCCACCCGGCAATTGCCGCTCTAAAAAAACAGTCTGATTGCGAATCACTTTTTTTAAAACTAAAACTTTACACATCATATTAAAATTGACTCTTTTGACCACGCGCGCCTACTTCTCCAGCCCATTTATCCAAAAGCATTTTTCTCTGCTCAAAAGATTCGGGAAGAATTAAGTCGTAAGAACGAGTGTCAATAATTAAACCCGCCTCTCCTCCCCGCACGCGATAATCAGAAAGCCCATTGCGAGTGCGCGCCCGCAGCCAACCTGATTTGGAGGCCGGGACAAAAAACTGAAAAAGCTCCCCTTCGCCTAAATGAAACTCTGAGGTGGTCTTATCGTCTAAAATCAAAGTGCCGTTAGCTTCCATACCCAAACCCACCGCCGTACCAAGGAAATTTCGCGGCCAATACTTAACCGCCTTTTTGGCAATTTTTGGATAATAACAATACAAAACCAACAAACAAGGCAGCCATTGATCTAAATCCCTTTCCAAAAAGACCGCCCCGCGCGGGCGTACCCCGTCAAGAAAAATTGAGACCGCCTGACTTGGACTAACTACTTGAGAAAAGGCGGAACCAATCAGTAAAGATTTTCCCTTGTTTAGACTGTTGTAAAAACCGTCACGACCGCTGATTTTTCCAACCAGTTGTTTTAAGGATTCTCTAACCAAAGCCTGCTTTATATATAAACTTTCTCTAGTATCAGGAATAGTTTGGGTAAAGAGACTAACATTAAAAAGATAGTCAGCCAGATCATTGGGATTGAGGGGAAAAGGCAGCCAACGTACCACTTTTTCAGGATCAACATCACCGGAAACCCAATGATTATCAAAAGCAACAATTCCGGAGCGGGCGAAAAAGACCAATCTTTTTAACCGGCGTAAAAGCATGAGCGGATCAAGAGGCGGATACGATAGTATTTTCTTTAGTTCTAGAGAGACTAACCGACCCACCAGCACAATTGAAGGGCGCCAATGTCCGTTATGCTGCAATTCCAAACCAAGGTCCCTTTCAACCCAAGATAATACTTCCAGCAACCCTTCCAAAACCGGCAGTTTTTCGCGCAAAAGAAAAGGCGCTAAACTATAGCTAAAAAAACCCGGTTTGGAATCCCCGCAGTATAAAACTCGCACGGAAGAGGAGCTAAAATCTAAAGCGATTACTTCTTTACATTCTTTGGTTAGTAAGTTCTTGGCAGGCATGACTTAAGTATAAGGCCAAAAACCTCATTTTTCCACCTACTGAACAATATAGGGAATTAAAGCCATAAAACGCGCCAATTTAATAGCGTTAGTCAGGTTTCGTTGATGTTTGGCGCACAATCCGGAGCGGGATCGTGAAGATATTTTACCTCTTTTGGTAAGAAAACGACTTAAAATAAGGACATCTTTGTAATCAACATCTTTTTGGTAACCCTCAAGACACAAAGCGCAGAATTCCGGCTTTTTTATTCTTATTTGTCGTTTTTTTTGATCCTTCTTTTTCTTCATATGCAACGCGCTCGGCGGCCCCCGTCCCGCCGGCTCTAAAGCTTTTAAGCTAAAAAGGCACTTGGTCGGAAGTGATATCCTCACTAGTGGTAATATCCCCTATCTCCTCGGACGGAGAGGGCTCGCTCGGCTTAACAGAGGGTGTCTCTCCGCCGTAATCTTCCACTCTTTTACTGTCAAGAATAATCATTTCATCAGCCACAATTTCGGTCTTCCAGTGTTTTTGACCAGAAGCATCTTCCCAACTGCGAGTGCGGAGCCGGCCTTGTATGTACACCTTGCGGCCTTTCCGCAAAAGCTGGGAACAAAGTTCGGCTAATTTTCCCCAAGCCACTACATTGTGGAATTCTGATTCTTCTTGAGCGCCGCCTTCGGCAGTTACCCAAGAACGATTGGTAGCCACGCCAAAGTCACAAACAGCCGCCCCTTTTGGGGTGTAACGCAATTCGGGATCTCTAGTTAAATTACCGATCAACTGCACCAAATTCAAGGAACGAGCGGACATAAACGAGATTTCCCGAAACTAAAGACAACTATCGTAGCTTATAAGCGGAGAGTTCTTTAGCTCCAAGGAACAAACCAAAAATAAATTATTTAACAGTCAACAAAAATCTAAGCACATTCTCCTCGCGGCGCAACCTGGTGGAAAACTCCGCTAAACCGCCGGGGGAGGCTTTAACTTGCCAAACTTGGTAACGACCATCGGTTTGATTTTTGATAGGATAGGATAATGTTCTTTTACCCCAATCATCGGTTTTTACCACCTCGCCTTTAGCGTGTTTATCCAAAAGATCTTTAATTTTTCCAATCAAAGCAGACATATCTTCTTCCGAAAGGCCGGTTTTAAAAATTAACATTAATTCGTAATCACTCATATAATTAAACACTAAATCTAAACTCAACCACATCACCGTCCGCAATTATATAGCTTTTTCCTTCCTCCCGCACCCAGCCCTTGGCTTTAGCGGCAGAAAAACTCCCTGATTCAACTAAATCTTTGTAAGGGACCAGCGAAGCGCGAATAAATCCCCGCTCAAAATCAGTATGAATCACTCCCGCCGCTTGCGGAGCGGTGGAACCTAAAGGAATTGACCAGGCGCGCACTTCTTTTGGACCAGCGGTCAAAAAGCTTATTAAACCAAGAAGTTTATAACACCTTTGCGTCAGCCTAACCAGCCCCGGTTGAGACAACCCTAGCTCCTTTAAGTATAAAGACCGCTCCGATTCTGTCAAGTCTTGCAAATCTTGTTCCAGCTTGGCGCAAATAGGCAAAAAATCGCTATCGTCACCTGCCTCCTGAAGAGCTCTAAATAGATTCTCCTCGTCCACATTCAAAACATAAATCATTGGTTTAGAAGTAAGCAAAGACAATTTGGCTGTTTCTTTTCTCTCGTCATCAGTCAAAGGCGCGCTGACCGCTAATTGTCCGGCGTTAAGGCAAGAACGAAGTTTTTCCAAGCCAGAGAAAAAATTTTGGTCCGCCAAAGAAAGCTTTACTCCGGGATTGGGACCCTTCTGTTTTTCCAAAGTCTCTAAATCTTTTAACACCAGCTCGGTATTAATTGTTTCTATATCCTCTTTTGGATCCAAGGAACCAATCTGAACAACGGCATCGCTGACAAAGGAACGCGCCACCTGAACCAGGGCGTCCACCTCGCGGATATGACTCAAAAATTGATTGCCTAAACCCTCCCCTTCGTGCGCTCCCTTAACTAATCCGGCAATATCGTAAAACTCAACTACCGCCGGAATAATTACTGGGCTGGCTTTTGGCTCATCAGCCAAAACCACCTTGACTAGCTGCTCCAAACGACTATCCGGCACCGGCACCACCCCAACATTAGGCTCAATTGTGCAAAAAGGATAAGGTGCCGTATTGGCCACCTGTTGGCCGAGCAGGGCGTTAAAAAGGGTTGATTTGCCGGCGTTGGGCAAACCAATTATCCCAACTTTTAGCTTAGACATATGCAAGATTTTAACAGAAAGGGCAGCAAAAATTAACCGGGGCGTTACTGCCGAGCCGGCGAAGAATAGAAAGATAACAGTTAATGCTACTAAAATAAGGACAAAAAAATTCCCAAGTTGGCTCAAAGCCCTGGCTTGGGAAATACGCAATTGGCCTGGAAGGATTTGATCCTTCAACCTCCCCCCATTTCTCTAATTTTTTAGGGGCGCTCTACAATTTGAGCTACAGGCCAGAGGGGTGGTGCGTCAGAGAGAGAGAGAAAAAAAGGGAGCGCGGTGCCCGGTTCTGAAAAGAACACGGCATCCGGCTCAAAAATAACTCTCTCGGCTCAAAATGAGCTCTCTGACGCACCCAAAGACGATGGCACGGTCGGAGTTCGGAGCAGAAAAAGGGGGTGAGCCCATATAAAGCCCCCCGCTCCCATCCCCAACCATCGCGTTCCACCGAGTATATGGGTATACTCGCGTGGATGTTTAGCCATCTCCAGGAGCCGGCGGCGGTACTCCGATCCGTAGCAACAGAGCTCCTCTCGCGTATTTCCTGAGAAGAGATATTACTACCACTTTCCCCCGTGTAGTTCTTGAGGGAAAATGATTTTAGGACCGGCCCCGAGAAACGCCGACCGCTCCCTACACGACTGGGCAACAGACGCTGCCTTCCCCACTACTGCAGGAAGGACAGAATCTCCTCGGTTCTCATCTATATATAGATAAAAACAGTTGTCCCAGCCAGCCTAAAACCGGCTCCTCTTGAGCAACCAGCTTAAGGCTAGCTGGAACATTTATCCCCAGTCGAAAAGTCCTCCTTATTAATTTTTCAAAGTTTATGCTCTACAGTATAGCATATATCCCAAGAATTGTCAACAACCAATATTTATAAGTTGGCATGTGCCTTAGCCCGCCTCAAGGAGAAGCTCAAGAACAATATCGTTAGTTAGACTTTTTCCCTCGCCAAGGTAAGATTCCCAATCGTTAATATGGCCGGCTAATCGCCCGCACAAAATCGCTCTTGCCTTTTCTTTGTTTCTGGACTGATCGCGCGTTTCCTGATTACGAACAGAAATTCCCGTCACAACATGCCGGCAAATCGCGGCCGAGGCCACTTTATTAACATTCTGCCCGCCAGCTCCTTTGGAAGAGGTGGTAAACTTGTACTCCAAATCAGTCGCGTCGTTTAAAACAACCGCCTTTGATTCCAGGGAAGAATTTACCCAAGCCAAGTATCGGCCAATAAACCGATCTTCGTGATCCTTATTTTCAAATTCGGGAAATATCTGCAAAACACCAAGGAGATCTTCCTTGCTTTGCTGGCTCTTTTCCTGGCGGCTGTTAGCGATATCTCGAGCCCGGGCGGCTTTGGAAGTGGCACTGACCGAGGAACGTTTCTTCCCACCGCCGCCTCCCCTGCCTTCGCGGGCAGAACGCCGCTCTTCTTCTTCCGCCACAGATTCAATTTGATCAAAAGTTAAGGGCATATATTCTATTCTACACAATATAATTTCCCGCGCCACTCTGTCTAGGTTCATATACCTTCAGTACACCTTGATGGTGTATGAGAGCCAGATTGTGGGTGGTGTAGAGAACGACATTTAAACCTATGGAATTTTGTCATCCTGAACTTGTTTCAGGATCTAGTACCCAGTAAGATTCCGAAATGAATTCGGAATGACAAACTACATACTTTTAAACTGCGATGTCTAATATTATCGCGCACTCCCGCCTGCCGGACGGGCAGGAAAGTGCGCTATTCCATTAGCGCTGTGAGCGATCGCCTTGTCATCAGTGGAGCAGCGCAGTTTACTGCGCGATCACCTCGTCATCCCGAGGAGCGTCCTGCCCTTTGGTAGGACGAAGGATCTCATTTGAAGAAGATTCTTCACCCGCCTTTGGCGGGTTCAGAATGACGAAGAAACTCTGGACGGCCATCAGAAAAGCTTAATTTAGTTAACCGTGTTGGAGGTAGTGAACCAAGGCGCACCCTTGACAATACACCTATAAAATAGTATTGTGCCAATACGACACTCAAAGAAAAATTGAGAAGAAGGAGAAGGGCATGGGTGAGGATGATGGAATTGATATCTTTTTTAAAGTAGTGGTCACTGTTATTATCTTACTTGCTACTTTAGCAGGGATAGGCAGTTGTGAACACGGGTATATCTCAAACCTAGAAAAGCAGGGCTATCACCAATACAAGATGGTGGTTGGCGGGTATTACGACCTTAAGTTCCCCGATCCAGAAAAACCTGGGACCGCCAAAGTAACCCTGATCCATTGTGAAGGAATTATCGATGGCGGATCCAAGGGCAGAAACCAGGTGGTTTTCCTCGTTGGTCCAGAAGAAAAAGAGGTAGTCGTTTCTGTGGCTTCCGGCGGGACATCACGCTATGATTTAACCATCCCTTGCCTGGACTGCGAAAAACTGGTCTCCGATATTAAAATCGGCAAGGTTTATTCGATTGAAGATAGGGACGCGGTAGTGCTGATGTTGCGAGAGGATGTTGAGGCGGCGGAGCATAGATAGAACAATCGCCAAAAGGAGAAAAAGGAAATGGCAAAAGTCGTAGCTACGAAAACTGTCCCTGTTCAACGGGTAACATGCCCACAATGTCATGCCACTGTGGAGTTTGATCCCGAAACAGAGAAATTTGGAAAGGCGAAAGTTCGGGACTGGCCAGACGACGCGGATCTGACAGCCCATCCGACCATCATATGTCCAGGGTGCGGCGAAACAATTCTATTGGAGCTTCGTCATATTCCCTACCGACTAAGGGCAAACTACCACAAGTAGTAACAACTAACCTTCACACATTACGCCTAGAGGAAACCCCCCTAGGCTTTTTTTACTACCTCGCTCCCCCGCTGGGTATCCTTGACAGCAAAACCGAGGCGCTCTATTTGCAATCTGATTTGATCGGATAACACCCAATCATTTCGCTCCCGCGCCTTATTCCGTTCAGCTGCCAAATCCAAGACTTCTTGAGGAATATCTGTCGGACGACTCAACAACTGTTCAGAACCCAAGTCCAAACCTAAAACTTGGTCAAAATCCAGCAAAAGCGTTTTCTTTTCTGTCTGACTAAACTGCTCATCCCGCGCCACCAACCAAACAACCGCTAGAGCCTGCGGAGTATTGATATCATCTTCTATCGCTTGCTTAAACTGATTTTGATATTCTTCCACTTTAGACTCCTGCTTCAAGTCCAAAGTTTCGTTGTTATTGCCCCATAAAGAAACCAAGCCGGCCAGACGCAATCTAGCGTCACGAGCCGATCGCAAGGCCTCCCAAGTAAAATTCTGCTTGGCGCGATAGCTAGCGGTTAAGAAGAAATAACGCAAATCCAAAGGTTCAAAACCTTTCTCCGCCAAATCAGCTAAGGTGTACATATTACCCAAACTTTTGCCCATCCTTCTGCCATCAACCAGCAAAAAGGCATTATGCATCCAATAATTGGCCATCGGGCGACCAAAGGCGCATTCGGACTGGGCTATCTCGTTAACATGATGGACCTTAATGTGATCCTCCCCGCCAGTATGAATGTCAAAAGGCTGTCCCAGATAGTGAGTACTCATGGCGCTGCACTCAATATGCCAGCCAGGAAAACCTCTTCCCCACGGGCTGTCCCACTGCATAGTATGATTAGGCTGGTTTAACTGCCATAAACGAAAATCGGCTGGGTGGCGGCGATCGGGATCGCTGGTGTTAGCCCGCTCCCCCACCTGCCGGTCAGAGAGTATTTGACCGGTTAGCTGTTCGTATTTAGGAAATTTTGTGATATCAAAATAAACCGCTTGAGAAGTGGTATAAGTAAAACCTTTTTCTTCCAGTTTCTTAATCAACTCAAGTTGCTCTTTTATACGATCGGTCGCCCGACAAATAACCGTCGGCTTTTTTATATTAAGACGGCCAAGATCGCCATCAGAACCGAGTTTCACTCTTTTTGGATCAGACCAGCCAGTTCCAAAGATTGATTGAATATATTTTTCCGCCACATCCCAAACGCTAATTGCCTCCGCCTGGGCGGACTTTTCCATTCGGTCCAAGCCTTCCTCATCATCGGTGATGTCTAAATCACCGCCCGTTATCCTAACCAACTCTTTTTTTGCTTCAGTTTGCGTCAAGTGCCCAACATCAGTAATATTCATCACTTGCGTTACTTGATAGCCAAGATACTCAAAAGAGCGGCGCAAAATATCATCAAAAACAAAAGCGCGCAGATTGCCAATGGTAGGCAAAGAATAAACTGTTGGACCGCAGTTGTAGATGCCGGCTTTCCCTGGTTGAAGGGGCGTAAATTCAATCTTCTTCTTCAAATAAGTATGATATAAGAACATAAATTCTAAGCACTAAATACTAAACATCAAATAACAAATCACAAGTTCCCTGCCTCGCCGGCAGGTAGGCAAATAAATTACAAACTGATATTTTAAAACGCAAAGTTCAAAACGCAAAACTAATATCAAAAGTTAAATCTTATTCTTGCCTTTAAGAGTCAATACACTAGAACCTAACATTTTAGCAATTTCTGTTACTTCAGTAAGTAAAGGAGAAATAAGAATTACCTTCACTAAATTCGAATCCCTCAATAAACATAGCCAATATTTAGTTTCATTAGCGCTCTTGAGAGATATTTCGTAATATTTTACAAATTCT
>Ga0210057_1007083_pt1 | contig 13735 bp, 14 predicted proteins | sample CryGeyCG2114_010_2_FD_183968 | JGI IMG/M metagenome (GOLD analysis project Ga0210057, IMG submission 183968) | Groundwater microbial communities from aquifer - Crystal Geyser CG10_big_fil_rev_8/21/14_0.10 (SPAdes) (version 2) | ecosystem: Environmental > Aquatic > Deep subsurface > Groundwater ... | reverse complement strand
GAACTTTCATGTTTGGTAACAATAGGCCACGGGTGAGATATAAATAAATATTATATTTATCAACCAAGGATAAAACCGATTCGACTTGACGTTGATCCCAAAATACAGTTCCAGAGCTATAGAATACTTTTTTCTTTTTACCACCCTTTTTTTATCTCTTGCTTGGGTTCAATTGGATCAGCACCCACATATGTAAAAGAAGGATTGGTTCTGTCGCCTTCAAACTTGGGTGTGCTATATACTATCCTGGATGGAGGCTGTTCTTTCACAAATATTTCCTCAAAGTCGGCATCATTGAGTAAACCTAGTGATTGTTTTTCTTGCTGCGCTCTCTCCATAAACTCCTGACCATTTTTATCAAATTTTTCCAACAGTTCCCCCTCTGGAGCAGAAAAATCTTCTGGACCAAGTTTTAACCAAGGAAGATTCATAGAATGGGCGACTAATGCAGTAGTTTTAGATAGAGGTTCGCCTAATAAAATATTAACACCGTTTTCTTGTAAGAACCCGAAAGCCTTAATGTAAGAACTGACAATATTTTCTAAACTACAAAATGATTCTTTTTGGTGAGCCAACAGTTGCTCTTCTAGGGGTTCGCCTTCAAAACGTTTTCGATGAGGAGCTAATCCTATGTCAACATGATTGAGACCAAGTTTTTGCACGTGTGCTTTGATTTGTCTTCCAGACAAAACACTCACGTTATTTCCACGATGTCTTAATTCTTGAAGAGTATCGGTAACACCACCCCAGTCTAAATGGCCATACATGGGAAAGCAGATATAGGATATTTCGCGTTTGCTCATAATAATCTATGATATTACTACGAATAATAATTTGGTAAAGCGATAAAATCGATATAAAAAAATGAAATACGTTGTTTCTGCATTTATATTTCATCAACAAAAATTATTGATTGTTCACCACAAGAAACTAAAAATCTGGCTTCCGGTCGGCGGTCATGTTGAAGAAGATGAAACCTTTGAGGAAGCATTACACAGAGAAGTAAAAGAAGAAGTAAACCTACATATTAAAATACTTAATGCTTATCCTACATTTGAAAAGTTAGCAACTAGCCACATTCCGTTATATGTACACTCTGGAATGGAAAGTAATACTATGAAGGTCTGGTTTGATTTTGTTTGTTCTTGTTCCAGTACAAAATCATTTGAATTACAAACTACCGAACTTGATAATTTCAAATGGATAAAAAAATCTGATGTTAATAATTTAGAATCATATCCATTAGTTAAAAAATTAGCAAAATCGGCTTTTGATTTTATTTTTAAAAAGTAACTTTTCTCAGGGCTAAGGCGGTGCTAATTCGCTCAAGGATGGGAGCCTTCCATTTTCAAGTTAATTCAGAAAAAAAACACTAGCCTACTTTTTCAACCCCAACTTCTCCCCATAAAACTCAATATCCCTCTCAACCACTGTATCCCAGCCTGGGACTAAATTGTGATTTGCCCCAGGATATTTATAAAAAGTAATATCGATTGGTTGTAAGGCTGGTTCTGCCGCCTCGGCAGATTGAGTGGCCGACTGCTCATATTCTTTTTTGATTGCCGCTCTTCGATCATCTTCTTTTTCAATTTTTGCCACAAACTCGTCTGACCAAGCAATCAAGGCTGATTCGTCAGCGGTGCCATGGTGCAGCACAATTAGTCCGCGCAGGCCATCTAAATACCTAGTCAGGGAGAACTGGCTAAGGTCGTAATCACGCTCCAGCTGATTAACCAAGATTCGCATGGCTTTACCTTCGTCGTCAGCTTCGTCAGAAAAGAAGAGCACTGAGTAGGGAAAGGGAACGGTTACTGGTGCCCAAAGCGAAGTGGGAATTGGTTGTTGCAGAATTTCTAAGACGCTAAGGGCAATTTGGCCGCCATTGCTGTGACCCCAAAGGCCAAGTTTAGATTGGTTGACTGCAGTAATTGGGGTCTGTGGCACACCGTAGGTTTCCAGTGACTTGATTAGTTCGATCACCACAATTGGTTTTTCAAATCTGGCTTGCCAAGCGTCTGTCGGTTCCGGTTCACTGTCACCAACCCCAAAAAAATCTGGGGCGATGGTGATAAAGCCAGCTTTGGCAAATGCGCCCGCACCGCTTTTAGTCCCTACTCCGGTGGCGTAGATCTCTGGCGGTACATAGCCTCTTACCATTACAATTACCGGTGTATTCGCAGAAACGGTATTGGGAATATTGAGTTGGCCAGTCATGTGTTTACCCAACGGGGCATACGAAAAAATAAAACTGGTGTAGCCATCTTCAATTTCCATGGTTGACTCAATGTTAATTTTGGTGGCTTGGTACTGTCTCTCTCTCAAAGCGTTGAAGGTATAAACCAAGTACGGATACTCAACCAGTTGCTGGTCTGATACCAGAGGGGAAGGCAATAAGTTTTTATCTAGATATTGATAACGATACCAAGCCAACAGATAGCCCAAACTTAGACAGACAATGGCTGTAATAAAAAAGATGCCTACTACTCTCATTGATTAGTATTTTACCTCAGATTAAAATGGCTGCCAAAGTACCCGCTGACTGGCATACTCCCGATAGAAAAATAGTGAGTTTGGCATAGTAGCGTTTGCATTGCTAATGTAAAAAACTGGACCGATCTCAGAGCTAGTCTGACCAGACTCAAGCGCCAGCCACCGGTAATTTTCAAAGAAACTCGGAAACTCCGCTTCAAGCCCTCCTAATGTTTTTAATTGGTAGCGTCCGGTTGATTTGGCATCAACAAAATTAATGATGTGCCGGATCTCTCTGACTGAGGCACCATACGAAAATGGTTGAGTGGTTTCAACAAAAAATGATTGCTGTGTGACCGAGTACAGATTAAAGAGACAGAGACCAACGACGCCAATCAAAGTCACCTGTTGCAACTGTTTGTTAAGTTTGGTGATGGTGTAGGCCAGGTGTAGCGGCAGCAAAATAAAAAAGGGCGGGAAATAGGCTTCAGAAGCTGAGCCATACACAAAGTAACTAACAAAGAGCAATAAGATGGCTAGTTCGACGAGTAGCATGGCTGGAGCTAATTCTTTCTTGCGCAGATCTCTAAAAGCAATGTAAAATCCAACCAGCATCAGTACGCCAACCAAAACAGAAACTTGCCAGTAATCAGTGCTAAAAATTCTGCCGCCAAAATGGGCTAGAGCAGAGCCATACTGAGTAAAGCTCACTCCCCCACCCGCTTTGAAACTGACAAACTGGAGCAGTTTATAGCCAATCCAGACCACAAAGGTACCCACTTGAGCGAATTTGTGAGTTAGATCAAAAATAATTTGTGGCAAGAGGCCAACTGCCAAGCCTAGAGCCAGCTGCAAAAATTGTGTTTTCCTAAGTTTTCTTTTTTGGTGCCAAAGGACGAAAGGAATCAACAGAATTAATGGCGCCATTGCTAGCTCAAACTGAAACAAAAAAGCAAAGGCAAAACTGACAAAAAACAGATTAAACTTTTTGCGCTGCCAGAGCAGCAGTAAACTGAAAAGATAGAGAACCAAAGCCAGTGGTAATGGAGTGGTGTGATATGGCACCCGGCCATTAGCGATTGCCAGTGGCGAAAGTGCTAATAAAGCGGCTGCAATCAAGGCTTGCCGTTTACTCAAATAAATGGCTGCGAATTCATACAAACCGATGACAGCCAAGATTGAAATCAAGGCAAATGTCAGCGATTGAGCCAAAGTATTGACGCCAAATATCACAATCACCATCATCTCTAGCCAAATAGTGACCGGTCCTTGTTTAAACCGGGGAACACTCGAGGGAATGCCCAACAGAGGTAAGGTTCTGTCCTGCACAGAATGATAAGCGACCATCAAATCTCTGCCCGCATCGCTGTACAAAATACCTAAATTATCCAACTGCCAGGTTCGAGTCCAAGCGGCTAAACAAACAATTAAGCAAATAATCCAGTTGGCTTTCAGAAAATTGATTGTTTGAGTCAAACTAAGGGACTTCATAGGTTTTGGTCAGTGATGACCACCAACTCACCAGGAGACAGATACAATCCCAGGGCTGGGAGTTGGTTGAGATTTTGATCTTTCTTTTGGAGATGTTCCAATGCCGACTGTTTTTTGTCACCCACAGCAAAGATTACGACTTGGGCAATGAAGGGCAGAGCACTTAGGCTTAAGGTGAGCCGTTTTCTAAAGGGATTCACTTGTTGATCGGCTAAATGATAATAAACTACCAGATCTGTGCTAGAAAAAAGGCCAGAAAATCGTTGTGCATACGGATCGGGCAAAATACCAAGGGTGTGGCCGTCTTCGCCCATACCAGCTAATAAAAAGATACTCGTTTGTTCTTCAATCAGTTGATGAAGGCGATGATTGAGCCGGCTGGTTGCTTCTTTGGGTTTAGTTTCTTGACCCAAAAATGGGATGAACTCTCCCCCATTGTCTTGAATAAGTGTGATCAAACCGCGCGCTTCCAACTGATGCTGATTGCTATCAGCTGAGTTGACTTCTACCCAACGCTCGTCTCCCAAGGAAATCATGGTGCCTGACAAGAGTTTTTCTTTCGCCAAACTCTCTAGTAGAAATTTTGCAACATCCAGGCAAGAGCCGCCTGAAAGTAACAGCAACCGTTTCGAGTTTTTAAAAAAACCGGATTGTTCAAGCAACTGCTGACAAATAACCGCTGCTTCCTGAGTAGTATCTGTGGCCGAAACTTGTTTTATCAGCAGTTTTTCCATATATCTGTACCGCTATCCTACTGAATCTCAATTCAGCCTGCAAGCTCCAGACACTATTTTTTCTCAATCAATCTTGCTACACTTCGCTCAAGTGAGGTGTCAGATGAGAAGAATCGATTCGCCGTTAACAATTTTTTTAGTTGGTGCCACGGGTGATTTGGCCAGGAAGAAAATTTGGCCGGCGCTGTATGATCTGTTCAAGCAGTCTTTACTGCCAGATACTTTTAATATTGTCAGTGTGGCTCGAGCCAAGTATTCTAAGGCAGAGTTTGCTGACTTTTTGGCACAAACGGTTAAAGTTGAAAAATCAGACCCAGCCTGGAAGCGGTTTATTTCAACAATTGAGTACGTCAGCGGCGATGTGATGGACCCAAAAACCTTTACTGAGATTGAAGAAGCCCACGCCAAAATTGCTCCGTGCGGCAATCATTTGTGGTACTTGGCTACTTTGCCAAGTTTATATGTTTCAGTGGTAAAAAATATCAAGGCTGAGCAACTACAAACCACCCAATGTGGTTGGACTAAACTATTGTTAGAAAAACCCTTTGGGGTTGATCTAGCCACTTCACAACAATTAAACAAAGAGTTGCTGCAAGTTTTTGAGGAAGATCAGATTTATCGAATTGACCACTTTTTAGCCAAAGAAACCGTGCAGAATTTGTTGGTTTTTCGTTTTGGCAACGGTTTGTTTGAACATCTGTGGAATCATCAGTTTGTTGACCACATTCAAGTCACTTCGGCGGAACAAATTGGGATTGCGGGCCGGGGGGTGTTTTATGACAGCGTTGGGGTGGTGCGGGATGTTCTTCAGAACCACGTTTTACAAATGTTGGCGATGACTTTGATGGAAGAACCAACAAGTTTAGATCCGGCTGAGATCAGAAAACGGCGAATGGAATTTTTGTCTCAACTAGAAGTTGTGCCCTCAGAACAGATTGGAGCGAGGGTGGCATTTGGTCAATACCAGGCAGGTCAAGTTGACGGTCTACAAGTGGTTGGATATACCGGAGAAAAAGATATTCCGGCTGAATCGGTGACCGAAACCGCGGTAGCCGGCAAACTCTTTGTCAATTCTGAGCGCTGGAAAGGGGTGCCAATCTACTTTAGATTAGGGAAACGCTTGCAGCAGAGTGTCACGGAAATTTCAATCAAATTTAAGGAGCCAATGAACTCAATGTTCTCTACCTTTGAAACACCACAAAAAGGCAATGTTTTGACGCTACGAATTCAGCCAAACGAAGGCGTGATTGTCCGGCTCAATGTCAAGCAACCCGGGTTGGAGTTACAGACGGGCGAAGTCTCGATGCAGTTTTGTTATCACAACCAATTTCAAATGGATTTAGTTGAGGCCTACCAAAAGTTGCTGTACGACGCTATTCAAGGTGATACCACCCTTTTCCCTCAGGCAGAAGACATCGATGCTTCTTGGCGATTTATCCAACCAATTCTTGATTATTTGGCAGACGCCCAAACCAAACCGTTGCCGTATGCTGCGGGTAGCTGGGGTCCGGCGGCCTTTGAAGAACTAATCGCTGAAGATGGTAGACGGTGGCTTGAGCCGCGTCCTGATATGTGTGTTGTATGAAAGGATTTATGAAGTTAGGGTATGTCGGTTTAGGCAAAATGGGCAAAAATATGGTGCTGCGATTATTAGAGCAGGGGCACCAGGTAGTGGCTTGGAACCGATCACCCGAACCAGTGGCAGAAGTAGCGGCTGCAGGTGCCACTGGCGTGACAAGTTTAGAAGCGTTAGTGCAAGCTTTACCCACACCAAGATCAATTTGGCTGATGTTGCCGGCGGGTGAGCCAACTCAGAGTCTGGCCAATCGGTTAGCTCAGTTATTAGCGGCTGGTGACACCCTAATTGACGGTAGTAACTCCTTTTATAAAGATTCACAACAATTAGCCAAACAATTAGCCGAGAAAAAAATTAAGTACATTGATGTCGGTGTGTCCGGTGGTCCGGCTGGTGCCAAAAATGGCGCTTGTTTGATGATTGGTGGCGACCTGGCTAGTTTTGAGGCCCACCAAGAATTGTTTACTAGTGTGGCGGTGGCCGGGAGTTTTCAATTTTTTGAAGGCGCTGGTGCCGGTCACTTTGTCAAAATGGTGCACAACGGCATAGAGTATGGCATGATGCAAGCTTTAGCTGAAGGCTTTGGAGTGTTGGCACAAGCCCCATACAAACTAGATCTGACCAAGGTGGCAGCCATTTACAACAAAAACAGCGTGATTGAGTCTAGACTAGTTGACTGGCTAGCAAAGGGTTTAGAGCAGGAAGGTCAAAATTTGGAAAATATTTCTGGCAGTGTGGCGCATAGCGGCGAGGGGCTGTGGACGGTGAAAACTGCTAAAGAATTGGGCGTGAGCGTACCCATTATTGAAGGTTCGTTGCAGTTTAGGTTAGACTCACAAACAAGTCCAAGTTTTGAGGGCAAAATTTTGTCGTTGTTAAGAAATCAGTTTGGCGGTCATAATGTGGCAAAAAAATCAGACTGAAGTAAAAAGCAACATAAAAAGCAACACTGTTGCAAGTATTCATAACCTCAGTTAAACTATCAAGATGCAACTTTTTTACACCGTAGCTAGCGCCTTTCTAATCAGTTTTGCATCTTTGACTGGTGCGGTCACGCTAATTTTAAATCAGCATCGTCTTCAATCAATACTATTGATGTTAGTTTCTTTGTCAGCTGGGACGCTAATGGGCGGAGCTTTTTTGCATTTACTGCCCGAAGCGATCGGGCATTTACCAGCTCAGTCTGTTTTCTTAACCACGCTGATTGCCTTTGTTGGCTTCTTCTTCATTGAGCGAGTTTTACACTGGCATCACTGCCACAAAGAGCGACACGAGCGAAAAATTTTAGGCGCCATGAACTTGACAGGCGACACAGTTCATAATTTTTTGGATGGTCTAATTTTGGCGGCTGCTTTTTCGGTGGACGTCAAAATTGGGTTTGCCACAGCGATTGCGATTGCTCTCCATGAAATTCCCCAAGAAGTCAGCGATTTTGGCGTCTTACTTCACTCGGGGTGGGAGAAGAAGCGAGCCTTACTCGCTAATTATTTGGTTTCACTGACGATTGTGGCGGGAGCAGTCATTGGCTTTTTATTGGCGGAGCAAGCGGAGGCACTCAGTTTTTGGTTAATGCCAGTTGCTGCTGGTGGTTTTATTTATATCGCCGCCGCTGACTTAATGCCAGAAATTAGACAGGAAAAAGATCTAGGCAAGTCATTACTTCACATGACCATTTTTATTACTGGAGTGTTTCTGATGTTTTTGATGGCGCAGGGTGAATAAATATATTTGATCTATATAATGGTGGCATGTTCCAAAAGTTGAAGCAGTTTTTGTTTGTGCCCTCGCGTGAGTTTGTTGCAACGGCGCCCATTCACTATGTGTTAAAAAGCCTGTCTAGTTGGAACTTGTTGGGGTGGAAGCCATTAGCAACAGTTTTGTATGCCAGTCCCCAACTGAGAGCTGGGTGGACCAAGCTAGACGTCAACGAACGAATCATTGAGGTACCTTGGGTGTATTCTCAGTTGAACTTTAAGAAAAAAGGCAAGGTTTTGGATATTGGTTGGCTAGAAAGTACCCTACCAATTTCTTTGGCGACAGCAGGGTTTAGTGTCACTGGTTTAGATATTAGATCAGGCGAATTAACTCATCCAAATTTTGAAGGTTTGGTGGGTGACATTTGTGAGACAAAGTTGCCCTCGAACAGTTTTGATTATGTGATTTTACTTTCAACTTTGGAGCACATTGGTTTAAATACTCTATATGGTCGGGCTGCTAGTGGCAGTTCAGACAAGAAAGCGGTTGAACAATGTCTGCGTGTCTTGAAGCTCTCAGGCAAGTTGCTGATTACCACTCCCGTGGCTAAACAGGCGGCGGTCAATGATTTTATGCGGATTTATACGCCGGCTATTTTGAAACGGTTGGTTAGGAATGGCGCCATTGAGTCACTTGAGTTTTTTAAAGCCAATCAAAATCGAACGGCTTGGAGTGTGACGTCTGAAAACGATTTACCAACACCACCAGATTTTGGGGTGGCGCTGGTGGTGGTGAAGAAAGGTCAATAAACATATGTTAGAAACAGAACGGCCAAAAGTTGGTGTAGCGGCGATTATTTTTACCACTGCTTCATTTGATGGAGCGAGGGTTCAGAATTAAATAGGAGTAGTAATGAAAATTCACTCAGGAATGAACAAAGATAATACTGCCTTGATTGTGATTGATCCAATCAACTCTTGCGCTCATGAAAAGTGCGAAACACCAGACTGGAATATTCACTTCTCAAAGATTAGAAAAATGTTGCCAAAGTTGAATAATTTTCTTAAGCAGTATCGAAAGCAAGTTGGTGGCTTAGTGGTGGTAACGACCATCACACCTTGGACCAAAGAATATCTGGCCGATAATCTTAACGAACTGTACAAAGACCCAGGGGCAGAGTACTACTCTGAGGACACCACTGGGTTTGACGAACAGTTTTACACGGTAGAAGTCCAAAAGAGTGATTTGGTGATCGCCAAAAATACTTATGATGTTTTTACGAATAAAAAGTTACTAGAAGAACTACAAGGACGGGGCGTCAAGTACATTGTGATTGCTGGAATATTTTCTGACGGCTGCGTTTTGGCTTCGGTGATTGGCGGCTTTTCGCATGGTTACAACTTTGTGATTTTGAAAGATTTGATTGAAACGACAGATCAAGATGAGCGACAGCAGTTGCAAAAATTATTAATTGACGTTACTTTTCCCAAGATGTATGGGAGGACGGTGGACTCAGATAGCTTCTTGGCTGAAATGAGCTAACCTCACTTTATACAACAGGTTTTGGAGATTCAACTAAGGTAACATTTCGCTATGCCCATTCACCTCTAACGTGTTCGTCACCATCCATCATTACTACCTTGAGAATTTCACTCGAAAGATCAGAGTAGACTCCACCCTCAACAGTTATTCCTTCGCGACCATAGGGAGATCTTACCCTGCTTCCGATTTGGCATGAAGCTATAAACTCTAGAGGACTTTGAAAAGTCACTTTTTCGTCTCGGGGTGGAAATAGTGTAGCACCGCGAATCTCAAGGGGCGTCATATTACTCCTTTGTTAGTCCTACTAGATCGGTATAGCACTGAGGTCAAATGGCAAGTGAAAATTGAATATCATTAATTGACAGATGTAAGTCTACGGTTTTACGTTCAGCGCTCAGGGCAGCATCTCAACTTCAGACTGACGAGGTTGAGGACTAGTTTGGTTTAGCAAAGTGTATTACTAGAATTGTATAATCGAACTCATGCAAGATAAAAACTCTCTCCAAACTGCTTTGACAAGATATAAAAGAAGTAATTATCACGTTCAAACTTGGGAAGAATATGTTCCTGAGTTGAATACTATGTCAAAAAAAGTAATTGACTACATTAAAAAGAACACTATTACCATTGACGCGGTTGTGCCACTGCTCAGGGGAGGAAATATTCCGGCTACGTATTTAGCCTACAAATTAGATATCCTTAGAATTTTGCCCGTTCAATATAAATATTTTTTTGTTAATAAAACAAGGTGCGAACTGAGAAAACTCCAAGGAATTCAAAAAGATTTGATTAAAACAAAAAAACCCAATTTTTTGTTAATTGAGGGTAATCATTGCTATGGCAATCAAGCTAAGTATGCTGCCAAAGATTTAAAAAAGGATTTTCCTGACTGCAGAATTATTTATGGCGCTTCAAATATTGATTACAGGTATCAAGATGTGGTAGAAGATGCGGAAGCAACCTTTTATGGCGAGCTTACAAACTGTTGTAAAGAGCTGACAGACGAGGAGTGTAAAAAATTAGGCATTCAATATAAAAAGGAGCTGCTTTTCCCTTGGGAAACAGTTGATGAAGAGTGGGAGATTGTTGAGCTAAAACAACACCGGTACAATAACTTGGATAGCATTATGGCTAATTCGCCACTGGTGGCGGAGTATCCGCTGGAGTAAGCGCAAGAATCACTTTTTTCTGTAATAAACAGCCTATTTTAAATCATTCAAACCTCTGAATGGCAAAATATCGTTAAACATGTCTCAAAAACCAGGAATCGATCTACCAGTCTTTTTTTGAAAAAAGGTGACCGTTTTGGAACGGTGTCTTCATGGTGACCCCATCCGGATTCGAACCGGAGTTACCAGGATGAGAACCTGGTGTCCTAGGCCTCTAGACGATGGGGCCGCCTTGCCAGGATAAGAAAGTATCTTAACCTTGGCTGTTAACAGCGAAATTATACTTTGTTCTGATCAGATCCTCAACTAGCCACTTGATTACGACCCTTAAATTGTTTTGGTATATTGCATTTGCGCATGTTAGACTATCACTAATTAGATTCAGGGGGGCTTTATATGAACAGAGACAGCGTTGTCCAGTATCTAACCAGTGCCAAGATGTTGAGCTACATTGCTTTGGGCAGAGCTATCTTCAAAGATTTGCCTCATATTCCACAAAACGTCAAAGAATCTCTGATGAAAATTATCCCTTGGCTGACCATTATTGGTGCGGTTCTGATGGCTGTGGCTGGGATTGAACACCTGATGTTTGCGATGGGAGTTAGAGCGATTAGAATTTTGTTTGGTTCCTCAACCTACTGGGTTTTGACTGGCGTACTTGAATTAGTTGCCGCCTACCTCGCCTTTTTAGCCTTTCCACTGCTCAAGGAGAAAAAATACAACGGCTGGGTGCTGTTGTTCTGGAACTGTGTTTTGGGTTTGGTGATGAGCGTGGTCACTTTAGCCTTTGTGTTGGGCAACCTAGTTGGTGCGGTTTTGGCTGCAGCAATTAGTTTCTACCTGGTCTATGAATTCGAGCCGCTGTACAAGAGCTCGATGAAGAGTGTGATGGTCTCGACAGACACCAAGCCAAAAACCAACAAGAAGTAAGTAACTGGCCAGCAGTCCGCAAAAATTTCTATGAAACGCTTTTTTGTTCAATTGTTTAAAGTGGCAATCTTTTCGTCGGTCGGAGTGACTTCAGCGCTCTTCACCTTGTTGGTGGGTATTATTGTCGTGACACTGATTGCCACTGGTTTTAGTGCTGGCGAAGATTCAGCCGCCGTTTCAGTTTCAGACAGAGAGTATGTAGTGGGTAAAGAGCGCAGTACTCAGGAGTTGCTGGTGATCCCTATCTCTGGTGTGATTATGGGCGAAGCTGAACCGGTTGAGGATTGGTTAGCTGGTATTTCTACTGGAGTGACGTATGGCTATCAGGTCAAGGAAGAACTAGCCAAAGCTGCAGAGGAGCCAAACATTAAAGGTATCTTGCTTCAAATAAATTCTCCCGGCGGCACCATCTATGGTAGTAATGCCATTTTGGATGGGGTAACTGAGTACAAACAGAAGACTGGTAAGCCGGTGGTGGCCTACGTTAATGGCTTGGCTGCTTCTGGCGCCTACTGGTCAGCGATTGGTGCCGATAAGATAGTGGCAGACACTGGCACTACCATTGGCAGCATTGGGGTTATTTTTGGCCCTTTTAAGTACTATGACTCAGTGGTGAGTGAAGATGGCGGTTTGCTGGCAGGTGGGGTGGTCACTCAAAAGGGGATTCAAACTACCTATATTACTGCCGGTAAGTCAAAAGATTTGGGCAATCCCTATAGACAATTAACTCAAGAAGAACTTGGTACTCTGCAAAACATGGTCAATCAAGCCTACGACCAGTTTGTAGCCAAAGTTAGTCAATACAGGCAGATTGAACCCCAAATCATCAAAACTCAAATTGGCGCTTTGGTTTATAGCGAAGAGCAAGCCAAAGAAATCAAGTTGATTGACGAGATTGGCAGCAAGCAGTTTGCGTACCAACTATTAGCAGAACAGGCTGGAGTGGGGGACAATTATAAAATCACTCGGCTCAAGCAAGAGCCCACTTTTTGGGGATCGCTGCTTTCGGCAATTTCATCAGTCAGTACCCGTCGAGCTCAAACCTCAATCTGTCAACTCCACTCAATGATCCTGGCTTATGACGGTGATTTAACCAGCCTCTGCCAATAACTGCCAAGCCTCAGCTTCATTCTCCTAACATTCAATTCTCCTAACTTGTATTCTCTGTCTACACTCTGCATAATGAGTACAGCTGTTATGCAATTTTTCGAAACATTTGCACACTTGTTTTATCCCCGGCGGTCAAACAACCACCGCCCGCGGGTGCTGCACGAGGAAAGTTTCTTGTCGTTGGTGGGTTTAGTAGTTGGTTTCTTTATATTTATTTTGATTTCTAATCAACTCAATTCCAAGCTTGGTAATGTTTTGGGGTTCGCGTCTGACATTACCATGATTGATGTGATCGCTCAGACCAATCAAGAACGGGCCAAGAACGGCTTAGGAGCTTTGACCTATAATGAGCAACTTTCTCAAGCAGCCGCGACCAAAGCCCAAGATATGTTTGCCAAACAGTATTGGGCACATCAAGCCCCCGATGGCACTGAACCCTGGGCGTTCATCTCAGGTGCCGGCTATCAGTACGTTGCGGCCGGAGAGAATTTGGCCAGAGATTTTGCCATTACTTCTGACATGGTGGCGGCTTGGATGGCCTCACCGACTCACGCTGCCAACATTATGAATCCTCGGTATCAAGAGATAGGTATAGCCGTCGTCAACGGTACGTTGGAGGGTATGGAGACCACGCTTGTCGTTCAGATGTTTGGTCGACCAGTGACTCAAGCGGCCGCGCCTCAAGTTTCTCCTCAAGCAGCCCAAGCTCAGGAAGTCGTCACAGTGCCAACAGCGCCAACAGCTCAGGCAGAGCAATCAGTGGCTAATCTGCTGCCATCAACTCAAGAGAGCCTGGAGCCAAATATTCGCCCAGTGTTAGCTGAGTCAGCTGTACCCGCAGGTAGCCTGACAAATCGACAGCCAATCTTTTCTCCAACCGAACTGATTAAAGCGTTTGGTTTATCAGTTCTAATTATGTTAGTGGTGACGCTGATTTTTGATTGGGTGATTAGCCATCGCAAAGGTACCGTCAGGCTGGTCGGTCTCAACTTGGCTCACATCATTTATCTGCTTACCAT
>Ga0210057_1007082_pt1 | contig 13735 bp, 10 predicted proteins | sample CryGeyCG2114_010_2_FD_183968 | JGI IMG/M metagenome (GOLD analysis project Ga0210057, IMG submission 183968) | Groundwater microbial communities from aquifer - Crystal Geyser CG10_big_fil_rev_8/21/14_0.10 (SPAdes) (version 2) | ecosystem: Environmental > Aquatic > Deep subsurface > Groundwater ... | reverse complement strand
TGGTATAAAATCTATTTCTTGAACTGATGGAACTCTGAACGAAAAAGTAGTTTTGTCGTTGGCGTTAGTAACAGCGAAATCACCAAGACTAATTATATCCATTCCTATCAAAAGTTGGGGCTGCTTACCCTCTGATACGTTATCGTCGGGGATAAGTTGTACTTCTGTCACTCGTACATGAGGCACTATTACTTTGTTGGGCAATGCGATGTTAACGAGATAAGTATTGTTTGAAGATTTTCCGCCAGCATGCCTTGTTTCTCGCACTCCCGTAGGTTGTAATTTCAAATCATCTACAACCTTTTTTGTTATTGCAGAGTGTGTTGCGCCAGTATCCCATATTGCAAGATATTCTTTTAATTCAATATTTTGTGCCCTTGCTTCTTCTGGGGTAACAGGCAGAAACACACTTACCTGATTAAATAGCACTCTTGCTCGTCCGTCATATCTAGTAGTAAAGGCGTGGTGTCGCATAGAATCAAGAAAGCGCTACCCGAGAGTGAAAGGTTTGGGTATAACTTTCTTGACCGGGGAGACATTGTTGAATTAAAAAATTTCCGAGTCCAAATTTCTTTTTAGCGTCTGTGTATGCTTCCATTTCTGTATCATAAACGGCTTGCACCTCTTGGTCCCTAATAACAAGAAATTTCCCCTTGTATTTCTCTACAAGCTCGTCTTGATGGGATTTGAAATATTCAAGTTGTTTTTTGAGATAGTCGCTTGTCATATTTAAGATATTATCATATTGAAATGGCTTGACGCGGCGAGCCAGTTTTCCCGTATATGGCGGCGCAAAGCGCCGCCGAAACGCTGGGCAAAAAAGACGAAAGTTTGATACTGGAGTATCTACATAACTTCGTTAGAACTCATTTTATCAAAAATTCCTGAAAAAAACCAGTGCCCGCCGCCAGCGGCTTTGACATACTTATCTATCTTTGCTTCTTTGGAGCTTCGGCGAACACTCTAAAACTTTAGCCAAAAACTTCGGCTGTACCTTGTATTTAACAAGATTATTAGGTGGAGTTGGATACCGTACTAGGCTCACGCCTATCAAAGTATATCACTCCAGCCTGCCCGCCTCTGGAGGGACCTCGGTATCCAACTTTTAGTCTTTTTCTGTTGTTTATTCTTCCCGTAAGATGTACAATTGTGCACAGTAGAGGCATTAAGGAACTATGCCAAGCAATGAGGAAAAATTACCGGAACTCTTGACCATAAAACAGGTGGCCAAAATCTTAAATGTTCACCCCACGACGCTTAGGCGCTGGGACAAAAGCGGCAAGCTCAAAGCTCTTCGCGTAGGCACAAGACGAGGTGTGGGTACCTGCCCGCCGAAGCCTTGCTGTGCCCTCTGAAGCTCCAAGCGAAGGATGGGGCGCAGGCGGGGACGCCAGCCTCTTAAACCGCTTCAAGGTTTTAACCTGTACTGAGCGGCGTCGAATGTATCAAAAATACCAGATTTTTTGACAGAAAAATATGAAGATTAAAGATTTACCAAAACATAAGAGGCCCAGAGAAAAGCTGTCTGAAAAGGGAGCGGAGAATTTGAGCGATCCCGAACTTCTGGCGATTCTTATTCGTACCGGTCGGGCAGGTAAAAGCGCTTTGGATATTGCTAAGGAAACGTTAAAAAAATACCCCCTGTCGAAACTTTTGTCTGTTGCCAAAGACGAACTCACCGGCATTAAGGGCTTGGAGGACACCAAAGCTATTACCATCAAGGCGGCTTTAGAGCTTGGCAAGCGCGCAGTTGGTTCGTTTCATGATTCTCTTCCTGTTCTCGGTTCTGTAAAAGCAGCTGTTGCCCAGCTTGCAGATTTGCGGGGTAAACAAAAAGAATATTTTATGGCTCTGTACTTGAACGCCCGTAAGCAACTTGTGTACAAAGAAACTCTTTCTATCGGTACGCTTACCGAGACTTTAGTTCATCCGCGCGAAGTTTTTGAGCCGGCTATACGCTACCTTGCCAGTTCAATCATACTGGCGCATAATCATCCATCAAAAAACATGGAAATCTCCGATCAAGATATCAAAATCACAGAAAAATTAATCCAATCAGGTGCGATTCTCGATATTGAAGTGCTGGATCATATTATCATTACCGATGACGGGTATGTCAGTTTTAAAGAGAAGGGATTACTTTTTAAGTAACATTAATCTATGCCGCAACTGGAAAACATTGAAGCAATTGAAAAAAGACTTTGGGGCGCGGCGGATACACTCCGCGCCAACTCCAATTATGCCAGCAATGAATATTTTATGCCGGTGATGGGGCTGGTTTTTTTGCGCCATGCCTACAGCCGGTATTTGGCGGTAAAAGATGAAATTGAAGCTAATTTGCCAACAAGAGGCGGTGTCAAAAGAGAATTAACCAAAGAAGATTTCGGCAAAAAATCCGCAATTTTTTTACAGTCCAAGGCTCAATTTGATTATCTAGTGGGTTTAAAAGACAGCAATGACCGCGCTAGAGCAATAATTGACGCAATGGAGTTGATAGAGGTTGACTATGAAACCTTACGAGGAATTTTGCCTAAGCAGGAATATCGCGAACTGGATAATGAAATTTTAGGTCAACTCTTACGCGCGCTGAATCCTGAAGAACTCAAAAAGGTTGACGGCGATGTATTCGGCAGAATTTATGAATATTTTCTTACCCAGTTTGCCGATCAAAAGGCGCATGACGGGGGGGAGTTTTTTACGCCGGTTTCGTTGGTGTCGTTGATTGCCAATGTCTTGGAGCCTCTAAAAGGTACAGTGCTTGACCCGGCCTGCGGTAGCGGCGGAATGTTTGTCCAAAGCGCGCGTTTTGTGGAAAGCCTACATCAAAATCCAAACGATAACCTAAGTTTTTATGGGCTTGAGAAAAACGGTACGACGATCAATTTAGCCAAAATGAATTTGGCAGTGCATGGTTTGGTGGGTGATATCAAAAAAGCGATTACCTATTACGAAGATACGCACAATCTGTTTCAAAAAGCTGATTTTGTGATGGCTAATCCGCCGTTTAATGTGGATGAAATTGACGCGGACAAAATTAAAAATGACCCTCGATTACCTTTTGGCCTGCCCGGTGTGAACAAGAAAGGCAAGGTTTCAAACGGCAACTACGTCTGGATAAGTTATTTTTACAGCTATCTCACCGATAAAGGTCGTTCCGGATTTGTGATGTCTTCTCAAGCCTCAAGCGCTGGGAAAAGCGAAGCCAAAGTGCGGGAGAAACTGATTGAAACCGGTCATGTGGATATTATGATCGCCATCCGCTCCAACTTTTTCTATACCCGTACTGTCCCGTGCGAACTCTGGTTTTTTAATAAAGCCAAACCACAAGAACTTAAAAACAAGGTGCTGATGATTGACGCGCGCAGTATCTTTCGTAAGGTAACACGAAAGATTTATGATTTTAGTCATGAGCAACTCCAAAATATTCTTTCTATTACATGGCTCTACCGCGGTGAAACCAAGCGCTTTCATGACTTGGTAATAAACTATGTTTCTGCCACGCTCAACGAAGCTGTACAAAGCATTCCTCTTGCGCGCGACTATGAAACCGTTTTTGCTAAATTAGACAAGGAGCTTGAGCCGTTTCTGGCGACACTCCCCCAAGACGGAAAACAACAAAAAACAGTCAAAGAATTAGCCGATTGTCAGAAAGTTTATAAAAACAATATCCAGATATTTTCAAAATTAGCTCAAGAAAAAGACGAGTGGTGGAAAAAACAAAATAAAGACATTGTGAAACTAACTGTTGTGATTAAGGAATTAGAACTGCTTGCCGAGGAAAACAATAAACTGATTAAAGAAGCGGAGCTAATGTATCGACTCATGAATCGCTTGATCGATGAAGGCCTTAATACGCACAACGCTAAAGGAAGCGGTGAATGGAAAATGCGAGAAATTGCCAGCTTCAAAAAACAAACCGAAGAAGCGCGCGATAACGCAGTGAATCAGCTAAAACTAGCCCGTTATTTTTACCATCAAGCCGAGTGGTTGGTGGAACGTTTTCCGGATGAAAAACTGCGCGATGTAGAAGGGTTAGTCAAGCTGGTTGACAAAGAAGAACTGAAAGAAAACGACTGGAGCTTGACCCCGGGCAGGTATGTAGGCGTAGCGCCGGAGGAAGAAGATCCGGATTTTGACTTTGGCGAGGCCATGCGCGCCATTCATACCGAATTGGAAAACCTAAACTCCCAAGCCGGTGATTTAGCGGAAAAGATTAGTGAGAATTTTAAGAAGTTGGGAATATGAAAAGAGCAAATATACCTATACAAAAATTTAAAGATGCTCCAATTCAAATAATTGATGGAGACCGCGGGATTAATTATCCTAAAGATTCCGAATGGCTGGAGAACGGACATTGCTTATTTTTAAATACAGGGAATGTTACAGAAAACGGTTTCAATTTTAATAACTGCCAATTTATTTCTTTTGATAAAGATCAAATTCTGGGAAAAGGCAAACTGAAAAGGAACGATTTGGTTATGACGACTCGAGGAACGGTTGGAAATGTTGGCTATTATAACAATAAAGTCCCTTTCGAAAATATCCGCATTAATTCAGGGATGGTGATTTTTAGAGTTGACCAGGCAGAAATTATGCCTTCCTTTTTGTATCAATACTTACGCTCGGCTCATTTTTATAAGCAAGTAAATGCTTTAAGAACTGGAGCCGCTCAACCGCAATTACCGATCAGAGATATTAAGTGTATTAAGATTCAAATACCGCAAATAGCCGAACAAGATAAAATTGCCGGCATTCTCTCCGACTACGACGACTTTATCGACACCAACCGCCGCCGGATACAGCTTTTAGAAGAAACGGCGCGATTACTTTTCCGTGAGTGGTTTGTGTATTTCCGCTTTCCGGGGCACAAAAAAATAAAAATTGCTGATGGCGTGCCGGAAGGATGGAGAAGGAAAAAAGTTAAGGATCTTGGCGTTATTGTTACAGGGAAAACTCCATCGACGAAAAACGCAAGCAATTTTAACGGTGCAGTTCCCTTTATTAAAACGCCAGACATGCATCAATCGTCGATTATTATTAACACAGAAGAGCTTTTAAGTGAAACTGGTGCAAGTTCTCAAAACAATAAATTCCTACCATCATGGTCAATTATGGTCTCATGTATCGGTACTGTTGGGATTGTCGCGATGAATTTATTTAAAGCACAAACCAATCAACAAATAAACTCTGTTATCCCAAGAAAAGAAATTTATCGATACTATTCATTCTTTTGTTTATCACGATTAAAACCACTTTTAGAAGCAATTGGAGGTGGATCTACAATGGCGAATGTTAATAAAAATAAGTTTGAAAATTTAAATGTCTTAATTCCACCAGAAGATATCCTAAAAGAATTTCACGAGACAGTGGATCCATTATTTAAACAAATAGCAATAGTGTTACAACAAAACCAAAAACTTGCTCAAGCACGCGATTTGCTTTTGCCAAAATTAATGAAAGGAGAAATAAGAGTATGACAAAGATTAAATATTCTATCAGGAATTGTAAATTTGACTTAATAACTGTTTTTTCTGCTTTTGTATCTTATTATTTAGCATTCAAACTTGCCGCGAATTCAAACGCTTTGTTGGTTTGGTCGATCATTACGACAATTATCTTGTTTCTAATAATTGTTTTTTTACGAACGAGGGATCGTAACTTCTATTTTATTGGGTTAGATAGTCGAGAAGATAGAGACGATTGGATCGGTAGAGGGAAATTTGAGTATTCCAGAATTTCAAAATCATTCATTATTACAGACTCTGAACCAGGATACATATATTCTAAGTGCTTGAATTGGAGTGACTACAAATTCGAGTTTGAATTCAAAATAATTAATACTTGCTTAGGTGTAGTTATAAGAGCTGTTGACTTGTCTAATTATGTAATGTTTCAAATGAGAGAGGATGGGATTAGACCGCATGTTAGAGTAAACGGCGGATGGCGGCCCTGGGAGCATAAAGAGGCAGGGCTGACCTTTAGTAAGAAGCTTTCGTTGGATAAGTGGTATAAATGTGTTCTTGTGTGCGACAAAGATTTAGTAGATATTAGGATATCTGCGAACAACGAAGGCGTTGTTTTTCATAGAACATGGACAATTCCTCACGAGCGTCTTGGTTTTCCATTCCCCCAAATAGAGAACGATCCTAAGCCAACGGTTATCCATTTTCCAATTGACTTAGACTATGGTACTGCTGGCTTTAGAGATTCTCATAATGAAAAGGCGTTTATAAAAAACGTTTTGATAGAAAAATTAAGTTATGGCAAAAATTAACGAAAATTCATTAGCTGAACAGCCGGTTTTGGATTGGTTCAAGGACAATTGTTTATGAAAAAGAATAAACAGATTGTCAAGCAGAACACATTTACAGAATTTCTGCTCTACACCACGCCTAATGGCAAGGTAAAAGTAGAGATATTTTTGCGCGACGAAACTGTCTGGCTAACGCAGGCGAAAATCGCCGAACTTTTTGATGTGGACAGAAGTGTGGTAACCAAACATCTTCAGAATATATTTTCAGAAGGTGAGCTGGAAAAAAATTCAACATGTGCAAAAATTGCACAAGTTCAAAAAGAAGGCCAAAGAGAAGTTGCGAGAAAAGTGGAGTTTTATAATCTCGACGCCATCATTTCCGTTGGCTATCGCGTAAATTCACAAAGAGCAACCCATTTTCGCGTCTGGGCGACACAGGTGCTCAAAGAATACATCATCAAAGGCTTTGCCATGGATGATGAGCGGCTGAAAAACCCCGACAATATTTTTGGCAAAGATTATTTTGAAGAGCAACTGGCCAGGATTCGCGATATTAGGTCTAGTGAACGGCGTTTTTATCAAAAAATTACCGATATTTATTCGCAATGCAGCGCTGATTACGATCCTAATACAGAAATCACCAAACAATTCTTTGCCACAGTCCAGAATAAATTACACTTTGCCATAAGCGGCCAGACTGCAGCGGAAATTATTTATCAAAGAGCCGACAGCAAAAAACCGTATATGGGTTTAACCAGTTGGAAAAACAGCCTCAAAGGAGCTATCCGGAAAACAGATGTCAGTATCGCAAAAAATTATCTTGATGAAAAAGAATTAAACCTGCTCAACCGTATTGTCACCATGTACCTTGATTATGCGGAAATGCAGGCACAAAAAGGTATTGTAATGTACATGAAAGACTGGGTAAACAGACTGGATGCTTTTTTGCAGTTTAATGAAGAGGATATTCTGAAAGATAGCGGCAAGGTCAGCCATGAGGTTGCCACAGAATTGGCGGAAAGCGAATATGAAAAGTATCAGGTGCTTCAAGACCGGATGCTTGAATCCGACTTTGACCGCGAAGTGAAAAAATTATTAGATTCTAAAAAGAAGAAAAAATGACCTATCTAAACGAAGACGCATTAGTACAACAAACAACCGCCGATTATTTAAAAGATCAACTCGGTTGGGAATCGGTGTATGCCTACAATCAGGAAACCTTTGGTTCAGAGGGGCTTTTAGGGAGAAATTCCGATCGGGAAGTTGTTCTCACGCGCTATTTGCGGCAAGCGCTAAAAAAGTTTAATCCCAAGCTTCCCGAAACCGCCTACGATGAAGCTGTGCGTCAGGTTGTAGATTATTCGCAAAGCCAGACGATGCTTGCTTCTAATTTTGATAAATACAAACTATTCAAAGACGGAGTATTGGTCTCTTTTCAGGGAGAACATGGTGAGATCAAACAAGAACGGCTCAAAATATTTGATTTTAATGAGGCGGCCAATAATTACTTTTTGGCCGTGCGCGAATTATGGGTACAAGGTGATCTTTACCGAAGGCGGATTGACATTGCCGGGTTTGTAAACGGAATACCGCTCCTATTTGTTGAGTGCAAAAACATTCATAAAGATCTAAAAAACGCGTACGAAAGAAACCTTGCCGATTACAAAGATACCATTCCTCACTTTTTCCATCACAACGCCATTGTCATGCTTGCCAATGGCGAAAAAGCCAAAGTTGGCACCATCACCGCTGGTTATGAGCATTTTCATGAGTGGAAACGCCTGTCAGAGTCCGATGCAGGTGTAGTAGATATGGAAACTCTTTTGAGAGGTGTTTGCGATAAGAAAAATTTCATGGATATTTTTGAAAACTTTATTATCTATGATAATTCCAGCGGTAAACAGATAAAAGTGCTGGTAAAAAATCATCAATATCTCGGTGTTAATCGGGTTATCAAAGCTCTAAATGATCCAAGCAGAGCTAAAGGAAAACTCGGCGTTTTCTGGCATACACAAGGAGCAGGTAAAAGTTATTCCATGGTCTTTTTTACCACCAAAGTGCACCGTAAGATAGGCGGTAACTATACGTTTTTAATCTGTACCGATCGTGATGATCTGGATACGCAAATATACAAAACCTTTGCCGGATGCGGTGTAGTCGATAATGACAAAAATCCTTGCCGGCCAGAAAGCGGCAGACACTTGGCTGAACTGATGAGCTACCACAAGGCTTATGTTTTTACTACGGTTCAAAAATTCAATCAGGAAGTAGTAGATCCTAATGAGGGGTATACCAAACGCAACGATATCATTGTGATCACCGATGAAGCACATCGCACTCAATATGGCACGTTGGCCTTGAATATGCGCAATGCTTTGCCACAAGCCAACTTTATCGGTTTTACCGGCACACCCTTATTTAAAAATGATGAAATCACAGCCAGGGTTTTTGGTGATTACATTTCCACTTATGACTTTCAACGGTCAGTGGAAGATAAATCTACGGTTCCTCTCTATTATGATTCGCGAGGCGATACTCTGGGTGTCGCCACCAATGATATCAACGAGCGCATTGCGGAAAAGTTGGAAGAAATTGAAATTGATGATATTGACGTAAGTCAGCGATTGGAAAAAGAACTAAGGCGGGACTACCACATCATCACTGCAAAAAAGCGTTTGAATCAAATTTCCAAAGATTTCGTTGATCACTACAGTACTTCATGGGAAAGCGGTAAGGCAATGTTTATATGTATCGATAAATTAACCTGTGTACGAATGTATGAATTGATTTCGCAATACTGGGATCAGAAATCAGTAGAAATAGAAGAATCGTGGAAATTGGCCGGAGGAGAAGAAAAAGAATATCTGCGTAAAAAACTGGACTGGATGAAAGAGACAAAAATGGCAGTAATTGTAAGTGAAGAGCAGGGCGAGGTTGAAAAGTTTAGAAAATGGGGTTTTGATATTACGCAGCACAGAAGACTTATTAAGAATGGTTTTGAACTTTTCGATGGAACGCGAATTGATGTGGATTCTGCTTTTAAAAAAGAAGAACACCCATTTAGAATTGCGATAATCTGCGCGATGTGGCTTACCGGGTTTAATGTACCAAGTTTGGCAAATTTATATCTAGACAAGCCACTTAAAGCACATACGCTCATGCAAGCTATTGCGCGTGCCAACCGGGTAAATAAAGATAAAAATAATGGATTGATTGTCGATTACTGCGGTATCCTCAAGAACTTACGTAAAGCGCTCGCAATGTTTACCGGAACAAGGGATTTCGGAAGGCTTGACGGCCTGGGGCCGGATGAATTAGATCCAACCAGAACCAAAGAGGAGTTGCTTGAAGACTTAAAACAAGCGATCGGCTTGGTAAGCGATTTTCTCCATGAGCGAAAGGCTTCACTTGATGCCATTATTAACACTATTGGATTTGAAAGAAACAAGGCGATTGTTGCGGCTAAAGAAGCGGTGAATGAAAATGATGAAACCAGAAAGAAGTTTGAGATTATGTGCCGTGAGGTATTTATCAAATTCAAATTTTGTCTTACATTCCCCGGGGTAAATTCCTATCGTAATCAGTATAACGCCATAAATATTATCTACAAAAGTTTACAGAAAGACCGCGATCAAGCGGATATCCACGATATTATTAAACAACTGCATAAAGTTATTGATGAATCGATTAGCGTTACGCCCGACAAATCCAAAGAATCCAATAAGCCCTACGACATTAGCAAAATTGACTTTAACCGGTTGCGGTCAGAATTTGAACGCGCTAAAACCAAAAACACCACGGTACAAAGCCTTAAATGTATGATTGAGGAAAAACTTAAACATCTCATTCAAAGAAATCCGTTACGGACAAACTTTCAAGAACACTACGAAAAGATAATTTATGAGTACAACAAAGAAAAAGATCGGCAAAATATAGAAGCTACTTTTGAAGAGTTATTGAAATTCGTACAAGAGCTGGATGAGGAAGAAAGCCGAGCAGTACGAGAAGAGCTAGATGAAGAAACTCTAGCTATTTATGACCTTTTGACAAAACCAAATTTGAAACCTCAAGAAATCAAAAAGATAAAGCAAGTAGCGAAAAAACTATTGGTCAAACTCAAGGAAAAATTAAAAAATCTATATCGTTGGCAAGACAGGGAACCGTCTCGCGATACCGTAAAAGTAATGATAAGAGATTTTCTGTGGAATGAAAGAACAGGATTGCCTACTGATTTTTATACGATTCATGAAGTTGAAAAGAAAACACAAGAAGTGTTCTATCATGTTTATCGAGCATATCCGACCGTACCTTCACCGTATTATGCTGTGGCGACAGATTGATCAAATGATTTATAAACTCTACACCCTCACGCCGCCGTTGAAACTTTGGCGGGCAGGCACGTCGGAGGAAATAAAAATTATTGAAAGGATTTTTTAAATGGCAAAGATAAAAGTTTTAGACATCCGAGACCCTATAAAAATAAAAAAGATTTATACAAATGAATTTAATGCTCGAGTAGACAAAATGGTTAAAAGATCTTTGGAGTTACCCACAAGTTACACTTCAAACGCTCCTCAATCTCATTTAGGTGAAGCGACAGAATGTTTTATCCACGGATTTTTTAATGCATCTATAGCATTGTCAAGAACAACGTTGGAACAAGTCCTTAAAAATAAATTAAATATCGATAAAAGCGAAATAATTGACCTAACATGCTTAATAACGTTGGCAACTGCTCAGAAGCTGTTGAGTGATGAGCTTAAAAGTAGTGCAATAAAGGTACAAAAATGGGGCAACGCTTATGTCCACGATACAACAAAAAAAGATCCAGAATATACAAAACAGAAAAGTAGATCAAAAGAAGTTCTATTGTCAGTAAAAAAAATTATTGAAACACTATATCCATATAGAAGTGATTAGTGTGGAACAAAATACCGACTAGTTAGTTTATAAACTCTACGGCATAACGCCGTAGGTAATTTAGATTGTGGGGGGTGAATTGGTACCATGAATAAAAATAAAGAAGCCAAAGAACTTTCAGAAAACGGGGTACTCAATATTAGCGAGGGTATCCCAGATTATTATATTTTTAGATCCTCAACCGGAGATGTGGGTTTTGTTCAGATTGAAGAGGAGATGGAGCAACTTAATAACTACTGTTGGCTGATTACTCAAGGTGTTAACGAAAAACTCGACAATCTATGTAATCAAATAGTGCAGAGAAAAAATAATCCAAATAAAGTTATTGATATGTGGGTCGATGTTGAAATAACTAACGAAGATACCTTAGCAGGACTTACCGAGCTTTCATTTGCCTTTTCTTTATCAGTACCCAATGAAGAAGCGTTAAGAATACGAGATGAAGTCGCATTTTTTCAGGCAGTAAAGGCAGGAATACGCAAATCCGGCGGTGGTGGCGGTGGCGGAGGAGGTCCGACAGATGAAGAATATCAGGAAGCCATAAAGCAAATCGTTTCTGGAGCTATCGTTTCGGACAAAGTGATTGACATCTATTCGGCAACTGGACTAAAAACACCGGACATCTCGATTCTCTCTGATGAGTTTTTGGCAGAAGTAAAGGGATTACCTCATAAGAATTTAGCCTTTGAGATGCTGAAACGTCTTTTGAATGACGAAGTTATAACCATGATGAGAAGTAACCTGGTAAAATCACGGTCTTTTGCCAAGATGTTGGAAGATACGATAAAGAAATACCAAAACCGCACCATTGAGGCAGCCCAAGTGATAGCAGAGCTTGTGGAATTGGCTAAAAAGATACGGGCAGAAAAAGAAAGAGGAAAAGAAATTGGATTATCTCCAGAAGAAGTAGCCTTTTACGATGCGCTTTGTGTCAATGAAAGCGCCATCCGGGAATTAGGAGACGAAACACTTATGCAGATTGCCCGGGAGATGGTTTCCCTGCTTCGCAAAAACACCACGATTGACTGGACGATAAAAGAAAACATTCAGGCTAAGCTGCGGGTTTATGTTAAAAAGCTATTGCGAAAGTATAACTACCCACCAGATAAACAGGAAAGCGCCACCAAGACCGTTTTAGAACAGGCAAATTTACTTTGCAAGGACTGGAGTGGTGAATGATAAATATACTTGAAAAACAATTTGACCCAACTTCGCTAAAGCTACGATGGACAAGTAAGTTGGCGAAGAAGATTGTTAACACAGAGTATGAATACAATTAAAGAATGTTTTGAAGAAATTCTGCGGGGGAACAAAGATGAGAGTCGGCGGGCGGCGCGGCGAGTGAGGAAATTAGTATTCGGTTCGGAGGTAAACGATAAATATCAAGATATTAAGAATCTGGTCGAAAATGCCCCGGCGGTATATGAGAAAATTTCTGAAGACTGGAGGCGAGAAAATTTTACGGTGGCCGTTTCAGTAATATATTTTTTGCGTGATAAAGAAGCCAAACCGAATTTCCTTTTCCCTTGGCTTTTCCAGTTATTGCTGCATCCCAATGGAGTCATTCGCTACGCGTCAGTCCGTATGCTCTCACTCGAACTTGGACCGCTAACTGTTTACATTCGTATTCCCGACTTCAAACCCGGCGGTTTGACCGGTTTAAAGCCGGAACAAGCTGATACCATCTTATTATCTCTCTTTATGGATTTAAACAAACTATTGGAAATTGTATGGAAGCCGGCGTATAAAAAATACAAATATATTTCCTCTCTTCCGATTGGCCCCTACAAGTCAATCCAAATGGTTATGGCCAGGATAGAAGAGCTCTGCGGAGCGGAGTATGTGGGTAAACTCGCCGAACAATACCGCCTTAAGAGCTATTTAGAAGCGTATGAAAAAAAATAAACAACCGCCGGACAACCAAATCACTATCTACCAATCACCCGACGGCGGGGTGAATATAGAGGTGTTGTACGCCAATGAAAATATCTGGTTGACGCAGAAAAAGATGGCGGAGCTGTTTGATACCACTCCGCAAAACATCACTTTGCATTTAAAAAATATCTACAAAGAGAGTGAGCTTGAATCAATGGCAACTTGTAAGGATTTCTTACAAGTTCAACAAGAGGGCAAGAGAAGAGTATCGCGCAGCCTCTCATTCTATAGCTTGGAAGCAATAATCGCCGTTGGTTACAGGGTTAACTCGGAGAGAGGTACACAATTTCGTCAATGGGCAACGGGGATTCTCAAAAGCTATATCCACAAAGGCTATGCGTTAGATAGTAATAGATTCAAATATGGTTCCCGTTTTAGCGCTAGGTATTTTGATGAGCTTTACGAAGAAATCAAAGACATTCGTACCAGCGAACGGATGATTTATCAGAAAATTACCGATATTTACGCAACCGCTATTGACTATTCACCAAAAGCGTACGAAAGCAGACAGTTTTTCGCTACAGTCCAGAATAAACTTCATTTTGCCATCACCGGAGAAACCGCCGCGGAAATAATTACCAACCGAGTAAGCTGTAAGAAAGACAAAATGGGGCTTACTTCGTGGCG
>Ga0210057_1007081_pt1 | contig 13736 bp, 9 predicted proteins | sample CryGeyCG2114_010_2_FD_183968 | JGI IMG/M metagenome (GOLD analysis project Ga0210057, IMG submission 183968) | Groundwater microbial communities from aquifer - Crystal Geyser CG10_big_fil_rev_8/21/14_0.10 (SPAdes) (version 2) | ecosystem: Environmental > Aquatic > Deep subsurface > Groundwater ... | reverse complement strand
CCGCCATTAAAGTAGGGCAAGCGAGGGGAGTAATTTTACTTACTTTGCGCCAACTGCGCATCCCTGTATATGAATTTACTCCGCTTCAAGTTAAGCAGAGTGTTACTGGGTATGGTCGGGCAGAAAAAGGTCAGCTTCAGCGCATGGTTAAAGTGTTGTTGCAGGTTAAAAAATCAATTACGCCAGATGATGCGGCCGATGCTTTGGCCGTAGCGCTGACGTGCGGGAGTTCCCTCAAATTATTATCAAAAACACTAGCTAATTAGTATCTTTTTTGATACACTACAGGCATGTTTAATTTTAAAATTATTTAAACATATGGGAAAAATCAATGTTGCAATTAATGGTTTTGGGAGGATTGGGAGGCATTCACTCAAAGTTATACAAGAGAAACACCAAGACACGATGGAAGTCGTCGCAATCAATGATCTTACTGACAACAAAACTCTCGCGCATCTTCTCAAATATGATACGGCTTATCCAAGTTTGGATTACGATGTCTCATATGATGACTCACATCTTATTGTTGGCGGGCAAAAAATAAATGCCTATGCAGAAAAAGATCCAGCCCAATTGCCGTGGAAAGATTTGAAAGTAGATGTAGTTATTGAATCGACCGGTGTATTTCGCACCAAAGAAAAAGCTGGTTTGCACTTACAAGCAGGCGCAAAAAAAGTCGTCTTGTCAGCTCCTGGAAAGGGCGAGGGAATTACTACTTATGTTCGTGGTTTAAATTGCGCAAGTTATAAAGATAATAAAGAAGACATTATTGACAATGCGTCATGTACGACGAATTGTACGGCATCGGTCATGCGGGTAATGGAAGATAGTTTTGGCATTGAAAAAGCAATGCTTACAACAATTCACTCATACACGGCTGATCAAAATCTTCAAGACGGTCCGCACAAAGATTTGCGCCGTGCCAGAGCCGCGGCACAAAATATGGTGCCTACGTCTACTGGCGCCGCGATTGCCACAACTAAAGTTGTTCCTGAATTACAAGGCAAGTTTGATGGCATCGCAGTGCGCGTGCCGACTATTACAGTTTCTTTGGTTGATTTTAGTTTGGTACTCAAAAAAGATGTTACTGTAGAAGAAGTAAATAACGCCCTGCGTGAAGCATCACAGGGTCATCTCAAGGGAATCTTGGCTGTCACAGATGAACCGCTGGTATCGTCAGACTTTATTGGCAATGAATATTCTTCTATCGCTGATCTTGGACTTACTAAAGTAGTGGGTGGGAATCTTGTTAAAATAATTTCTTGGTATGATAATGAATGGGGATATGCAAATCGGCTTGTAGAGATGGCGGAGATAGTTGGTCGGTCAGTGTAGATTAGTTGTGGCGTACATATGAAATACGAAAAGTATCACCGCTTATAGCGGGATCCTCCGCAGAAGACGGAGTCCGTCCAACGGCGGACCGTCCGGAGGCGGGACGAAATTACGAACTACGAAACTATTAATTTTTTAGTTATGAAATCCATCAAACAACTCCGCAATCTCGCGGGCAAACGCGTGCTTGTTCGGGTCGATTTTAATGTTCCTATAAAAAACAATAAAGTTGTGGATAACACGCGTATTCTGGCTGCCATTCCTACTTTGAAATATCTAATTTTAAAGAAGGCAAAGATTATTTTAATGACCCATCTGGGTAGACCAAAAGGAAATGTGGTGACAGAATTAAGTGTAACACCTGTTGCTAAACGTCTTTCCGAATTGCTAAAAAAGAAAGTAGAAAAAATATCAGTATCTACTGGCAAAAAAGTTGAGAATGCTATTACGAAATTAAAATCAGGTGGTATTCTTTTTTTGGAAAATATACAATTTGAACCCGGTGAGATAACAAAAGATATTAAATTGAGCAAGACATTGGCATCTTATGCAGACTATTATGTAACAGACAACTTTGCTCAAGCACACCGTGATTATGCGTCGATTTCAGGCGTAACCAAGTATATTCCCTCATACGCTGGTCTACTTCTCGAACAAGAAATAAAAGGCCTTACAAAAGTTATCAAAAATCCAAAAAAACCTTTTGTAGTTGTTCTAGGTGGAATAAAAATGGAAACCAAGGTTCCGGTCATGAAAAATTTATTGCCAAAATGTGATTACATGCTTATTGGTGGCGGGATTTTGAATACCTATCTCAAAGCCAAAGGATATAGCGTAGGCAATTCACTCGTTGACATGAATTTCAAAAAAGAAGCTCTGCTTTATGGAAAAAATAAAAAAGTTATTAAACCAGTTGACGTTGTCGTAGGTACGCTAGATGGAAAAAAATATAGAGTTGTCGAAATAAAAAGTAAGTCACATGAGATTTGTAAAAAAGGTGAAGCAATTTTGGACTGCGGGCCAAAAACTATCCAACTATTTGCAACGTACATCAAAAAAGCACAGACATTAGTATGGAACGGCGCCATGGGCTATTTTGAACAAAAGCCGTATGATGTTGGGACTTTATCAATTGCCCGTCTTGTCGCATCGCGTTCAAAAGGGAAAGCATATGGCGTGATTGGTGGCGGAGAAACATTACAAAGTATGGATATGGTTGGAATGACCGAGTATATTGATCTTGTTTCTACTGGCGGAGGAGCAATGCTTGAATATTTGTCAGGAAAAGAATTGCCAGGAATAGTGGCTGTGAGTAAATAGTGTCTAAAATATATAGAAAGGCCAACAAATTATTGTTGACTTCTTATTTTTATGGTATACTATAGAAGTTCGTAAAGTTAAAAAGTTCTTAAAGTTTATAAAGAATTTTGTAAACACGGGAACTTTATAAACTTTTTAACTTTATACTTTTAACTTATATTTATGCCTGTCAAAAAAATAAACGGCAATGGTGTGAACCGTCTAAAAACACCACCAATATCTTCTCCAGAAGTGGAACATCCAAAGATGATCTGCCATCCTAGTCATCACCATTTACGCTGTGGTAGTTTTTGTAAAAAATTATTCGCGACTTTTATTGGAATTTTTCTTGTTTACCTAATAGTGTTCCTTGGTGTGCTTATTAGGAATGAAATAAAAAAATACGACTATATTGGTATTGGTGACAAATCAGAGAGAATGATTACAGTGGATGCGGAAGGTAGTGTTGACGTGAAGCCTGACATTGCCATGACCACCATGGGTGTTACAACTAAAGCTAAAAATGTTTCTGACGCCCAAGCGGAAAATACCAAGATAATGAATGAGTTGATAGCTAAATTGAAGGCTCTAGATATTGCCGAAGATGATATCCAAACTACAAACTATAATATTTACCCGATGTACAACTGGACTGAAGAAGACGGCCGGGTTTTGGAAGGATACGAGGTAAGTCAGAGTGTTTCTGTAAAAATAAGAGATCTGGAAAAAGCCAACCAAGTTTTATCACTGGCTGGGGAAGTTGGGGCGACTGATGTTAGTGGGCTTGAATTTACTATAGATGACAAAGAGGTCTATTTAGCCCAGGCTCGCGAGGAAGCGCTAGAAAAAGTTGTAGAAAAGATTACAATGCTCTCCAACTCTCTTGGTGTTAGGGTTTTGAGCATTGTTTCCTATAGTGAATATGAAGGAGGAACAGATGAATTATTTAGAGGTTATTCTACTCTTGAGTATGGTTTGGGCGGTGGGGATATTACTCCAGATATTCAGTCGGGAAGTGAAGAGGTAATTATGAATGTAAGTGTGACGTTTGAGATCAGATGATAATATATTGATCTATATTAAAACAGTCTTCCCAAAAGGCTGTTTTTTTTGTATAATGATTACAGTCAAAAGTGGAAAGTAAAAAGTGTAAGGACAAAATAGGACGGCTGTGTTAAAGCCACGTATGGTAGGTTTAATAAGATTGTTGTTTTGACTTTATACTTTTTACTTTATACTTTTTACCCCAACACCAAAATGCCGCCGACCCTGAGTCGGAGGTAAAAAAGATTGTCACAGCCCCCCAATGGACATCGGGGGACAAGTTTACCCCGTGATTACAAAGTAATTTTACGGGGCGACACCTTTGGTGTGGGGTTTACTAGTGTTATGAAAAAAACTATAATCAAAAAAATATCAGCGCGAGAAATATTAGATTCACGCGGAAATCCGACTGTTGAAGCAAAAGTAATATTGGCTGATGGATCGGTAGGTAAAGCCGCGGTACCGAGTGGCGCGTCCACTGGTACTCATGAGGCGCTTGAACTTCGCGATGATACAAAGCGGTATGGAGGAAAGGGAGTATTAAGGGCAGTAAAAAATGTGAATACGATGATTGCAAAGGGATTGTATGGAAAAAACGCATCAGACCAGCGGACGATTGATAATACTATGCTGGCGCTTGATGGTACGGATAATAAAAAGAAACTTGGTGCAAATGCAATTTTAGCAGTATCACTGGCATGTGCGCGAGCTTCAGCACAGTCAAAAGGTATACCACTTTATGCTCATATTCGGCAGACATTTAGGTTCAAAGAAAAAGGTTATAGAATGCCTATTGCGACGATGAATATTATAAACGGCGGTCGGCACGCAGATAACAACTTGACTTGTCAGGAGTTTATGATTGTGCCTATTAACAAAAAATTTAGTGAGCGAGTACGCATGGGGTCACAAATTTTTCATTCTTTAAAATCTATTCTCAATCAAAAAGGGTATGCCACGAGTGTTGGCGATGAGGGAGGTTTTGCACCAGACTTGCTAAATAATGAACGTGCAATACAGTTGATTATCAAGGCAATACAAGCATCGGGATTTAAGCCTGGAAAAAATGTTTTTATCGCACTTGATGTTGCAGCCAGCGAATTTTACCGCGGTGGTAAATATTATTTGGCCAGCGGATCGCAGGCAAGTACTGCAGACAAGATGATTAGAGTGCTGGATTCATGGGTCAAGCATTATCCGATTTTATCTATTGAAGATGGTTTGGCAGAAGATGACTGGGAGAACTGGAAATCTTTGACCAGACGACTCGGGAAACGTGTGACGCTTGTTGGGGATGATTTGTTTGTGACAAACACAAAGCGTATCCAAAGAGGAATAGATGAACATATTGGCAATGCAGTATTGATCAAGCTCAATCAGATTGGAACTTTGAGCGAAACTATTGATGCAATTTGTTTGGCAAAGAAAAATAATTATAAAGTGTCTGTTTCGCATCGTAGTGGTGAGACGGCCGATACGTTTATTGCTGACCTGGCCGTAGCTGTGAATGCCGAGTTTATAAAGACAGGTTCGCTTAGTCGTTCGGAACGTGTTGAAAAGTATAATAGGTTGATGGGGATAGAACAGGAGCTAGGTAAGTAATTGGTAATTGGTAATTTGTAACTAGTAATTGAATTAATAAAAAATCTAATTTAAAAAAAGCACGTGTGAATAATGCACTTACGAGGTTTATCCCGTATATCGTACATAATTATCCTTGGTTGCAGGATAGACTGCCGGGGGATAGTGAATAAATTGTATGCTATAAAATCCGCTGTGAGGCGGATTTTTGTGTTTGAAAAATAGCGTTGAAACAAAGCCTGTCTTGAGGTATACTATATATATTATGTCCAAGAAACAGATTATCAAAAAATTAGCAAAAAGTGAGAGTAAGAAACCTACTCTTCTTATTATTTTGGATGGTTTTGGCTTGGCAGATCCGAAAAATAAAGGCAATGCAATCACACCGGCTACCGCTCCGCATATTTTTGGCTATATGAGAAAATATCCAAATTCCACATTGAAAACGTATGGCGAAAATGTGGGACTCTTCAAGAGCCAGCAGGGGAATAGTGAGGCCGGGCATATGAATATTGGAGCAGGGCGAATAGTGAAGCAGGATTTGGTGCAGATTTCAGACGCGATACATGATGGTACTTTTTTTAAAAATGAAGCATTCAAGCAAGCTATTCATCATATAAGAAAATACAACACAGCGGTGCATATCATGGGACTTTTGACTGATGGCAATAGTGCGCATGCCTATCCTGAACATTTTTATGCTATGCTTGAATTATTTCGTCGCGAGGATATCAAAAAAGTATATTTGCATTTATTTACTGATGGACGCGATTCTGGTCCGCATGACGCGTTAACATTTCTCCACGAATTGCGTGGGCATATGCTTTCACATGAAAAAATAGCGACTGTGATGGGGCGATTTTATAGTATGGATAGAAATAAAATTTGGAAGCGGACACAGCAGGCATATGAAGTTATGGTACTCGGTAAAGGATGTAGCGCGTCAAGCGCGGAAGAAGCTATATCGCAGGCATATAGTAGGGATGAAACAGATGAATTTATCTGCCCAACAGTCATTGTTGGAAATAATAAACCAGTTGCTAAAATTCAAGATGATGACGCCATATTTTTTATCAACGCGCGCAGTGACCGCGCGCGGCAGATTACCAAGGCGTTTGTCCAGCCGGACTTTCAAAAGGAAAGTCCGGGCGCGTTCAAGCGCGTTAGATATCCCAAAAATATTCGTTTTGTTGCTATGACTGACTTTGGTCCTGATCTGGAAGGAATATTTACAGCTTTTCCGTCTCCTGACTTGAATAACACATTGCCGATGGTGTTCAAGGATTGCGCGCAATTATATATTGCCGAGTCAGAAAAGTATGCCCACGTAACTTATTTTATGAATGGCGGATATGCCGATCATGTAAATGGAGAAGTTCGCATGAAGATTCAGTCAAATATCGTGAAACATCATGACAAAAAACCAGAGATGGTGGCACGTGAGATCACAATAGAAGTATTGCGGTATATGAAGAAAAACTTTTTTGGTTTTTATTGTATTAATTTTGCCAATCCGGACATGATTGGGCATACCGGCAATTTGGAAGCCGGCAAACAGGCAGTTATAGTCACTGATGAGTGCGTTAACAAGTTGGTAGAGGAGGCCTTGAAACACGACGGAAATGTACTCATCGTTGCTGATCATGGCAATGCGGAAGAAATGATAAATGAAAAGACCAAAGAAGTAATGACTCAACATACCTTAAATCCAGTACCGTGTATTTTTATTAGAAAAAATACCAAAGGAGTAAAATTAAAAAATGGAATTTTGGCCGACGTGGCGCCGACGGTGTTGAAAATAATGAACGTTGAGAAGCCACAAGAGATGACTGGGCGCAGTCTTATATAGCAAGATATAGAGAATACTTTTAATTACCCCAATTATTCTAATTAACCTAAATGAATTCCAAAAAACAAACCCCGATTATAATAATTTAGGGATTAGAAATTGGTAATTATTTAGTATAATTAGAGTAATTAAGTTAACTAGAATAATTTATGAGTAGTCGTCCTAAACCTGTTGTACTTGCCATTCTTGACGGTTGGGGTATTGCCCCTGATAGTGAAGGTAATGCAATTACTCGTGCCAGGACACCAAATTTTGATAAATTTGTGCGTGAATATCCGGCCATGACCCTGCACGCTTCTGGAAACGAGGTTGGTTTGTCTTTTGGCGAAATGGGGAATTCTGAAGTTGGACATTTAAATATTGGTGCTGGGAGGGTGTATTATCAAACTTTTCCTCGCATAAATAAAACTATTACTGACGGGACGTTTTTTGAGAATAAAACATTTGTTGAAGCTGCCGAACATGTAAAAAAGAATAAGTCACGACTTCACCTTATTGGGCTTGTCAGTCCTGGGAATGTGCATGCTAGTGAGGAACATTGTTTTGCTTTGCTTGAGTTTGCCAAAAAACAAAAAATAAAAAAAGTATTCGTCCATGTGATTTTGGACGGCAGAGATACTATTTATAACAGTGGTATTGATTTTGTGAAAAGATTACAAGAGAAAATAAAAAAAATAAAAGTTGGGGAGATTGCCAGCATATCCGGTCGTTACTATGCCATGGACAGAGACAATCGTTGGGATAGGGTCGAAAAAGCATATAATGCCATGGCTATTGGCAGAGCGGAAGACTATTTCAAGGATCCAATAGAGGCTATAGAGACTTCTTACAAGAAAAAAGTATATGATGAAGAATTTATACCAGTCGTTATTGGAAAAGAAGACAAACCAACGGCGACAGTACAAGAAAAAGACGCAGCCATATTTTTCAATTTTCGTCCAGACCGTGCGAGACAGCTGACCGAGAGTTTTGTCATACCGGGTTTTAGCAAATTTGAACGTGCATATATAAAAGATTTGTTTTTTGTAACCATGACCGAATATGAAAAAGAAATTCCAGTTACCGTTGCTTTTTCTCCGATTGTGGTAGTCAGTAGTTTAGCTGAGACCATAAGTAAGGCCGGATTAAAACAATTCCATATAGCAGAGACAGAAAAGTATGCCCATATTACTTTTTTTCTAAACGGCACTGTAGAGGATCCTTTTCTAGAAGAAGAGAGAAAAATAATTCCTTCACCAAGAGTTTCCACTTATGATCAGGCTCCAGAAATGTCAGCAGCCAAAATTACCAAGGAAGTAATAAAGGCAGTTGATGGGGATAAATATGATGTTATTTTATTAAATTATGCAAACGCGGATATGGTTGCCCACTCCGGTGATTTGAAAGCAAGTATCGCCGCGTGTGAGTATGTCGACAAGGGTTTAGGGAAAATTACTGACCATATTTTGGCCAAAGATGGGGTTTTGCTTGTCACGGCAGATCATGGAAATGCTGAAGAAGTAATGAATTTACAAACGAATGAAATGGACAAGGAACACAGCACAAATCCTGTCCCATTTCTTATAATTTCAAATGATTTGTATGGTCAGGCCGGTCCAGCTGGAGATCCTCCAGAGGGAGATTTGAGTCTTATGTCTCCGGTCGGAGTCTTGGCCGATATTGCGCCGACGGTTTTGAAGATTCTGGGAGTAGAACAGCCGAAAGAGATGACGGGACGCGCTCTTATTTAGTCATAACAGCACTAAAGCATTTGAGTATTTGAGCACACCAAAAAAGAGCCCTTAAGCTCTTCTTCTTTTTCGTGTTTTTGTGCTGTCGTGCTGGAGTGCCCAGGTGTCTTAGTGTGATATCTCACTTTTTATATGTTTTACTATCTCTTCTTCTACTTCTTTCAAACTTTTTCCTTTAATAATAAAAGTCGTTTGGTCATCGTCTCCTTGAGCATTAAATTTTTTCATCATCTCGGTAGCATTGTGGGCTGGTAAAATTCTTAATATACCTTCTACATGTCCGTTGTCTTTGTCTTCAGGGTATTCATGGAGTAAAAGAATAAACTTGGCGTCAGGTGATGTTGTAATAATTTCATCGATAATAGTATATAACTCTTCTTTTTTAGCGCCAGATCGCACAAAATCATCACGGGTGAGCGTGGTCCATACAAGATCATATTTTTCATCATGTTGCAAGTTGGTCAGAGCCGCCCCCCAGAGTTTGAATGTGGAAATAGATTTTGTTTGATACAAATTTTTTATAATAAACGAACGATCAGCTCCAAGATCCACCAGCCCACCCGCTGCTTTTAATGTTTGTGGTCTTACTTTGTCTTTTTTGAAACTGTTTGTACCGGCAATTATTCCAGTTAAAAGAGCATTGGCTACATTAAGGTCGATAAATTCTTCTTTGATATCTTTTAGCAAACCAAATACGATTTCAGAACTGGTACTGGCCGGTAGTTCAATGAAATTTATAGATCCAAAATTTTCATTATTCGCTTTATGATCAATGTTAATGATGGGTGTAGAATAAAAAAAGTCTTCATGATTAGTGTATATTTTCCCTAATGATTCTAGATCAGGAGTATCGAGTATAATGATAAGATCATACTTGAATTCGGTTTGTGTTGTTTTTATCTGTTCTTTGGTAAAATATCCATTTTTTGGAGTAATAAAAATACGGAGCTTTTCATCTTTTGTATCATAGCTAAGCTCCGCTAAACCATTTTTACTTGTATCAATTGTAATAATAAACTGGTGGAGATCGCCAATTTCACTTTTTATTTTTTTAGATTGTTTGAGAAATGAAAGTTGTGGAGATAACACAAAATCGCTGCAGACTACATCTGCGCGTTTGTTCATAGTTTCGAGGAAAAGTCTAAGTGCCAGGGCACTACCTACAGCATCGCCATCAGCTTGTTTTCCAAAAGTAATAAGGATGTTTTTTTTGTCCTCTATTAGTTGTTTTATTTGTTGTGATAAACCGAGTACCATAAAATAAATTTGCCACCAGTGTATAAAGGTGACAAGCATGGAATAGGACAGTATACCAGGATTCCAAATTTATGTCAACTTAAGGTGAACTTTCATACACTAGGCGGATATTTTAATATGTGGATATATCCCAAGCCATATTTGTGGCTAAAATAAGGTAAATCTTGCAATTTTAGGAATTTTTGTGTAACATATAACATGTACCATATTGGGGAGATAACTTTGTTACATGTTATAGGTTATATGGAAAAAGCTTACGAACCACAAAAATACGAAGATGATATTTACAAGCGTTGGGAAGCGTCTGGTTTTTTTAATCCTGACAATCTCGAAGGTGAGCCATACTCTATCATGATGCCACCGCCAAATGTAACTGGTGTTCTTCATCTTGGCCATGCGCTTGAAAATAGTCTTATGGATGTGATGGCGCGGTTTCAGCGCATGCGTGGCAAAAAAGTTTTACTTCTTCCCGGAACAGATCATGCGGCGGTTGCCACACAAGCGCGCGTGGAAAAGAATTTAGTCGAGGCTGGTATGAAAAACCCACGCGAGGAACTAGGCCGCGAAGGTTTGCTCGAAAAAATAAGAGAATATGCTGAGGAATCAAAAGCGACTATTTTAAACCAGATAAGAAAAATGGGAACAAGTTGTGATTGGTCTCGTCTTGCTTATACATTTGATGAAGAGAGAAGCGAGGCCGTGAACGAAGTATTTAAAAAGATGTATAATGACGGACTTATTTATCGCGGTTACCGTGTGGTAAACTGGTCTGTTAAAGGTCAGTCAACTTGCAGTGATGATGAGCTTATCTATATTGATCGCAAGGCGAAGTTTTATACGTTTAAATATAGTGTCGATTTTCCATTCGCCATCGCAACTACGCGTCCCGAAACAAAACTTGGAGATACGGCCGTAGCAGTTAATCCAAATGACAAGCGCTATAAAAAATATATTGGGAAAATTTTTGATATAAATTTTTGCGGAGTAGATTTAAAAATAAAAATTATTGCAGATGAACATGTTGATCCCGAGTTTGGCACGGGCGCGCTTGGCGTTACCCCAGCCCACAGTACTGTAGACTTTGACATGTATGAACGCAAAAAAGCAGAAGGAGATGAAATAAATCTTATTAAAGTGATTGGTGAAGATGGAAAGATGACTGCAAATGCTGGTAAAGAATTTGTCGGGCTAACAGCAGAGAAGGCACGGGAAAAAGTTGTTGAGAAATTAAAAGCCGAGGGATTACTTGAGGCAGAAGAAGAGATTGATCAAAATGTTGGTACGTCTGACAGGTTTGGTGATGTGGTTGAAGCCGTTCCCATGAGGCAATGGTGGCTTGATATGAACAAAGAAATTCCGAGCAAAGGCAAAAGTTTGCGCGACCTTATGAAAGAAGCTCTCACTACTGGTTTGGATGGGGATGAGAACAAGAAAGTTATAATCAATCCCGAGAGATTTACCAAACTTTATCTAGATCGAGTGGACAATCTACGTGACTGGTGCTTATCTCGTCAGATTTGGTGGGGACACAGGATCCCTATCTGGTATAAGGGAGAGGAAATCAAGGTTTGTCCAGAACAGCCTGAGGGAAAAGGTTGGATACAGGAAGAAGACACGCTTGATACTTGGTTTAGTTCGGGTCTTTGGACATTTTCGACTCTTGGTTGGCCCCGGATCCACTCCATTGCGCCGGGTAAACCTTCTGATATAGAGCTGTTTCATCCTACGTCTTGGATGCAGATGGGTTATGAGATTTTGTATTTGTGGCTCATGCGCATGGTTCTTATGAGCGCATATAATTTAGACGAGATCCCATTCAAAGATGCCTATATTCATGGCATGTTGCGTGACAAAGATGGCCAGAAGTTTTCTAAGTCAGCAAAAAATGGTATCGACCCGCTGGAAGTAATAGAAAAATATGGTTGTGATGCTTTGCGTTGGAGTTTGCTTAGCGGAGTTACGCCGGGTAATGACTCCAGATTTTATTTAGAAAAAGTTGAGGGAGTCCAGCATTTTGTCAACAAGCTTTGGAATATCGCCCGATTTGTTTTGACACAGATCGACGAACAACACATAACAAACAACAAACAAATTCCAGAACCAAATACTTTGGCAGATGAATGGATTTTGTTTAAATTGAATAATATTATTGATGAGGTCACTAAGGATATTGATGAGTTTAGATTTTCTGTGGCTGGAGAGAAGCTCCGTGACTTTACATGGAATGAGTTGGCGGATTGGTATTTAGAAATTTCTAAAATAGAAGGCGATAAAAGTGAGATTTTAAATTACATCCTAAACAATATTTTGAAACTATGGCATCCGTTTATGCCATTTGTAACTGAAGCAATTTGGTTAACAATCAATGATCAACAAACAACGGATAGTGATTTACTTATGGTACAAAAGTGGCCAAAGGCTGAAACCAAGGCTGAAACCAAGGCTGAGGCCGATTTTGAATTATTGCGTAATATTATCGTAGGAATTCGTTCGATCCGAGGTGATTATAAAATTGATCCAGCTAAAAAATTGAATGTGATTATTAGTGCAGGGGATAAAGTAAAATTGTTGGAAGAAAATTCAGAAGTGATAAAGAGACTTTCAAGGTTAGAAGATTTAAAGATTGAAAGATCAACCAACAAGCCAGATCAATCAGTTGGGTTTATCGAATTAAGCGTAGAAGTGTATATTAATCTTGAAGGAATAGTCGATTTTGAAAAAGAAAAGAAACGTTTGAACAGTGAAATAAAAAATTTACAAAAATATGTAAATAGTTTGGAAAAGAAACTTAACAATAAAAGTTTCATAGGCAATGCACTAGATGAAGTGGTAAAAAAAGAAAAAGAAAAATTACAAGAGGGGAAGGAAAAGTTGGAAAAATTGGAGGGGCAGTTAAATCAGATTGAATAAAACAACTATGGACGAATTACATGCAATTCCAGAGGAACAATTAGAAATATTTAAGGAGGAAATACGTGCGTATATCAAACAGATGTATTATTTTGATCAAGGTGTATATAAAATGGTCAAAGATGTGCCACCCACCAATTTGCTTAAGCCAGAATATAACAAATTACGTGCTGAAGTTATGGACTGGGTTATTTCTATCAAAAAAATCTCTGCTTTTTTCAAATTGGAATTATCCAGAACTTGTCTTTCACAACAGGCCTTGCACGATTTGCGGGGAGTTGGAGTTGCTCTAGAGGTGGGTGTGCAATATGTATATGAGTCATTAAGAGATTTTAATAACCTAGACTTAGACGATGAATTACCTAAAATAATTGCAATTTGGCCATTTTATTTTTCTGTGGTTGAAGGTGTGTTAATGCGTGGTTTGAACGAAAAGGAGGTCGAAAAGGATTTTGTTCGTGAATTAGACTTGACTAGGGTACGTGATTCATTAAATTTTTTAAGTCAAAAGGAAATGAAGAGTTGCGGTATAGATCATAAGTAATGGTTACTCTAATCAGATCATATTTTAGTACCCTGGTTGCCAATTTTTTGTAATTTAAATATCTCTTTGTGTATTTTATCAAGTTTTTCTTTTAATAACAATGGATTAAGTAATTTATGTTCTTTGCTCATTTTATCTTTTGTCTCTTGAGTAATACTTTCATTACTCATTAACCTTTGATAAGGCG
>Ga0210057_1007079_pt1 | contig 13740 bp, 13 predicted proteins | sample CryGeyCG2114_010_2_FD_183968 | JGI IMG/M metagenome (GOLD analysis project Ga0210057, IMG submission 183968) | Groundwater microbial communities from aquifer - Crystal Geyser CG10_big_fil_rev_8/21/14_0.10 (SPAdes) (version 2) | ecosystem: Environmental > Aquatic > Deep subsurface > Groundwater ... | reverse complement strand
ATGTTTCGAAATCCAGACGATGGAGAGGACGAAGTCCGGGATACTCTTTCTTTAAAAAATCGAGGAGCGGAAGCTTTTCCAATTTGCCGCTGCCCTTCACTACAAGCTCTCCGGAGAGCTTATTCACGGCGAGGAGAAAATCATCCTCATACAAAATCCTGTCGCGGGAGATTGGCATGAGAAGAGAATAGCGGAACTACAGGAGCTCCACGATTTTTACTTCCTTTGTTTTTGTATCAAGAGTTGCCACGGTTCCTGCCTTCTCGATATTTTCTATGTGCTCGTGCGTGTCGGAGATGATGCCGAGGAGCATGGATTTTAAAGGAATGATTCCAATATTTGTGCGCATTCTACCCCACCTCTCCATCCATCTTCACGATCTTCCACTGACCAGCAGGCGGCAATCACGCAGTCCACAAATCCCCATCCAGCTACTCTCTTCCTGTCGCAATCAAGTTCCTCCGCAAGAATAGCTACTCTCCGCTTCATCTTTTCCTGTGGATTTCCGGATTCGAGAAGATTATCGGGATTATGGAGCATCCGCCCAGCCTCGAATATCGGATCGCCGATGACACACTGCGGATCAATCGCCACCCACCCAACCTTTTTGTCTTGGAGGATGTTGCAGTGGTGCAGATCCCCATGGAGCAATTTGTTTTCCTTCTTTGTCGCATCCAGTTCCGCATGGAGTTTCCTCGCCTTGAAGAGAAGGGGAGAGGGAATCGGGTGATCTGTGCCAATACGATCGATGACCTGCAGCCAATTTTCAATTGTCGGGAACGAATGTTGTTTCGGGATTGCGACTGGCAGGTCCCGAATAAACCCTCCTAGGATGCGCGTCGCATCCTCATCGTTTTGGAGTGTTGCAAGCTCTGTTCCGGGGTTCAATTTCTGCAACACAATCGCCGGGAGATCCTGATCGAAATCCAGCATCCGTACCATCTTTTTGTCTTTGAATACTTCGAGTGCATCAATTTCCTTAGGGAATTCGGAACCTGGGTATCCAATCTTCACCATGACCGATTCACCACTTTTTGTTTTTGCATCTGCAACGAAGTTGTAAGAATTTTCTCTTGGATTTCCAATGGTAAGCGCAAACCGCTCCTCACATTTTTGAAGGAGGGCAGGGAAATCCTGTAGCCACTGTTCTCCTTTTTTGCCCCATCGCGAGGAAACAGTGGTACGGAATTTTTCCGGAAGTGCCGGTACTCCATGAGGCTGGTGTTTCATTAGGATTGGTGGGCGGCACAGGATTCGAACCTGTGACCTTACGAATGTGAATCGCACGCTCTAACCAACTGAGCTAGCCGCCCGATGAGTGAAATGATCATAGAGAGGAATACGGTAACCATCAGCCTAGGCTGATAATCGTCCAGCAGTGCAAGTATACCATCGTCATTTTGCTATACTGCTCTTTAGATGCCCTCTCTCCACATCATTTACGCCTCAACAAGCGGTCATACGGAGTATGTTGTTCAGGTTTTTAGCGCCTCTCTTAAGACTGTCGCACCCAATCTCAAAATCACGCAGCAGCGAGCCGAAGAAGCCAAGCCCGAAGATCTGCTGAAAGGAGATCTCCTTATTCTTGCCTCCGGAACATGGAACACGGGTGGTCGGGAGGGGCAGATGAATCCGCATATGGTGGAATTCCTCTGGAAGCGTGCAAAGGATGCGAATCTTAAAGGAAAGGAATGCGCCGTGATTGGCCTCGGCGATGATCGCTATAAGTACACAGCCAGAGCCACGGAGCACATGGCGCATTTCATTACGGAGCACGGCGGCCATGCTCTGGTTCCCCCGCTCGTGATTGTGAACGAGCCCTATGGACAGGAGAAGAAGGTGGAAGCGTGGGGAAGCGAGGTTCTAAGAAAAATTTCATCTTTGTCATCATGATTTTTTCTCTCACCATTATCGATTTGCGACGTGCTTCGACTCCGCTCGCTGCGGCGAGCTCCGCTCAGCATGACGTTGTCATTTCTTTCCTTCCATGAGCAGAATTTCCATCAAAGCCGTCGGCTCATCTGGGCAGGGGATCAACTCGATTGGTGAGGTTATCGCCAAGGGTCTCAAGCGCAGTGGCTACTCCGTATTCGGGTATCGCGAGTATCCATCACTCATTAAAGGAGGACACGCAATTTATCAGATCGATGTGGATAGCATTCCCGTACGGAGCGCGGAAACAAAAGTGGATATCTTGATCACGCTTAATCACCACGGGTTCGAACACAACCTCTACGATCTTAAACCGGGAGGAATCATCATCCACGATGTCGATTACTGGGAGTTTTCTAAAGAGGATCAGCGCTTCATCGAGAAGAACAAGATCAACATTGCGTATATCCCGCTCGATGCAATGCTCAAAAAACTCAAGGCGCGTCCGATTCTTGCAAACGTGCTCCTCACGAGTTTCGTGTGGGACATGCTGAATCAGGATATCGAGCTTCTCAAGGCGCTCGTACGTGAGCAGTACCAGCACAAAGGGGAAGATGTGGTGAAAAAGAATCTGGAGTGCGTGGATGAAGGATGCATCTACAACGATCCAAAGCTCGGCCGGGTGACTGTCTCGCTTCCCAACCCAAATGCGAAGTGGAATGATCATCTCCTCGTTACAGGCAGCGTTGCGATGGGGCTTGGCGCATTGCATGCGGGGCTTCGCGTGTACGTGGGGTATCCGATGACTCCAAGCTCGCCACTGCTTTCCTATATCTCCTCGGTGCAGAAGGATGCCGGGCTCGTGATCAAGCAGGCGGAAGACGAAATCACCGCGGCACAGATGTCTTCCGGTGCATTCCACATGGGAACGCGCGCGATGACAGCAACGAGCGGAGGCGGGTATGACCTCATGACAGAAACAATGAGCATGAACGGCATGATCGAAAATCCGATGGTGTGCGTCCTCGCGCAGCGGCCGGGTCCGGCAACGGGGAACCCCACATGGACTGCACAGGGCGATCTGATGCTTGCGATCAATTCCTCCCATGGCGAATTCCCACGACTCGTGATGTCTGTCAGCGATCCGGAAGATTGTTTCTCGCTGATGCCGGAGGCGTTCAACCTTGCGGAGGAATACCAGCTCCCCGTGATCGTGCTGACTGACAAGCACATTGCGGAAGCACTCTGCACCGTAGAGATGTTCGATCAGAAAAAGGCAGAGATCCGCCGAGGGAAATTGATCACCGATCCGAAGGATTTAAAGAAACTCAAAAGTACCGATCGCTACGATCCTTCGGCGAAGGACGGAATCACTCCGCGGTGGTTGCCGGGATCACATGCGGAGACATTCAATGCGCAGGCCGATGAACACAACGGAGACGGCTCAATTGATGAATCGGCGGAGATGGCAAAGTTGCAGATGGAGAAAAGAATGCGGAAAATTGAAACGATCAAAAAAAATCTTCCGGACACCGAGCTTTACGGAGCCAAGAATCCGGATGTGCTCATCGTCGGGTGGGGGAGCACCAAGATGACGGTGATGGATGTACTCGAAGGTTTAGAGGTTGGGAAGTTTAGAGGTTTAAAAATTGGGTACTTGCATTACACCTATCTGTGGCCTCTGAAGACAGAACTCTTTGAGAGACTGGCAGCGAAAGCGAAGAAAGTGATCTTGGTTGAATGTAACTATCAAGGGCAACTTGGGATGCTGATAAAGCAGCAATGTGGATTCGATATTCAAGAAAAAATCTTAAAGTATGACGGCCGTCCATTTTTCTATGATGAATTACGAGAATTGATTCTTCAAAACCTTCAAACCTCTAAACCTCTAAACCTTCAAACCTCTTCATGAAAATTCCTCTTTCTCCACAGGCTCAGGGCGGTCCCGCAATGCCGGACTACCATCATGCAAACCAGTGCACCTGGTGCGACGGATGCGGCGACTACGGAATCTGGACTGCGATCAAGCGCGCGCTCGTCGAGCTCAATCTGCACCCCTGGCAGGTATTCCTCTGTTTCGATGTCGGATGCCACGGCAATGGATCAGATAAATTGCAGGGATATCGTTTCCATGGTCTCCATGGCCGCGTGATTCCGTTTGCGGCGGGAGCAAAGCTTGCCAATATGGAGGTACCCGTTGTTGCATTCGGTGGTGATGGCGCCAGCTTTTCCGAAGGCATAGGTCACCTCGTGCACGGAATTCGCAGCAACTATCCCATGACCTTCATTCTCCACAATAACGAGAACTACGGGCTCACCACAGGTCAGGCGAGTTCGCTCACATGGCAGGGGCAGCCGATGAATAGCTCGCCTTTTGGTATTCCGGAACGCACGATTGCCAGCATGGATTTTATTTTCTCACTCCAGCCGACGTTCGTTGCCAGAGCCTTCTCTGGCAACATCAAACAACTCACGGAAGTGTTTAAAGCAGCGATCGAACATCAGAAACACGGATTTGCCTTTGTGGATGTTTTGCAGGCGTGCCCCACCTATAACCATTTCGCCACACACGAGTACCTGCTCGAAAAATGCTACGACGTCACGACCGAAGGGCACGATGTGCGCGATTTCGGGCAGGCGCGAAAGATTGCGACGGATACCACGGAGCGTATTGCAACAGGCCTCCTGTATCAAAACACCAATATTCCGAACTTCTACGAACGCCTGGAACCGCGAAAGGGGATTATGACGACTCCGGTGCAGGAAGTCGCGAAGAGGGATGTATCGGGATTCATGAAGGAATTGGTATGAAAGCAGATTTTCCATATTGACTCACCTGTCTCTGTATGGAAACATTATTCCCTTTTATGATGCAGATCACGATCCCTCTCACCCCAGAAACCATGATTGCGCTGAGCAGATCGCACTTTGAGTTAGAAGCACTATGTCAGCATGACGAGGAGGCACTCGCCACAATGCTCGGGGTGCTTTCGACTGTGCGGGACATTGCGCAGAACCGCATGACAGCCGTACAGCGGGCAATGCGTGCGAAGGGAATTCCCAAGGTGAGGAGCTCGAGTATTTCGTATGCTGATGCCCATCCTCAGGATTCGCTGCACGCTCTGCATCTTCCCGAAGAGATTGAATATGCACTCGGCAGGAGTGGTTTGGGTATTCGCACTCTTTCCCAGCTGACGCAGTGCTCTCGTCGTTTTCTGGAGGAACAACTTCGCGATTACGAGGAGCGTGCATCCTTGATCAATGGCATGCAACACCCCGTGATCCCGGAGAGTGACATTGCGGGCTGGCTGGATATTGTTGAAGCAAAGCTTGCGAATCGTCATCTGAAGCTTGCGGCGTAGTGCCCACGCCCCCCTCCACATTATTCATAACCTCGTCGAGAATATCTCCTCTCTTGCCCGATCCTTTGCGACGAATTCTGCTCACAAGCGAGGTGCATTACTTCTTCATAAACTCCGGATCCCCAGCAATTCGCGCCCCCACCCCTAACCCCTCCCCATACTGATTCATTTTTTCCATCCGCGTGCGTTATTCACCATGTCCGAGGGAGGGTATGGGGAGGGGAACAACACCAAAAATGTCGCACCCCTTCGCGCATCGGATTGGTGGCGCGGGTGTCCCCGTAGGGCGCCCGCGCGGCTATTTCCATTGCTGATATGCGCGGGCGGTCCTTCGATTGTACTCATCATTGAACAGAAATATTTTTCTTGTCTTTATTTTTGGGGCGGACACACCCGCGCCACCAGCGCACATCTACCCCTATTCCTTCGTGATTCCAACAATGCCCAGTATCAATGCGATGACCCCTAGAGCAAGACTTGCGTGGTATTCATTGAGTTCAATCTGATTTTGTTCAAGAATCATTCCTGTCCAAAGGGCTAGTATACCAATGCATAGTAAAATCCAGTAACCGACACCGATGTTTAATGGTGTTCTCCTTGCATTTTTATTCTGCTGTCCTCTCCACTTAAAGAATTCATCCCGTACAGTCAAATACATCCTTCCATGTTCTTGCGTCTGATTATCTAAACAATCTTTGTATGCGCGAAGCACCAACTGAAATTCCTTTTGGTATTCGTCTGCTCTATCACCCAAGAAAGCGATGTTAATTCTCCTCTGATGCCAGAGGCTGATCCAGCCAAATAGGGCGCCGTTCACCGCAATAATAATACTGCCCATAAGTACAAGTGGATTATCGATTGCCGCGAAATTGAAGGCTAATGTTCCACCCAAAATGGTGAAAGAAAATTTGATTGTTCATGTTTTCCTCTGAAACTCCGGATCCCCAGAAAGCTTGCTCTCCTCGGGGAGCTCCTGCCCCATGTACTTGCTGAACGGTTTTTTATCGTAGGGAGTATCTGCGGGGCTCGTCATCATCTCAAATGCGATCTGGCAGATGCGCATGCCAGGGTAGAGCGCAATCGGCAGGCGGTTCAAGTTGCTGATTTCGAGCGTGATCGTGCCGCTAAACCCGGGATCCACGAACCCTGCGGTGCTGTGGACGATGATTCCGAGACGCCCGAGTGAAGATCTCCCCTCCACGCGCACGACCAAATCATTCGGCACCGTGATGCGTTCTTTTGTGACGCCCAGAATGAACTCCCCCGGCTGCACCATGAACGGATCCTCATTCTCCACGATGATTGTGCGCATATTGTTCTTAAACGTTTCCAGATTCCTGGGATCAAGCACTGCGAACTTGCTATGCTCGTAGACTTTGAACACGTTGTTCAGATGCAAATCCATCGAGGAGGCGTGAATGTGTCGCAGGTCTTCGCATCCTTCAATCTTCACCCTGCCGGAGGCGATGGCCCTCTTGATGTCCCTGTCAGAAAGAATCATGAGAACCAGAGCATAGCGGTCTCCTGGACGCGGGAAAAGGGGATCAAGATCACACAAATTGTTCTTCTTGTCATTGGGGTGATTCTGCATTGTCGGTAGAATGGTTGCGCTATGCCCCCGATACATCTCAATCATGAAGCCGATGATGCATTAGAGGAGCAGGGAGTGGATTCTGCGGCCTATGCGGAAGTGCGCAGGGGGTTTGAGGAATTCATGAACATTAACTTTCATGAAACGGGTCTCCTCTCCCGCAGTCAGTACGAATCCCAGCGAAAATTCGTGGAGGAAGCTGCGTTTGATCCGAAAAAATTTCAGGAAGCCCGCGAAGCGTATGCGAGTGCCTTTGCAGATCATACGAACAGGGAGAACCTCAAAGTATACCACAAGGAATTCGTGCAGCGTCTGGATGATGCGTTAAGGGAGGGGATCATTTCGGAAAAATCGTATGAGGAGTGGGTGGCATGGATCCGGGACCCGGCGCGCAATGCGCTGGAGAAGAAACAATCCATTCACACCGCGCTTCCTCGGTACCTTGAGGAGCGGCGCGAGGTAGCCAAAGAGCGTGCAGATTTGCGCAAAGATAAGCGTCTCCGCGCCGTCACCGATCCAAAACTCCAATCAGAAATCGAATTCTTGGAGGACAACAACAAATGGTTCACCGATCTCGAATTCACGCAGCGTAAGAACCTCATCGATCGCATTCGCGCGGGGCTTGCCGCGATCGAGGGCGGTCCTGAGTATGAACAGCTAAAAAAGGATGCAGAGAAAGTGCTCATGGAGGCAACCAAAGAGCCGCAGCCGGCGCTCCATCGCGATAAGGTGGGCACATGGTTGAGGAGAATTTTCGAGGAAGGGCCGAAGAAGGGGGCCAGCTTTGACGCAATGGAGAAGTTTGTGAAAGGTACGGGACAAGGGTCGCTTTCTGAGCTCATCAAGACGTGGCGTTCGGCTGCAATCCAATTTTGGACCATGCGGAAAGATCCAATCTTTGAGGGAGTGAAGGTCGAGTTTGTGAACACGAAGGGATTCCTTTGGAAGCACTACGATGAGCGTATTGCGTACATTGCGAAAATGCGCATCCAGAGGGATCGCACTGCTTCACTTCGTTCGCGGGCGTGGTCACTCATCACAGGTGCCTCGAAAGCGCTCGATTCCGGCGGGACAAAACGATGGCTCAACGAGTATGTATTCAATGGCAACCATACGCTCCAGGAACTCGAGAGCATCATCAATGGGAACTTGGCGGTGCGTCTGGAGGCAAAGATCGATGTATATTCGCGATACGAGGAGGCAACCAAAACCGCGCATGGGCATCAGGGAATCCGCGGCATGAAAATTCCGAAGAAGTCCGGCTTCCTCAAACTCCACTACGATGTGCAACTCGCGAATGTGGAGGAAATGGAGAACCGTATTACAGAGCTGGAGCGGAACCGGCCGGATTTTCTGCTCATCCGGCACCAGATGGATCGCAAAGCGTGGGATGCTGCATTGGAACTCATCAAAAAAGGAAAAGAGAAGGCGGTTTCCGTAGGAGATCAAAAGCAGCTCACATCCATGGAAGAGTATGTAAAGCAGCATCGCAGGGAGCGTGGAGAGAGAGTACAAACAATCGAAAAAACTGGTAACGAAGCTCGCGAAATCGATGCGCTTATCACCAGTCTTCCTGTGGGATTGAAGGAGATGGTGCTCACGCTTGCAGTGTCCGGATCCGATGGCATCAGCACATTCGGGTGGGGCCTCTACAACCGCGAGTGGTGTAATAAGCGCGGCTACCTTGATCCCGATCGGGAAATGGAAGCGATCCGTACGGGGAAAATGCAAGCTCTGCAGAAGATGCGGCGCAAGAAACAACGAGGAGTCGTAAGCGAAACCATCCAGGGAGAAACCGGAGACGAGGAGTACATCGAACTTTCCCGCAGCTCCGCAACCAATGTATGTTTGGATATCAGCGATGCAGGCGCGCAATCGGCGTTTATCCAAACTGTGAATCGGACAAAGAGCGATCACCGCGCGTGGTACTGGACCAATGTCATTTTGCACCGTGGGGGCTCACTGATGAGCCTGGATCGACAGGTTTCGGAGAATAAAAAAATCTACCGGATCGGCAGGCTTCTCGCATCGCTCGAAAAGCGCGGAGAGCACTACGCATTCCGCGAGATGGAGAAAGTGGTTACATCCCGTGCGCTCCATATGAACGAAGGCGCATCGCCTGGTGTGGATGCCGGCTCGCTCGCTTCGTAGCTTTTTCGCTTTCCTGCCTATTACCATTTTTTAGGCTTGTTGGAGGCTTGTACGGTATATCAACAGCAGATAGAATGGTCTTCCTATGCAGCATCGATCACTCATCCTCGTCGGCCTGTTCCTCGTCGGTATCTTGCTTGTCTCCTGCACGCGGGGAGGGCAGGGGATGTCATTCGAGAAAGAGAATCCACTCACAGCCGAATACATCGCGGATGAAATGCTTCAGTACGTGACGGCTCTTCAGATCCGTGCAAAGGAAAAGAATGAGGAGATCAAAGATCCCGCAATGCTCCGTGCAATTGATGATGTCACTATCGCATCGCGCGCATTGCAGAAAGTGGCTCACACAATGCAGGATGAAGGCAAAAGTGGATCGCTCTTCGGTGTGAATAACAATTTTGCCGCCGGCAGCGTCATTCTTTCTGGCGAATGGCTCTACACGGATTACGATTTCGAAGTGAGCGCCGCGCCGGGAGTGGAGGTGTATCTTGCAAAGCACGTCAGTCCCAAAACAGAAGAAGAACTCTTTTCCGAAGCAGTGCAGTCCATCGGTGCTCTGCAGAGCTTTCGCGGTGCCCAGCGCTACGCGGTCGGTGCGCTCTCCGATGCTGACTGGAACGAGTACCGCACGGTGGCGCTCTATTCTCATCCTATGAGTATGGTCATCGGTCTCGCGCAGATCCGTGGCAAGGTGCGCTAAGGCTGAGAAATCACGGTAGTACACTATTATACTATTCAATTGAATTGTATAGCTTTGCCACGAAGAAAACCCGCAGCACGTCGTGCGCTGCGGGTAAGGAGCAGAATGAATCTGCCTTCGCCTGATCATAGCGATTCAGAAGGGTGTTGGTATCGATACGCTCGGTACACCGCCTGGAAGACGATTGCCATCGTCCAGACAATACCGAGTACTTTTACCCACACATCATCAATGATGAAGATCATCACCATAATGATGAGCACCGGAAGCAGATTCCGGAATGCCCACATTATGGTGTAGCCGACAAAGGTCGGCATTTCCACACCGGCGCTGTCGGCGATTGCCTTCACCATGAAGTTCGGACCATTACCAATGTACGTCATGGCACCGCAGAATACGGCGCCAAGGCTGATGGAAATGAGATAGGGAACGTATACTCCTGCGACAGAGGGAGTTCCTCCCATTTCCTTCGCCATTTCGAAGAATGTGACGTATGTCGGCGCATTATCCAATATCGACGAGAGACCTCCTGTAAAACAGAAGAAGGAGATCTCATTCAAGGGAAGCGATGGGGCAATGATCCTCAGATAGAGGAGAGCAGGCACCATTGTGAGAAAAATACCAATGAACAGAGCCGCGACCTCCTTGATCGGTCCCCATTCAAATCCGTTCAAACGGCGCGCCTCTTTTTCTCCCGTCCATAATGAAAGCGCAATCATTGTGATCATGATGAGCTCCCGAAGTGGGAGCCACGCGTTTGCATTGGCATGTCCTTCATGGATGGCATGCAGATCAATCGAGGGTGCAAACGCCACCGCCATAACGATGCAACCAAGCCACAGGAAGTTGATACCTCCTCGAATACGGATGGGGCTGATCATTGTATTATCCCAACGAATCGCATCATCTGATTCCTCCGCATACATCTTTCGATCCAGCCCATAATAGATGATGAGGAGTAGGCCATTAACAAGAAGCCATTGTGGAATGAGTGTCATTGTCCAAAGAAACGGCACTCCTCTCAGCATTCCAAGGAAGAGGGGTGGATCACCGAGTGGCGTTAAAAGTCCACCGCAATTTGCAACGATGAAGATCGCAAACACGATGGTGTGGACTTTATGCCTTCGTTCTTTGTTTGTGTTCAAGATTGGCCTGATGAGGAGCATTGCTGCCCCCGTCGTGCCGATGAATGAAGCGATTACCGCTCCAATCGCGAGGAATTTCACGTTGTTCCTCGGTACGGCCCGGATATCCCCTGCGACGAAAATGCCGCCGGAGACGACGAACAATGCTGTGAGCAGGCAGATAAATTGCCCGTACTCGACCATGGCGTGGATCACGTCGTGGTGGTGCGCAATCCACATCCATGCACCGACTGGCAATCCGAGCGATAACGAAATCGCGAGCTGAAAGGCGTTGTGATGCCAGAGTTTTTTGACTCCTGGGATTAGGGGACACGACGCGATGCAACCCAGTAGAACTGCAAAGGGCAATACACTCCACCATTGAATCTGATTCATTGTTTTCTCCTTCCCATAAGGGAATTTCGAGTATCGATGCGCAACCCTGCCGATCGTTTGAAAGATCAGGCTAAATGTCCCTCCTGCTTAACGAAAGCAAGGGGGACGGGACTTTTACCACGAACGGGCAAAGTATGAAAGGGTTCTGAGCTTCTTTGTGCGTTTCCTACAGCTTCTGGCTTCCCACCTTCTTTTCGATCATCTCGCTGATTCCCTCCAATGTATTGCGCGGGACGCGCTCACCGGAGACGAAGAATGTAGGGGTGCCGCGCACACCGAGGGCGTACCCTGCCTTGTAATCGGTCTGCACGGTATTGCGTTTTATGCGGCTCTGGATGCAGCGCCTGTAGAGATCCATATCGCTCGTTCCCAATTTTTCTGCTCGTGCTACCAAATCCTCGCGGGCAAGCTGATCCTGATTCTCATATGTATCGTTCACATACTCCCAGAATTTTCCCTGATCCGCAGCGCACTCCGCCGCCTCCGCAGCTTCGTGTGCGAATGCATGAATCTGCGCGAGGGGGAAATGCTTGAATTCGTAGCGGATCACATTGCCGTATTTTTCGAGCAGTGGCTCTACGATCTGCGAGTGCGCGCCCTTGCAGGCGGGACACTGTAAATCTGCATATTCCTCTACGAGGATGGAGGAATTGGCATTACCGGTCGGCGGCTTTGTGGATTCTTCGGAAAGACCTTCTTTATCCACGCATCCTGCAAGCAGGAGGAGGGAGCAGGTGAGGAGGAGTTTTTTCATCGGGGGTAGGGTACAGTGGAATGGAAGGAGTGAAAAGGCAAAAGAGACAATGGAGCGCAATACACAGCAGAATGTCATTCAAATCCGCATTTCTTTTGTCTTTTGCGCTTTGTCTTTTGCTCTCCTCACGCTACGATTTTATCCCATGAGTCTCTACCTCAAGTATCGGCCTAAGAGCTTCGCAGACGTGGTGGGGCAGGAACATATTGTGACAACCCTAGAGCATGCGGTGGAACGGAATCAGTTGGTGCATGCGTATCTCTTCTTCGGTCCTCGCGGCACGGGAAAAACTTCGGTTGCAAGAATTCTTGCGAAGATTCTTCTCATTCGCGGCATAGAGAACGAAGAAGTCGAACAGCAGATTGTGAAGAGCGTGGATCTTGGCACGATGGTGGATCTGATCGAAATTGATGCGGCCAGTAATCGTGGCATCGATGACGTGCGAGAGCTTAAAGAGAAGGTGCAATTTTCTCCGAACATTGCTGCGGCGAAGGTGTACATCATCGACGAAGTCCACATGATGACGAAGGAGGCATTCAATGCACTCCTGAAAACCCTCGAAGAGCCTCCTGCGCATACGTTCTTCATCCTTGCTACGACCGAACTCCACAAAGTGCCGGATACGATCCAGTCTCGTTGCCAACGTTTCCCGTTCCGTGAGATCACGGAGGAGGACATCGTGCGCGCACTCCAGAATATTGCCGATCGCGAGCGTATAACCATTGATCGCGGGGCACTCCGTGCAATATCACGGCATGTAGGCGGAGGCATGCGCGATGCCGTGGCGCTTCTTGATCAGCTTTCTTCTCTTGGGAAGATCACGGAGGAGGATGTGCGCCTGCGCATTGGTGAAAGCGCCGAGGAGTATGTAGACCATCTTTGGGAGGCGCTCGATAGCCATGATAGAAAGAAAGCACTGGAAATCGCCACATCACTTGAATCGAACGGCGTATCACTTGAGGTATTCCTCAGACAGCTTCTCTCGCGCTCCCGCAGAGATCTCCATGAGCGGATAGAAGCAAAGCTCGATACTGCACCGGTCTTGGAACGTATCGATGCCATCTTTCAAGCACTCAAAGATCTCCGTCTGTCGCCTGTGCCTATCGTTGCGCTCGAGGTTGCTCTTGTCCATCTTTGTAGGGAAGAGGGAGAAACCCAAGAGGAGAAGCCGCGCCGTGAGAAGCAGCAAAAATTAGAGGAAAAGCCCGCTGCACAACATGCTCTACCGAAGCAATCTCCTGCACCGGAGCCACAGAAAAGGCAGCAGAATGCAACGATCGTTGCAGCGCCGCTCACGATGGAAGAACTTTCCGATGCATGGGAGAAAATCATGGCGAATGTTCCTACGGCTTCCGTACGCATGTCGCTCAAGGATGCCGTGGTGCAACAGATGAAAGATGGAAAAGTGACGATTGTGTTTTCTTCCAAATTCCATCGGGACAAGGTGGCGGATCCAAAATCGCTCCACCAGGTGGAGGAGGCGCTCAAGCTCCACTTCATGCGATTTGTGCCTGTGGAATGCATTCTCCATGCCTCCGATGATGAGCGATCTGCTCATGGAACAGATGGCGACGGCGACAGGGTGAATGTCGCGGAGGCGGTACTCGAAATCTTCGGCAAATAAATCGCGCTATACTATGCCCCATGCATCCTCAAAAAGTTGCTCTTCGTGCCGCCGTAGAAGAACGTCTTGCCCTACTTTCTCCGGCAGAGCGCGCTGCGGAGAGCCGATCGATTTGTCGCAGGATTCTGGAGGATCTTCCTCAACCGCTCGACACTCTTTGTCTCTA
>Ga0210057_1007078_pt1 | contig 13740 bp, 17 predicted proteins | sample CryGeyCG2114_010_2_FD_183968 | JGI IMG/M metagenome (GOLD analysis project Ga0210057, IMG submission 183968) | Groundwater microbial communities from aquifer - Crystal Geyser CG10_big_fil_rev_8/21/14_0.10 (SPAdes) (version 2) | ecosystem: Environmental > Aquatic > Deep subsurface > Groundwater ... | reverse complement strand
ATATTTGAAATTTAATATTTAATACTTCTTCCAATGGATATAATTTCTACTTTTAACCAGCAGGCTGCAAAAACAATTTTATCTCTAAAAGAAGATCTTAAATCTATACGTACTGGCCGAGCCTCGCCTTCTTTAATTGAGAATCTCACTGTTGAAACTTATGGAGGTCAATCAAAATTAAGACTATTGGAGCTTGCAACGATCTTAACGGAAGGAGCATCTTCCATTTCTATTACTCCCTATGACCCATCCGTTATTCAGGATATTGAAAAAGCTATTTTAAAATCTCCATTAGGATTAACACCGTCCTCTCAAGGAACAAGGATCGTCATCAGAATTCCGACTCTCAATACCGAACAAAGGGAAAAATACATCAAGGTCGTAGGTGAAAAAGTTGAAGAAAAGAAAGTTACTGTCAGAAATCATAGAGATGATTCCCGAAGGGTCATTAAAACTGCTTTTGAAAAAAAAGAAATGAGCGAAGATGAAAAATACCGATTGGAAAAAGAGATAGATGTTCAATCGACAAAGTTTATGGAGGAAATAAATGTTATCCGTGAAAGTAAAGAAAAAGAGATAATGGAAGTCTAAAGAGTTTGTCAAGTTTTTCAAGTTTATAAAGTTATAAAGACAATGTATAACTTTCTTGATAAACTTGATGAACTTGCTTGCGCAAGCAGGCTTTATAATTTGATAAACTAACGTATGACTGTCTTGATATTCATCATAACTCTTAGTATTTTAGTCCTCGTCCATGAATTTGGTCATTTTTTGATGGCTAAAAAAATGGGGGTTAAAGTTGAAGAATTTGGGATCGGTTTACCTCCGAGACTATTCGGAATAAAAAAAGGTGAAACTTTGTATAGTGTAAATTTACTGCCTATTGGAGGTTTTGTTAAATTATACGGTGAAGAATACGACGGACTAAACCATAAAAATAAAATTAAACAAAACAAGAATAGGACCTTCGTCAACAAAAAACCATGGCAAAAGACCCTGATCGTCTTGGGGGGAGTTATTGGAAATTTTTTATTGGGTTGGTTTATTTTTTCATACTTGGTGACACAAGGGGTTCCTGTGCCGACAAACAAGGTTGTTGTTGAAACGGTAACAAAAAATTCACCTGCCTTTGCTGCCGGACTACAAGAAAAAGATGTGATAAAAAAGATAATATATAGCGATAGAACGATCGATTTGACTTCATCAACTACATTGATAGAAGAAACTAAAAAGTCATCAGGAAAAAATATGTCACTTTTGATCCAAAGAGGACAGCGTGAACTAGGGGTCAATCTTGTCCCCAGACTTAATCCTCCTAAAGGTGAAGGGCCGTTAGGGGTTTCTGTCACTTCTTTTGTTGAAAAAAAATACCCTTGGTATACCGCTCTATTTTACGGTTTGGTAGAAGCATTCAGTATTACGGCAAAAATTGCTACTGAGTTAGGTAAAATACTTTTTGGATTTATCACGTTCCATAAGCAAAATGTTGATGTGGCCGGACCTATCGGAATAGCAAATTTAGCCGGACAGGCAGTGAAATTTGGCCGAAATGCCTTCCTGGAATTTTTGGCACTATTATCATTAAACCTTGCGATCATAAATATTTTACCTTTCCCAGCCTTAGATGGAGGACGCCTTGTTTTTGTTTTATATGAAGGGATAACGAAAAAAAAGCCGAACAAAAATTTTGAAAAATATACGAATCTCATTGGATTTATAATGTTATTATCTTTAGCTGCTCTTATCACAGTTAATGATATTATTAAACTAATTAGATAAAATTATTTATGAATCTAGAATTTGAAAACATCACTATTTCTGGCGGTATCTCAACCGGAAAAAACACTCTTTTAAACAATCTTAAACCATACCTTGAGCCCCAAGGTTGGAAGTTTACCTCTGGAGGCCAGATTCTTCGTGATTTTGCTAAAGAATATGTCCAACCTTTAGCCAGTCTGGTTGACAAAAAAATTCATAATATGATAGATGAAAGGACAGTAAAACTTCTAAAAAATAACCACTATGTTATAGAGGCTTGGTTGGCCGGTTTTTTTGCAAGAAATATGGATAATACGCTTCGAGTTCTTCTTGTATGTAAAGACGATGCTTTAAGAATTGATCGGGTCGTTAATCGAGATAAAATCTCCGTTGATATGGCTAAAAAATATATTAAAGAAAGAGAAGATACTAACTTTCGTGAATGGAAAAAATATTATGGCAACTATAATTTTTTCGACTCTAAATATTACCAATTGGTTATTAATACTTACACCTCAGGCCCGATGGAAACTTTGGGTAAGGTACTGGACAAGTTAAGGTTTTCAAAAAACTGAAATAAAATTATTTTATATTATTTCTGTCATCTTCCCAATTTCCTAGATTATCTTTAATATATTTTCTGATTCTAAATAATGAATATTCGTTACGAATAATGTGGTCGTAAAATGATTTTTGCCATTGAAATGATGAATTATATTTTCGTATAGAACGTGATACCGCCGATTTAAATTCATGGACAATTATTGATAACAACATTTTTGTTCGATATTGCCAATGATCCGTTTGTAGGGAACGCATATATGCGTTCCCTACGGATTGATTTGAATTACGTATAATGATTATTCCGTGAATGTGATTTGGCATAATTTGGAATTCATCCAATTCCACATTCGAAAAATGTTTTGTTATATTTTCCCAACATTGTTTTGTAATGTTTCCATATTCGTTCAATATCATTTTATTATTTTTGATTTCACCAAAATAATTGTTTTTATTTTTTGTACAAATTGTTACGAAATAATACCCCGACGATGAATAATCAAAATTCTTTAAACGATTGGTTTTCTTTGTCTAATAACAATCATTAAACGATTATTTAATAATGTATGTTTTTTGTCTACCGCTTATAACCTACAAAAATAATGTTATAGATTGTTGAGACGATGATAAAAACTCGAAAGATACTTCAAGATAAATTATCCCAGTCAGTTCATTCAAAACCGGACATTTCTATTTTGGTGTAAGAAAAATATTATTAGTATTGACAAGCTAGTAAAAAAAAAGTAGCTTTAGCCTATGATAGACAGTTTAGAATTACCAGTTAAATCTGCCGCTGATAAGAAAAAAAAGGCGGAAGAAATTGGTAATCGCTTAACGAAGCTTGAAAAGCAACTTTATAACAGCAACTCAGGATACGGTAAAAAAACCGCGAAACACGAATTGGCTCATGCTTTAGCTGATAAAAACGGGGAGGGACGATTTAGACTAATTTATGATAAGGAATTCAATGACATTGTTCCAGCGTACGAAACACTAGGGAAAATACGTAGTCCAAAGAAAAGAATGAGAATGGCAGCAGCTCCTCTTGACATGAGTGAAGGAGATAAGCTAATCTATGAGCGAGCAAAAATTGAATTGAGACAGCAAAGAGTGAAAGCTGCGATAATTACTTCTCTCATCGCCAGTCCATTTATATGTAACGGGTTAATTCATCTTGCTTCCTCAATCAAATAATTTTTTTTATATTATAATTACTTCTAACATGCTTTACTCAAAACTTTTCGGGAAAACGGTTCGCAAGCCAGCAAAAGAAGCTCAGATGATTTCATATAAGTTGCTTCACCAAGCAGGATTCATCCGTGAATCAACGGCTGGACGTTATTTTTTCCTTCCTTTAGGTCAAACCGTTCAACAAAAGATCATGAAGATAATTAAAGTTGAGATGGATCAGACCGGTGCACAGGAAATGATTTCTCCTGTCCTTCATCCCCTGGAGCTTTGGCAGGAAACCAACCGAACCAAAACCACCGGTTTTGAACTGATGACCATAAAAGACCGAAGGGGAGCTGATTTTGCCTTAGGCGGAACAGCTGAAGAAATGTTCGTTGACGTTGTAAGAAAATTTCAAATTAGTTATAAAGATCTGCCATTTAATATCTATCAATTTTCAACAAAATTTAGAGACGAGTTACGGGCTCGCGGAGGACTACTGCGCGTCCGAGAATTTATTATGAAAGATGCTTATTCGTTTGACACAGATGAAAAAGAATTTAAAAAAGAGTATAAAAAAATGGAACAAACATACACTAAGATATTTAATCGATTAGGATTAAAAACCGTTATTGTTGAATCGGATAATGGTTATATTGGAGGTGAATACTGTCACGAATTTGTTGTTGAGTCGGAAATCGGTGAAACAACTTATTTAACTACAGATAACGGTCAATATGCCGCCCATCAGGATATAGCAAAGTTCAAGAGGGAGGAAATCAATCAAGATGATAAGGAGGAACCGTTCAAAATTATAGACCAACCTGAATGGGTGCAAACAATGGATGACAACGTAAAACATTACAAACTGCCAAAAGCAAGATTTTTGAAAAACGTTGTTTATAAAAATAAAACTACGGGAGAAATTTTAATTGCGGTAATCAGAGGAGATCTTGAAGTAAATAAAATGAAACTTGAACATGTCTTGGATGCCGTTGGCCAGATCGAAGATGCCACTGATGATGATTTAAAAAAATTAGGGACAAAAACAGGCTATGTCCATTCCTGGGGTCATAAGACTGGAAAATATATTGGTGATATTTCTTTAACTACCGTAAAAAATTTTGTCGGTGGGCAAAAAAATGAAAAAACAGACTCTATAAATGTTAATTATGGGCGTGACTTTAAATGTGATATTTTAGCCGATATTGGCATGGCAAGGGAAGGATACATAAACGATAACGGACAAAAACTAATTGAAAAAAAAGGAATAGAGGTTGGAAATATTTTTCAGCTGGGATTACATTATTCATCAAAAATGAAAAATGCCACTTTTATTGATAAAGATGGTAAAGAAAAACCATATTATATGGGTTGTTATGGTATTGGAATTGGACGAACAATGGCTACTGTTGTTGAAAAATTTAACGACGAAAAGGGAATTGTTTGGCCTGAGTCAGTAGCACCTTTTCAAGTTCATTTAGCCGGACTAGATTTAAAAGATGAAGAAGTCAAAAAGAAAGCATTTGAGTTCTACAACCTACTTACTACGACCTACAACCTTGAAGTTTTATTTGACGACCGTGTCGATGTGACCGCTGGAGAAAAATTTTCTGATGCCGATCTTATTGGAATTCCTATCCGGTTAGTCGTGTCAAAGAGGACCGGGGAGAAGGTTGAGTATAAGAAGAGGAATGAAAAAGAGTCTAAAATATTTGAGCTAAACGAAATTATCTCAAAGATTAAAGATCAAAAATCAAAGCCAAGTTAAAATCTCAAAACTTTAAGTTTTAAATTTGTTTTTGCACTTTGATCTTTGACATTTGATATTTTTTATGAAAACCATCGTTACCCATCTTTCTCCCGACCTTGACGCTATTACCTCTGTTTGGTTAGTAAAAAAGTATTTACCTGATTGGAATGACGCTCAAATAAAATTTGTGCCATCTGGGACTACGTTAGATGACCAGTTGCCAGATAGTGATAAAAACGTTATTCACGTCGATACCGGAATGGGTAAGTTTGACCATCATCAAACAAATGACTACACATCGGCCACAAAACTTGTATATAAATATTTAGTTGGCCGAGATCTCATTGAAGAAAAAGAAATTAAACCTTTAGAAAAAATTATTGAATATGTAAATTCTACTGACCATTTTGCTGAAGTTTTTTATTCTGCCCCAGCGGACGATCGTTATGATTTTATGATTCGTCAGTTAGTTGATGGGCTAAAGGTAATCAATCGAGAAGAAATAAAATTAATAGAAATTATTTTTCAGTTATTAGATGCAGCTTTAATTGTTTTTAAAAATAAAGTTTCCGCTGAGGAAGAAATTAAAAATGGCTTTGTTTTTAATTCATATTTGGGTAAATCCCTTGCTATTGAGTCTAAAAATGAAGAGGCAGTCAAATTAGCTCTAAAAAAAGGATTTTCTTTGGTGATCAGACGTCATCCGGACCTTGGATTTACGCGCATAAAGACAATCCCAGATAAAAAATATACTTTGCGTCCTATCTATGAAAAAATACTCGAAAAGGACAAGGTTGGTAGTTGGTTTTTTCACATTTCAGGACATATGTTATTAAATGGTTCATCCGGAAATCCAAAGCTTATACCGACGACTTTATCTTTAAATGAAATCATTGAAATAGTGAAGAGTATAAGATAGAATTAAGGAAGTTCATCAAGTTCCAAGTTTTTCAACTTTATAAAGTTTCTTACATAATAGTTCTTGATGAACTTGATAAACTTTATAACTTGATAAACTTATTTTGGGAGGAGGCGTATTTTATTTATGGTTTTAGTAATAAAAAGAAAGGGCGAATCAAAGGACAGCATGTTTCGAAAATTTACTCGCTCTTTTATTGATGAAGAAATTGTCGATACCTTAAGAAAAAAAATGTTTTATAAAAAACCATCCCTAAAAAGAAAAGAGGAAGAAAAAGAAAGAATGAAGAACAGATCACTAAAGCGTAGAAAAGTAGTCTTTAAAAAAGTATATAAAAGGGTATGATAAATATCATCTCTTCATCACGTTATAAAATTAATCGCAAAAGGATTAAGGTTTTCGTGCAAGATGTCTTTGAAAAAGAACAGATTGATCTGAATTATTCATTGAATGTTGTTTTTGTGGGTAAAAACAAGATGAAAATTTTTACCGAAAAATACAAAAATGAAAAGGAAACCTTACCTGTGTTGTCATTCAAATATGATGAAGATGTTGGTGAAAAAGAAGTTCTTCTTGGTGAAGTGATTATTTGCTTTCCGTTAGTTATATTGCTTGCAGCCGAAAGAAATAAAAGAGTTGATGAGATGATAAATGAATTAGTGAAACACGGAATAAAAAATTTGATAAAGTAATATGTTCTACCTTAAATACAGACCAAAGGTCATTGGTGAAATAGATAATTCACAGGTCAAGACAATGGTGGGAAAGATATTGGAATCATCCACGCTACCTCATGCGTTTTTGCTCGTCGGTCAAAAAGGTACCGGAAAAACATCAACTGCAAGGATTATTGCAAAGGCAGTAAACTGCCTGAACAACAAGTTCTCTCGTTCTTCAACCCCCGCGGTTGGGGAACGAAGCGGGAAAACCGCGGGGGTTAATAACTACGAACCGTGTAATAAATGTGCCAACTGTCAAAGTATTTCTTTATCATCATTCACCGATGTTATTGAAATGGATGCAGCATCCAACCGAGGAATAGAAGAGATAAAAAGTTTGATCCGTGAAACATCCTTTCTTCCGATGTCGGGTGGATATAGGGTCTTTATCATTGATGAAGCACACATGATCACAAACGAAGGATTCAATGCTCTTCTCAAGACACTGGAGGAACCTCCAAAATCGGCAATTTTTATTTTGGCTACCACCAATATAGAAAAGCTGCCAAAAACTATCGTTTCCCGTTGTTTAAAGATCAATTTTGGAAAAGCAAGTTCAAAGGATATTTATGCCATGCTTGAAAGGATCACCAAAGGCGAGAACCTCGATTTCAGTAAAGACCTATTGACCTTGGTCGCTAATCACAGTGAAAGTTCATTCAGAGATGCTGCAAAAATTTTGGAAGAGATCAATCTGCAAAAAATAAAAACGATTGAAGATGCAGAAAAATTTCTAGGTATTAGGGGAAGGAACGACCTGATAGAGATAATTGGAAAAAAAGACCTGAAAAAAACACTTTCTTGGGTAAATGATTTTTCTCAAAATGGAGGAGATTTTAAGAATCTTATTGAAGATATCCTAGACCAATTACACAATCAGCTTCTCAAAAAAAACAAAGTCATAGAGGACAATGTCAAAGAAACAAGTCTAACAATAAGCGAGATTTCCATATTGATGAAACTACTGATCGAAGCCTATCAAAATTTACGTAATTCGCCAATAGATTCTTTACCAGTTGAAATTGGTCTTGTCGAGTTCTACAATAAAGTAGAGACAAAATAACCAAGATACAATAACTCAAGTATTCCAAACAATAACCAATTACCAATATTAAAATAATTTGGTTAATTGGAAATTTAGATTTGTTTGTTTCTTGTAATTTGGTTATTGGTTATTAATAATTGTATTTTTCATTTAAAATATGTTAAATCCATTTGGAGCATTAGGAGACCTACAAAAGTTACAACAGCAAGCACAAAAAATGCAAGCTGCCCTTCAACAGGAACAGATCGTCGTTGAAAAAAATGGAGTAAAGGTGATCATTCGCGGTGACCAAATAATAGAATCTATTGAAGTTGACGGAATTGTAGAAAATAGAATTGCCGAAATTGTAAATGAGGCTGTTAAAAAAACCCAGGAACTAGCAGCTAAAAAACTGATAGAGATATCAAGTCAACAACAACAGGGTTAAAAATTATATGTTTAAATTATTTTCTGGTTCTGCTAATCCAAAGCTAGCTGCGGAGGTATCAAAACTATTGAATGTTCCAATAGCAAAATCTGAGGTAACCCGTTTTGATAATTCAGAAATTAGAGTGACTATTCAGGAAAAAGTAAAAGATGACGTTTGTGTGATAATTCAACCGACCGCTAATCCAACCGATACCCACTTAATGGAACTGTTCTTCTTTGCAGATGCCTTAAAACGAATGCAGGCGAAAAAAATCATTGCTTTTATCCCGTATTTTGGCTATGCCAGACAAAACAGGGAACACAGGGTTGGTGAAGCCGTATCTGTAAATGTTGTAATTCGTTTTTTTGAAACCATTGGATTTGATCAAGTATATACTTTTGATCTGCATGATGACGGGACAGAAGGAATTTTTTCAATACCTTTTAAAAATTTTTCAACTTTTTCGATTTTAGGACGAGAAGTTGCTCATTATTTAAAAGATAGTAAAAATACTGAAAATGTTTCTATCGTTTCACCCGATCAGGGCGGAGTAGAAAGAGCCCAAATTTTTGCCGAAAATTTTTTCCATACTTCTGATGTGGATATCGCTGTAATTGAAAAACGACGTAATTTAGACAAGATTCATCAATCAAAAGCCCTTAATCTATACGGCGAGGTAAAAGGTAAGACCTGTATTATTGTTGACGATATAATCACTTCTGGGGGAACACTGGTTCATGCCGCTGAATTTTGCCTTAAGAGGGGAGCAAAAAGGGTACTTGCCTGTGTAGTTCACCACGATTTTTCTCCAAATGCTATAGAAATTTTGTCAAAAAGCCCAATGGAAAAAATTTTTATGAGTAACACAATCACTCTACTGCCTGAACAAAAATTTTCTAAATTAAAAGAGATTTCAATTGCCCCATTGATCGAACAGGAGCTAAATAAACTGCTTTAAAACTATTTTTATTCCTAACTATACAATCAATTAATCAACTATGCACGTCATACTTATTACTACTGTCTAATATTACGTAGTAGTGGCGTGATTTATCACACTATAATAATCAATTGTACAAATTATATTACCGATTAATCGATAATACATAGTATGACTTAGAATTTATTCCTTCCCTCAATTGCTTTTTTTAAGGTCATGTAGTCAGCGTATTCAAGATTTGCCCCCATCGGCAAGCCATAGGCTAATCGACTAATTTTTAATTTTCCATTTTTAATTTTTAATTTATTACTGATGTACACTGCTGTGGCTTCGCCTTCCATATCCGGGTTCGTCGCAAGAATTATTTCTTTTAACCCGTTAACCCGTGAACCCGTTAACCGATTAACTCTTTCCAATAATCCTCTAATTTTTATATCATCCGGCCCCATCCTGTTTAACGGGTCTATTTTTCCATGAAGGACGTGATAGACCCCATTATAAATTCTGCCCTGCTCAAAAGAAAGTAAATCTAAGACTGTTTCGACAACGCAAATTACAGAATGATCACGTTCATTATTGTCACAAATCTCACAAACTTCTTTTTCTGTAAAATTAAAACAATTTTTACAAAGCTTTGTTTTTGATTTCAAAGTCGCGACATTTTCAGCAAACTCTTTTAGGTCTTCCTCTGGTAAGTTAAGCAAAAAAAAAGTTAATCTGTTAGCGGTCTTTTCGCCAATACCAGGAAGCCGCTCTAAAAAAAGGGAGATGTTTTTGAGACTGTTTGGTAAAGATGACACTATATAAAAATCTAAAATCCAAAACAAATATTAATTTTTGTCATTTGAGCTTTGGATTTTATTTGACATTTGAACTTTGGATTTTGGATTTAAAGTTGGATAACTTCCGCAACGATCAACGGTTTTCTTCCTGTCGCTTTTCTAAAAAATTCTTCAAGATTTTTTATCACATCATACTGCATTTTCCCTGCGTCAAATTGCTTGCCCTCCGTAGCCTTGGCGAAGGATGGGTCATTTTTTACTCTAAAAACGTCTTCGATCATTTCCTCAGCCTGTATATATAACCTACCTTCATCTTTCTCAAAAATGAAACCTCGGGAAAATATTTTAGGTTTGCCTATCAATAAGCCTTTATTATCAACAGCTGTAATTGCAAAAACGATACCGTCTGTTGCAAGTGTTTTTCGGTCCCGAAGTATGACACTGCCAACATCTCCTATGCCGTACGCGTCAACATAAATATTTTTTGTTTCAATTTTGTCTCCCTTATAGGCCTTATTTTTAACAAACCAAACTGTTTCTCCCTCGTTTAAGGAAAAAATATCATTTTTTTTATATCCTAATTGTTCTACTAAATTTTCATACTGTTTTTGGTGTCTGATCGTCCCACCGATCGGTATAAAATATCTTGGATTTGTAAATCGAATTAAAAATTTAAGGTCTTCTTGATTTCCGTGTCCTGAAGAATGAAGTTGATCTGCGATATCTGTATAAACTACATCAGCGCCCTCTTCAACCAACTGCTCTATGGTTTCATAAACACCATTTTCGTTACCAGGGATCGGATCAGATGAAAAAATTATTTTATCACCGGATTTAATGGCAATATTTTTATTCTGCCTATCAGCTAATTTTGACAAGGCTGATCCATACTGTCCTTGTGAACCAGCTACGATCAAACATATTTTTTGAGCTGGAAAACGCCCCACCTCTTCCTCTTTTATAAATAGACTTTGAGGTATCGGTAAATAACCGATACTGGCAGCGATCTTCGTATTTTCTCTCATTGAACGACCCAAAAAACATATCTTTCGGTTAAATTTGATCGCCGCGTCAACGCATTGGCGGATACGCGAAATGTTTGAAGAAAATGTCGTCATTATAAATTTGCCTTTGGTCTTTCTCATTTCATCCTCAAATGTTTGACCGACAATATTTTCGGAAAGTGTCAATCCCTCTCTCTCTGACCCCAAACAATCCGATAATAGACACAATATCCCTTCATGGCCTGCTTTTGTGATCTTATAAAAATCAGGACCTGGTCCATATGGAGGAGTTAGATCTAATTTAAAATCAGACCCATGATAAATCGTTCCGACCGGGGTCTTGATTATTATGTGAGTTGTATCGGGGATAGAATGGGTCATCTTTAAATAAGAGATATCAAAATCACCAAAAATATATTCCTTATTAAAATCAACTCTGTTCACCAAGATCTTTTTATGTTTATCTTTAAATTTATTTTCGATAAACATTGATGTCAATAAACTTGCATAAACCGGGGGACGTCCCAATTGATCATAAAGAAGCGGAAGAGCTGAAGTATGATCTTCGTGTCCGTGGGTGATCAAAATTGCCCGAATAAACTGTTTCTTATCCATCAAGTAAGTTATATCTGGTATGACGAAGTCTACACCAAGTTCCTGTTCTTTCGGAAAACCTATCCCACAGTCAACTATAACAATATCTTTAAGTTTGTCATCATTGTACATTTCATATACATACATGTTCTTTGTAACGCCGACTATCCCTCCCAAGGGAACGAAGTGAAGTTTATATGTAATCATGGATTTAAATCAAAAATTAAATATTAAATATAAAAATGACAATGCAAAATGCAAAAATATTTTTAATATGTCATTTTACTTTTTGACCTTTTATATTTGATTTAAGACCATTATATCAACTGTTATAATTTATATACAATGAAAATTACTAAAAAACAGGTAATAGCCAAATTGACCGATGTTATGGACCCTGAGCTGAACATTTCAATAGTTGATCTTGGTTTGGTTTATGATACAAAAATAACCAAAAACAAGGTTAAAATAATCATGACCCTGACAACAATTGGTTGCCCCTTATTTTCTCTTATTGAAACACAGATAAGAGATAAGATAAAAGAGTTAGGAGTCAAGGATGAGGACATTTCCCTTGATCTGACGTTTGACCCTCCATGGTCTATGGAAAAAATGAGTAAAAAGGCAAAGGCAATGCTGGGTATTTAAAAAATTATTTAATATGAAAAAGGGCACAATTTTAGGCGATACATTTGAACAACTGGCGGAACTGGGTCAATCAACAGCCAAAAAAACTGTTAAATCAGTTGCGCAAACTTTTAATCCATTCGATAAAATTTCTGGTGAAAAAAATTCTCCTTCGGAACAGATTGGTAAAAAGAACCACACACCTCTCGATTTTAAAAAATTAAATGACAGATTCCAAGATAAAGATAAACTTCAAGCTGAAGCTCTAAGAAGTAGATATTTTCAAAGGGTGAAGAGGGAAGATGAAAAAATTTTGGAAAGAAAAAATATGTCCGAACAACAAAAGAAACAAGAGGAAGCAAATGCATCTTATGATGAAAGAAGAAAAGAACAACAAAAAAAACGGTCACAACAAGACGGATTACCTGGTGGAAAAGCAAAACGTGGTATTGCCTCAAGGAAAAAAAGCTCCGAACAACAACATGTAGAAAACAAGCCTGCCTCGGGAAAGCAATAACCTGGTGATATAATAGACAATATCATTTTGTCCCAAGAATACGGAGTATAGCTCAGATGGCTAGAGCGCAGCGTTCGGGACGCTGAGGCCGGCAGTTCAAGTCTGCCTACTCCGACTTTAGAAATTCTTTCCGATCCGCCAACTGGTGGAGAGGAATTAGAATTTCTTAAGTCCGCCAACAAACGCTCCACGAGCCGTGTACGAATAGTACTGAAAAGGCGAGTGGTAAGTTGTGGCGGACAATCCATATGAAAAATAAACTAACCCAAATTTTTACTCTTCATTTTTTTAATGACGGTTTTTTAGCAAGTATTGTTTTACTTTTACCGTTTATTGCCAAGGATTTAAATTTGAACTTAACTCAAGTTGGATTTTTAAGTTCTGTATTTTCCCTATCAGGAATTTTACTCTCCTTGCCAATTGGCTATCTAAGTAGCCGGATCGGGGCAATAAAGATTCTGACTTTAGCTCTCATATTTTATGGTCTAGGCTTTTTATTTACGAGCATGTCTCATTCATACTTATTTCTTATTTTTGCTTTTTCAATTGCTTCGTTGTCATTTGGATCTTTTCATCCAGTTTCATTTTCTTTGGTAACCAGGTTATCAAAAAAAGAAACCCAGGGCAGAGTCATGGGTGATTTCATGGCTACAGGTGAATTTGGAAGAATCTGTCTTTCAGGTTTTCTTTCCTTTATTGCTTTTTCAATAGGTTGGAGACAAACTTCGCTTATATACATGGCAATTTCAATTATCCTATTGCTAGTTTTTTTATTTGCTTATTTTAGTAACGAGAAAGTAAATATTAATAAAGATAATACCGCAAAAAATAAAATACACTTAAATTTTATTGAAATAATGAAAAATAAAAATTTTATTTTGGTTTTGTTAGTTAATTTTTTTGATAATCTCGCCAGCTCCGCTCTTTTTATTTTTCTTCCAT
>Ga0210057_1007077_pt1 | contig 13741 bp, 15 predicted proteins | sample CryGeyCG2114_010_2_FD_183968 | JGI IMG/M metagenome (GOLD analysis project Ga0210057, IMG submission 183968) | Groundwater microbial communities from aquifer - Crystal Geyser CG10_big_fil_rev_8/21/14_0.10 (SPAdes) (version 2) | ecosystem: Environmental > Aquatic > Deep subsurface > Groundwater ... | reverse complement strand
CTCCCACCCGTAAACCAGTCTCCGCCATCAAGCCAGGCGTCTCCCCGACCCCCACTCCCATTCCTCAACCCACTCTCGATATTCGCTTTGGCAATCCAAGCGCCAGTGTCAAACAAACTATTGACGAAGGTAAGGGAGATGGTCGTGTGATCAACCGTGAATATACGAGTATTCAGCTTGGTCAGTTTGATGAAGTAATGAGCTCTTGGTCGCCTCGCGTCACCGTCTGTTTTCATCTAGTTGCTAACGAAAATATTGCTGGGAAAGATCTCAAATTTAGTTTTTCACTTGACGACAAGATCGAGACTGAAGATAATTTAGGTCAATACGACAAACTAGAAGCAGGCAGACTTTACGATTGGTGTCACGACGTTACGGGTAACATCGGCAAGCACATCGCCAAGCTTTTACTCAACCCGGATAAATCCGTCAAAGAATCCAAATATACCAATGATTTAGCTCGTCTTGAATGGGAAAACCTCGCCGACAAAATTGCCCCCAACTTTACCCTCACCGGTCCGAATCAAGACAGTAATAAAACCTGCCTCTCATTGCAATATATCTCAGACAACGTCACCAAAAACAGTGAGCTCAAGATTGAGGAAAAATTTGATGCCGGCACCTGGGCCACGACCACCTCTACGACCTACTGCACAACCGGTACCACAGGTAGTCAGCACACCTATACTGCCAAAATTACCGATGCCCGTGGCAACGTGAACGAACAGTCCAAAACTTTCGTGTTATACTAAAGTCGAAGGAGGGATGTTGTATGAAAAAATATCTTTTTCTCGCGGTAGCGGTAGCCATCTTCTTGCCTACTTTAGTCAAAGCTCAGCCAGACGAAAATATCACCAAACGCAGACCTGACAAACCAGCCCAAGGTCAAATCCAAGAGATTCGCCAGGATGCCAGGATCAATCACGCAACTAGATTAGTCAAAAGATTTGATTTTTATTACAAACGATTTGCGGGTATTATTACCAGATTTGAAGCACGTTTAGTTATTCTCAAAGCAGGTGATAAAGATATCGGGGGGACACAAGCCAAACTCGATCTGGCAAAAGCCAAGTTAGCCGAAGCCAAAAAAGCCAGTGATATCGCCATCGTTGCCTTTAAAGCACTCGATTCAACCAAATTTGCGCAACAAAAGACAGAGAGATTAGCTGCTCGCGACCTTGCCAAAGTCGCGCTAAAACTTTTTAGGGACACACACACCCTACTGAAAGAAGCCCTCAAAGAACTTAAGACCATTTCAAAACCGGCCTTACCAACAGCTAGCGCAGCCGTCCAAAACGCACAATAAATAGGAGGGTATTATGTTAAAAAAAATTGCATTCATAGGTATCTCCGCTCTATTACTTGGTGGTTGTACTCTAACTGATATCTTTAAAACAAATAATGCTGCCAAAGATTCCAAAAGTCTTGTAGTTGCTACCGCTACACCAGTTCCAACCTCTTCTCCTGACACAAATCTAGATGCAATCCCCAGTACTTCGACAAACACTGACGTTTCCAGCCTGGAAACCGATATTAATAATACCAAGATTCTAGACGAAGACTTTTCAGATCTAGATTAATAATATCGCTATAATTTATGATCAATCCGGATTTAACAAAATACATCTCACAGTTACGTAGTACAAATGTTCCCGAGGAGACAATTAGAGAACAACTCATAAAAAATGGGTGGCCAGAAGATGAGGTTATAACAGCTCTAGACCCTCTCACTAGCCCTGGTTCAACCATTCTTCCACCACCACCTGTGCCTAGGTTCAGTATGTGGATTAGCTTTCAATATGTTTTACTTTTTATTACCCTATGGATATGGTCAATTGCTCTTGGAGGAATCTGGAATTACGCAATCACCAAATATATTCCAGATGCCATAACAAAGGGTTCATCATATAACTTTAGCGCAATGAGAGGAGTCATTTTTTTGCCAGCATACTTGGCTGCAATTATTGTTGCTTATCCTTTTTTTGTCGCCCTATTTATATCGCTTAACAAACACGTTGAGGTAAATCCTGGGGTACGTAACATCAAGACGCGAAAGTTTCTAATGTACTTTACGATGGTTGTAAATTTTTTATATATGATTTCCCAGCTTATTACAACAGTAATTGGTTTCTTAAGTGCAAATATTTCTACTTCCACAATTCCCCATCTGATTGTTAATCTTTTGATACCAGGGTCTATTTGTCTATATTTACTAAGAGAGGTCAAAGAAGATCGTAAAACAACAGTATGAAAAAGAGCAATATTACTTTATTCATTCTTACGATCATAGTGGTCTTAACCGTTATCTATGGTTATCTTGATGGCGGATCACCAAAGTCGGCCCAAAATAAACGTTCAGATAGCACCCGGGTTCAGAATATTCGAACAATCAAAAATTGGGTCAACTCGTATTTCCAAACTAATAAAATACTACCGAAGACAGTTTTGGAGGCTTCAAAAGGAAGCAACAGCCCCCCCAGTATGGTAATTCCAACTGAGGTAATTCCAACCGATCCTGAGACAAAAAATGATTACGAATATGCCTCCACAAGCTTATCAGAATTCAAAGTTTGCGCTACATTTAGCGAAAGCACTCTAAACAATACGTCTGATAAGGATTTCGAACACCCATCAGGATATTATTGCTACACTTTTACAGCTGGTAAATACTAATTTTGCTTGGTGGTCCACCTATTTGTGCTATACTAGTGCTTGTTGTAGTGGATTATTGACAAGGTGGGCTCACTCCCACCTTTTTTTCTATCTGCAACATCTAATAATTTTATCGGAGGAAATATGAGTCAAACCAAATCAGAATTTGCCCTAGCTCTCAATCAGATTTGTGCCGAGCGCGGGATCGATCCCAAGATAGTGATCGAATCCATCAAACAAGCCATCCTCGCCGCTCTCAAGAGGGACCTAGGTCTCGAAGATGAAGAGGCTCTCATTGGATACATCGTCAATGTCAACGAAGAAACGGGCTCGATCACTGTCGAGAAAGATGGGCATGACGCCACCCCCGCAGGATTCGGCCGCATTTCCGCCCAGGTCGCCAAGCAAGTTATCATGCAACGGGTCAGAGAAGCCGAAAAAGACGCCATTCTTGGTGAGTACGAAGGCAAAATCGGCGCCATGGTAACGGGCATGATCCTCCGTTTCGACGGCCCCAACGTAGTCGTGGACATTGGTCGCGGTCAGGCCATGATGCCGCAAGTCGAGGCTATCCCCAACGAATTTTATCGTTTGAACCAACGCATTGCCGTCTTTATCAAAGAAATTCGCGAAACCTACAAAGGCAAAACCATCATCGTCAGCCGTAGTGCTCCCGAGCTCGTCAAAGAGCTCTTTAGCCGTGAGGTTCCCGAGGTAGGTTCCGGCGCCGTCGAGATTGTAGCCATTGCCAGGGAGCCAGGCCATCGCACCAAGCTCGCGGTCAAAAGTACTCAAGATGGAGTAGACCCGGTTGGCTCGTGCGTCGGCCAAAAAGGCATTCGCGTCCAGGCAGTGATCAACGAACTAAACGGTGAAAAAGTCGACATTATCGAATTTGACAAGGATCTGAAAGTATATATTGCCAATGCTCTTGCTCCAGCCGAAGGTTTGAGCGTCGAGATCGATGAAAAGTTGCGCAAAGCCACAATCACCGTGCCAGACGATCAGTTAAGTCTAGCGATCGGCAAGGGTGGTCAAAATGCGAGGTTAGCCGCCAAGCTCACACTCTTCAAAATAGATATTAAAGGGGAGGGAGCTAAAAAGATTGCTCTTTCTACTTCGGGGGATGAGCAGTTCGAGATTGACTCTCTTGGCTTATCTTCGAAACTACGCAATACCCTTATCGATATGGATATCACGACTCTAGCCATGCTCGAAAGCAAGCTAGAGGAGGTCAAACCCGTCTTTGCAGCTCTTGATATCAGGGGGCCAGAAGAAACCGAGAAAGCTATTGCCAGGTGGCACAAAAAACGTAACATGGCACAGGAAGAAGCCGATAAAATGGCTCGTTACCAAGCCGAAAAAGAGGCAGAAAATAAATGACTTCACGTCAACCCATAGTGGTTATTTTAGGGCACGTAGATCATGGCAAAACCACGCTTCTTGATTATATTCGTACCACCAAAGTAGCCGACAAAGAAGCTGGGGGTATTACTCAATCAATTGGTGCTTATCAAGCAGAATTTAAGGGTAAAAAATTAACCTTTATCGACACGCCAGGTCACGCCGCTTTTTCCAAAATGCGCTCTCGGGGAGTTGGAGTTGCCGACATCGTCGTCCTGGTTGTAGCTGGAGACGACAGTGTCCAGCCCCAGACCATCGAATCAATCAAGCACATCCAAGCAGCCCAGGTACCCTTTGTTGTCGCGATCAACAAAACCGATAAACCAGACGCAAACGTAGAAGTAGTCAAGGCCGCCCTCACTCAACACGAGGTCTTTGTCGAGGGCTATGGTGGCAACACTCCCTTTGTCCTGATTTCCGGCAAAACCGGCGAAGGAGTCGATAAACTCCTCGAGACTATTTTGTTACTCGCCGAGCTCGAAGAACTTCCATACTTTCCAGATAGTCAGCTAGAGGCTCCCGTCATCGAAGCCAAAATTGATTCCCGTAAAGGCGCCCTCGTCTCCGTCATAGTGAAGTCAGGCACTCTTCATATCGGTGACATGATTTGTACTGAGACGGCCACAGCCAAAGTTCGTGCCCTATTTAATGATTTAGGCGTAAATATTATCAAAGCCACGCCAGGTACACCTGTCCAAATCCTCGGTTTTCAAACCCTCCCTACAGTTGGTGAAACCATTGTCCCAGGAGCCGGTGTTCCCATCACACCCGGTGTGAAGGGTGCCCACACACCGGGTGTGTCTGACGTCCCCTCGATCGACCCTCTCGACAAACACCTCAATATTATTCTCAAAGCCGACAACTCTGGCTCACTCGAAGCTATCAAAGGGAGTTTTGCCCCCGAAGTCAAATGTATTACGAACGACACCGGGCAAATCAGCGAAAGCGATGTTTTGCACGCGAGAGCTACGGACTCAATTATTTTGGGGTTCAACACCAAGGTTAGCAGTAGTGTCCTCAAACTAGCACAAGCCGAGGGAGTCACCATCAAATCATACAAAATTATTTATGAACTACTCGAGTACATCGAAAAAAAGATCTTAAAACTTATGGAACCCACGATCGACGAAGATGAGTTAGGGTCAGCCACGATTATCAAAGTTTTTGAGATCAACGGCGATCACATTGCCGGCAGTCGCATTGACACTGGCAGATTCGAAGTAGGAGATACTATCCATCTCAAACGTGGTGATATCTCCAAAGACGCCAGAATTAGAGGTATCCGCATCGGGAAAAATGAAGCCAAAAAAGTTGAGTTGGGAGTTGAGTGTGGGATCTTTCTCTCTCCCAACCTTGACGTCCACGAAAAAGACGTTATAATAGCCTATAAGAAAAAGTTAGACGACATATGAACGACCAACTACAGGAATTAAAAACTAAACTAGAAGGCTCTCAATCAGTCCTTTTAACTATTCCACAAAATCCATCTCAGGACGTGGTGGCCGCCTCACTGGCACTCTATCTCTCACTCAAGCAAAGTGGTAAGTCTATCTCAATTGTAGCCTCTACTCTTCCAATTGTACGTGACTCACACTTAGTGAGCCTAGACAAGATTACGACCGAAGTCGGTGGCAACAATCTCGTCATCACCCTCGATGTCCCCGAAAATTATATCGACAAAGTCACCAGTAATACCGAGGGTGGTCACCTCAACTTGATCATCAATCCAGCCAAGGGAATCGCCCCCATTACTCAAGATCAAGTCAAGTTTTCCAAATCCGGTGCCTCCGCCGATCTCGTCATCATCATTGGCGCCGCCGATTTAAAAGATGTAGGAGCTCTTGCAGAGAAAGAAAATGAACTTTTTGCCAAAGAGCACCTCGCCAACATCTCTAACCAAGTTGGTTCTTTTGGCGCTATCAACATCACCGATCCCAACTCAAGTAACTCAGAGCTAATCACTGCGCTCCTCAAAGAACTAGCTTTTCCCATGGACATCGATATTGCCAATAATCTAATGCAAGGGATCGAATCCGCCACAACTGGTCTTTCAAGTCCAAATGTGACAGCTGATACTTTCGAAGCTTTAGCTGTACTTTACCGTACTGGCGCTCGTCGCCAGGCCCCCACCATCCCCGCCACCCAGGTCAAAATCATCTCCGACATGCCAATCATCGATCACGGTGTTCCTATCATCAATGTTCCCAAAGAGGACTGGACCAAGCCCAAAATCTACTCTGGTTCCAAATCTAATTAAGATGACCCTAACACCAGATTATCTCGCAATTGCTACAAACTTTGACTTTGCGTATTCAGGAAAGCACAAGATTGGCTTAAAGATGTTATTTAGTTGTTTCCCCCTTTGATATAGAATATGTTCAGAACTTAGTCTAAAAACCGATATATACGTTTAATCCTAAAGAAAAGACACTGACTGGTTATTTAGCAAAATATAAACTATGAAATTACTCGTTATCGAAGACGACCACGTCTTGGCAAAGAATCTTAAGCAGGTGCTAGCCAAAGATGGCTTTGCTGTTGACACTTCGAGTTCTAGGGAAGATGGATTGATTCAAACTGAAATTAACGAGTATGACTGTGTTGTTTTGGACATTAATCTTCCTGACGGGAGTGGCTTTAATCTCCTAGCGCGCTTAAGAAAAAATGGAAACAAAACACCCGTTATTATTGTAACCGCCAGAGGGCAAGTGGAAGATAGGATTAAGGGTTTAAATCTAGGTGCAGATGACTATGTTCCCAAGCCGGTAGATTCAAACGAGTTAATTGCCCGTATCAAAGCAGTCATCAGAAGAAACAGCCAAAGCATCTTGCCTGTGATTGTAGTTGGTGACTTGATGATAAAGCCAGTGCAACACACTGCCTTTGTAGGCAAATTTACGCTTGATCTTACCGCCAAAGAGTTCGCAGTATTGGAATATCTGGCTCAGTACAATGGACAAGTAATTACTCGAACTATGCTCATGGAGCACGTTTGGGGAAGTGATTTTGAAACGTTCTCAAATGTTGTCGATGTCTATATCCGCAATCTCAGAAGAAAAATGGAAAAATACTCAAAAATGAATCTTATCAAAACCATTCGCGGTAAAGGATATATTCTTGGTAAGTATGAAAAATAAAATAATTCAAGACTTTACCCGCACTTTAAGAGGACGATTGTCTCTTTGGTACCTAACATCTGTAGGGTTAATAATTTTATTGTTTCTGATTGCAGTCGGTAGCTTATTTTGGATCACACTGCAAGACCAGATTGATCACCACGTTCATATTGCAGTCAATGAAGCCAAACAAATGGTCGAAAACTACCGGGGTGAAGAACGAGATGGACTGATTAAAAATTTAGTAAGCGCCAAAGGTATGACGGTAGTCGTTCTTTCGCCAGACGGAGCACCAATATTGGAAACAAACAGCCCCGATATAGCCATCGTGACCGAACATCAACTACAACAGATACTCACGGCCAGCAGTTTATATGATGCAAGCCCCACTCATTTTACGGAAAATAATATTCGTTTTGCTGCCATGCCAGTTACTGTCAGAGCCGGTAAGGGCATTGTCGCTGTGGGCTATTCAACCCAAGTTCTTTCTGCAACCTTGTATAGAATGTTGCTAGTAGTTGCTACGGTAGTCTTTTTTGTAGTTTTACCCATTACTTTGTTGGGGTACAAACTCCTAAAAAAACAACTTAAACCTTTAGAAAGTATTGCTGTTCAGGCGAAAACTGTGACAGACACCGTTTCACTTGCCAAAAGAATTATGATTGTGTCTCCCACTCAAGAACTGAGGGTAATTCAAGAAGCTCTCAACTCCATGCTGATCAGACTAGAGAATATTTTTGATTCAGAGCGGCAATTCTTTTCAGATGCAGCGCACACTCTCAAAACACCGTTAGCAGTACTTAGATCACAAGCCGAAAATACGAACCTTGGGGAAAAAGCTCGAGAAGATATGCTAAAAACTATCGATAGTGCCAGTGACACAATTGGTGATCTCTTACTGCTGTCAAAAATAAGTGGCAGATCACAAAAATTAGAAACTGTTTCTCTAACAGGCATAATGACCGACTTATCTGAGCTGGCAAACACCTTGGGCGGACAAAAGAATCTAACTATTTCAACAGCTATTCAAAAAAATATAACCATAAAAGCAGATAAAAAACTCTTGCAAAGAGCTTTAAGCAACATTGTCTATAATGCTGTTATCTACAACCAGACTCGTGGTTCAATTAAACTTATCCTTGAGAGGCAAGGCCCTTTTGTCAAAATAAATGTGCAAGACATCGGTATTGGTATAGCAAAAAGAGACTTGCCTCAAATATTTTCCCGCTTTTATCGGGGAACTAATGTAGAAAGTAAAGGTTCTGGGTTGGGATTAGCCATTTCAAAGGCTGTGATTGAAAGTCTGGGTGGGAAAATCTCCATTTCCTCATCTGTCAACAAAGGCACGACTGTTTCCGTCACTTTCTCCTAAATAATTTCATCTTCGCTTCATCTTGGTATTGGTAATCTTCAAGCATGATAGCCAAAATGGAATCAACAACAAATAATACGAAAAGAAATATCTTCAATAACCTTTCACAACTGAGTGAGAAATCCAGTTTTTGGAAGGGAACGGCTCTTATCCTCTTTGCCATTATTCTTCTGACTCAGATTTTTGAAATTTCTATTACTCCCAAACTTTCATTTTTGAAAACCCCACTGCTAAACAAACAGCAAGCTACAACCGCTCAAGCATCCATTGAACCAGGAAGTATAGATATCGCTGCCTTGACTAAAGCTGTCATGCCCGCTGAAGGGATAACCCTACCAATCACTTGGGGTGATTTGGGGAAACGAATGATTGCCGATGGAGTAATTGATGAAGCAAAATTTAGGGCTCTTTTTGAAGGCGGTTTAACCAATACCGAAGAGCAGATGTTAGCTGGCAACAGTAATCAATCCATCGTAATGAATCAGCAGAACAGCCGCTATTTACTGGATCTTTTGTGGGCGTTTGGATTGGCGAATAAAAATGATATTTTAGAAAACGGTGAAATGACTGACAAACAATATGATGGAGCCGGAAACTTTGCTTCCACCGGCGGTTGGTCGCTGGCTCACGGCGCAGCTATGGATCATTACAGTAAACACGCCTATGTGGTCTTAACTCCAGAACAGCAGGCTTTGGTTGATAAGGTCTCTCTGGGGATTTACCGCCCCTGTTGTGGTAACTCCACCCACTTCCCTGACTGCAATCATGGTATGGCCATGCTTGGACTCCTTGAGCTCTTGGCTAAAAATGGGGCTAGTGAGCAACAAATGTATGATGTGGCTCTAAAAGTTAACGCCTTCTGGTTCCCACAGACATATATTGATCTAGCCACTTACTTTAAAGAACAAGGCAAAGATTGGAGTCAGGTGGATGCCAAAACAGTACTTGGCGCGGACTACTCCAGTGCACAAGGCTACCAAAAAACTCGTCAGCAAATTAAAAGTCTTCCTAAACCTGCGTCAGGTGGCGGAGGATGCGGAGCTTAAATACTATGAGTCAAAAAATAATTACTCTTTCACCTAAAAAACTTTTCTGGCAACTAGCAACTCTCTTGGGACTTGTTGTTCTTTTTGCCAGCCCGTTAAGTACGGCATTACAGGGCATAGGCATGAAACAAGGGGTAAAGATACCAAGCATCGTTACTACTGTTGAAGCAAAGGAAATTTATCCAATGTTTACCTGTCCCTGCTGTGACAAACCCCTGGATAAGGAGGAACCATGTTGCGGATCAGCTATAGCGATGATTGATTTTATAGATCAGAAAGTAAGTACCGGAGCCGACAAAGATACAGTGATCCTTGCCACAGCTCAAGAATTTGGGTTAGAAAGACTAGCAGACGAGTCACAGCGCACTATACTTCGAGAGAAACTTTTGGCCAATGCACCCAAAGACGCTCCCAAAATTGCCGCTACCGAAGTTAAAAGAGATTTAGGAACTGTAAGTTTCGCGAAGGGTACGACCACTACCACGTTTACCATAAAAAACGAAGGAAAGAGTGAGCTTATTATCGACAAACTTTCATCTTCCTGTGGCTGTACCTCTGCAAGTTTAGTGTACCAGGGCAAAGAAGGTCCCAGGTTCTACATGGCAGGTCATGGGCACGAATCGCCTGATGCGAACTGGAAAGTTGCAGTTGCTCCGGGGGACGTTGCCCAGGTCAAAGTTTATTATGACCCAACTGTTCACCCGGATTTAACTGGTCCAGTTACCCGTGAAGTATCTGTTCACTCAAATGACCCGGTTAATTTTGAAACTAAATTAACAATAACGCTAGATCAGGAGAAATAATTATGAATCACGATTGTTGCAGTCACTCTAACAACAAAAATATTAAAGGAGGAGGTCCCGACAAGTTCATGATTGGGATTGTTGTTATAACGGTCTTAATACTAGGGATTGCTGTTTTTTTTGGTACTAGAATGGGTGCTACCCCACAAGTGACGGCTGATTCTCAAGTTGCTTTGTCAGTAGACTCAAACAAGTTTGATTGGGGAACTATTGATTATGATGGTGGGATAGCATCTAAAACGTTTCCCATTAAGAATACCAGTAACTCAGTTTTAAAATTATATGATGTTAAAACTTCCTGTATGTGCACAACTGCTCAGTTAAAAACACCAGAAGTTACGTCTAAGAAATTCAAAATGCACGAAACATCGGCTGATGTTATCGAAGTCAAACCTGGAGAAACAGCAGAATTATTAGTTGAATTTGATCCGGCATTTCATGGTCCAAGCGGAGTGGGTCCTATCACCCGCACCATCACTATGAATACAAACGATACTAAGAATTCTATGTTAACGTTTAATCTAACCGGTAATGTGGTTAAAAAATAATAACTGTAATTATGAACTCAAAAATATTTATTATTGGAATAGTTATCATCTTTGGTCTGGGCATGGTGTGGATTTTTAACAAACCTTCCGTACCGCGTCAGACTGCCAACCTCGTTTCACCTATGGAATTTGCTACTCTTGCGAAGGATAAAAATGCGTTTATCGTGGATGTGCACACACCCGAACAAACACACATTCCCGGGACTGATGCTGTAATTCCTTTTGACCAAATTCAGAGTAATAAAGACAAACTGCCCGCCGATAAATCGACGCCGATTCTTGTGTATTGCAGGTCAGGAAGTATGAGTTCCAAAGCCTCTGCCGAGATTGTCGCCTTGGGTTATACGGCTGTGTATGATCTCGAGGGTGGTACCAATGCGTATAAAGAAAGTAATGTGAGTGTTTCACTTGCTCCTGATACGAAATCTCTAGGAAATGTGGTGTATGGTGACGTGGTAACGACAACGTACACATTAACCAACTACACACCCCTTCCTTTAAAAATTACCCGCGTATCGACTTCCTGCGGTTGTACCAAGGCATCTGTAGAAAAAGAAGAATTGGGAGCTTACGAAAGCACGATCGTGAACGTTTCTTTTGATCCTGCTGTTCATAAAGACGACACTGACTTAGGGGATTTAACGAGAACTATTTATATCGAAACCGATAATCCTAATTATCATAATTTAGAAAGTAAATTTACGGTCACGGTTGTAAAGAAACAATAGCAATGAATACTCTCTTTCAATTATCCCTACTTGCCTCATTCATCGCCGGCATGGTGGCGTTGTTTGCCCCATGTTGCATTACATTCCTTCTGCCTGCCTATTTTGCCAACGTTTTTAAAGAGAAAAAACGAGTAATGCTCATGACTTTTATTTATTCCTTGGGAATCTTTACTGTCATGCTTCCGGTCGTACTTGGAGCCAGAGCCTTGACTCAATTCTTCTTTAATTTTCACGACCAGTCCTATATTATTGGGGGGATATTTTTGATCTTTGTAGGCTTTTCCACACTTCTTGGATTTAAACTCCCGATGCCGAATTTTAACTTCACTAAAAAAGCAGACGATCCACTTTCAACATATATTCTGGGAATTATTTCCGGCATCACCAGCGCCTGTTGTGCCCCGGTTCTCGTTGGCGTCATCGCTCTCTCGACCTTAAGCCCGACCATGATCCAATCACTGTTTGTCGGTTTCTTTTATGTCCTTGGTATGGTTACACCACTGTATTTAGCCAGTCTTTTCATCGATAAACGCAACTTGCTCGAAAAACCCATCTTCAGACGCCCGTTCAGGGAAGTAACCTTCCTGGGTCAGACCTATATGATTACCGTTTCTAATTTAATCTCCTTTATCATGTTTGCGGGAATGGGAGTCCTGATTGTTTTCCTCGCGTTATCGGGGAAATTAGCCATGAATCGGAGTGAGGAAAGTGTAACTCAACTCATTCAATCTGTCGCTATCTCAGCCACATCGTTTGTTCAGAAAATTCCCGGGCTTGACATCGTGTTCGCTCTAGTGACTCTGTGGTTGCTTTATAAGTTTATCAAACATATGGGAAAAGATAAGAAGTCGGAATAGTCAGCATTGTTCACTTACTTTGCAAATATAGTCTGTGAGTTGTTGTTTGTCTAAGAATCCATAGGCCGAAGGTTTTTCCTCTCCTCGAGCGTTAAAGATAAAGGTTGGAACACCGGAAATCTGATATTTTTGAGCCTCATCAGCACAAGAACCCAGTTCATACCACTGCGCATAAAATAAATCTCCGTACTCAGGTAATATTTGATCTAAAACTTTGTTTTGGGCAACACAATAAGGACAAGTCTCTGATTCAAATATCTTAAACTTTAATGGGGCATCGGGGTTACCAGCGGCAATATTGGGACAGCTTTTCTCCCCTAATTCAACTTTCTTGCTGAATAAATCGGTAACAATCCTGGGAGGTTTCTCAATTGCCTTCTCCATTTGAGAGATATCCTGACTTTTATTTTCAATATTAAGATTTATAAAAACGTCAAAGCCAATAAATACTGTTACCAGTATCACTAAAATGAGCGGTGTTTTTTTAAAAATCTGTTGTTCTGTCCAGATAATTCTTGGTAGACTCATATTGAAATCACTTGTAATGCTAAATAAATTAAATAAATGCCAGCCAAAAGAATTAATACTCCAGCGCTTTTTTGAATCAACGCCATATATCTTGCAAGAAACTTCCGCATTGCATTCTTTGATAAAGACGAGATTAGTGAAAATATAATCATTAAGCTAGACATGGCAAGAGCATATGCAAGAAAATTAATCAATCCCCCAATCATTCCTTTTTGAGCTAGCGACTGAAAAATAACCAGTAAGAAAATCGGAAGAGTGCAACCTATAGACCCAAAAGCGTAGGTAATCCCAAAAAGGTAAAATTTTTTTAATCCATTAGCATGAGTCCCCAGAACAACTGGTGGCTTTATGGCAAACTCGTAGCCAAGTAGGGTTGATACGCCCATAAATATAAGTAATCCGCCCGTAGTAAATTCTATCCAGGAAAATAGCGGAGCAATGAGGCGACCAAATAAAGTGAGGATTACACCAAAGACTACATAAACACTAATAAGCCCCAAACTTGCAAAGACGCCTGCTTTAAAACCAAAAAGTAATTGCTTTACTTTATCGTCTGCTTCTGTTTCTTCTTTAACATAATAACCGACATAGGCAGGGATTAGGGCAATACTACACGGAGCAAAAAACGCTTGCAATCCCGCCAGAAACGAGAAGTAAACCAAAACTATGTTCATAGTAAACCAATTC
>Ga0210057_1007076_pt1 | contig 13741 bp, 17 predicted proteins | sample CryGeyCG2114_010_2_FD_183968 | JGI IMG/M metagenome (GOLD analysis project Ga0210057, IMG submission 183968) | Groundwater microbial communities from aquifer - Crystal Geyser CG10_big_fil_rev_8/21/14_0.10 (SPAdes) (version 2) | ecosystem: Environmental > Aquatic > Deep subsurface > Groundwater ... | reverse complement strand
TGTTGTAGGTAAGTTTTATTCTAAGAAGGGAGATTCTGTTGAGTGTTCAAGAGTTTCCTGTCCTAAGTGTGGTAAAGGTGTTTACATGGCCAAGCATAAGGGTCGTACAACTTGCGGCAAGTGCGGTTATACTGAGTTTGCAAGCGCCACAAAAAACGCTGAGAAGCAGTAGTTTTTTAACTTTTAATTTATTTTTTATTATTTTGTAGCATCTTTCTCAGACTTCTTGGAATGGTTTCAAGGAAGATGTTAAAGAATTATACAAGAAATAATTTTTTTTCTTTATTCGCCGCTCTGCATTGCTAATATATCTTCTGTTGTTAGTTTTTGTCCTTTTTTGAATTTTTCTTCTGCTTCTTGTTTTCGTTCGCTTAATTTTTTGGCTTTTGTTTTCTCTCTGTCCTGTCTTTTTTCTCGATTTTCAATGTTTAGTTTAGAATTGAATATGCTTAGTTCGTGCAGTTTTCCTTCTAGTTCAGTATTAATCTTGGCAATCTCTTCTTTCTTCACAAGTATTTCTTTGTTAAACTTTTCTTCGTCTGCTTTTAATTCGTCTATTTTTTTGCTTTCCTGAATTATTACTTCGTGTTTTTCCTGGCTGTTTTTTGCCTTTTCCTGTATTTCTCTGTGTACTGTGTCTGCTTTTTCTTTTTCGCTTCGTATTTCTTGGGATAGTTCGTGTGTTGTTTCCCAGGCCATGTTTGCTTGTTTGAGCTGATCGTATTTTTTTCTTAGAACTTTTATTTTCTTCATCATTTCTTTTTCTTTTTCAAAGCTCATTGCACTTGTTTCTATTTGTGATTCCATTCTGTCTATCATTGCTTTTATTGGTCCTGGTCGTTCTACTGGAGCTTTTCTTTCTGTTGTTTTTGTTTCCTGGTATTTTTCCTTGATTTTTTTTATTTTTTCCTGCACGTCAGTATTTAGTTTTTTTCGTTCTTCTTTTTCTTTTTTAACTTCAGAAGTTAGTTGGTTTCTTTCTTTTCTTAATTTTACAGTTTCGTTGATAAGCTTTTTTATCTGTTCGCTTATTTTATTTTTTTGTGAGAATAAGTCTTCTTTTTGGTCGTTAATCTGATTAAGTCTGGTTCTTAACTCTTTTATCTGAGTTTTAAGCTCATTTACCTGAGTTTGTGCTTCTTTAGTTTCTTCCGGTGTCAGCATCTATGGGTATTTGTTTAAAAAAATAAAAAAATACAAATACTACCTCCTTATCCGAATAATGCTCCTAGTCCTGCTGCTGCTTGTGATTCTTGTTTTTTCTCGTCTTCTTTGTGTTTTTCTTCTTTCTTGTCTTCTTTCACTGCTGCTGCAGGAGCTGCTGCGACTGGCGCTATTGCTGCCTTTTTCACTGCTTCGTCTATGTTTATTCCTTCCAGTGAAGCGACAAGTGCTTTTATTCTTGCATTGTCTGGCTTTATGCCTGCTGCTTCTAGGACTTTTTGGACTGTTGATTCTTCTACTTTTCCACCAGCTTTGTGGATCAGCATTGCCGCATATATGTACTCCATTTTTATTTACCTCCAATCTCCATTTAGTGTGATTATTTTCGTAATGTTCCTTCTTTTTGAAGCTTGTTCAAAAGGTCTGCTGCTTCGTTTTGTGTTACATGCCCTTGTTTTGGGTGTGCTTGTTCTGTTTGTGGTTCTTGTTTTTTGTCTTCTTCTTTCTTTTCAGCAGGTTTTTCTTCTGTTTTTTTAGGTGTTTGTATTCCTGCAGCTCCTTGTACTGCTTTCATTTCTCTTTCTGCTTGTTCTACCATTTCTTCTGCAGTTAGGCTGCACATTATGTTTCCTTCTTTTATTACTGCTTTTGCTTCGTTGTATGCTTTTCTTACTAGTTCTTCTGTTGTATCTTTTGTGCAGTATGCTGCTTCGATTGCGAGATTGTATGCTTCTGAGATTGCAGTCATTAGATTGTTCATGAATTGTGTTTCATCAATGTCTAATACTGTTTTTGGGTATAATATTCCGTTTTCATAGACTGCTTTTAGGTCAAGTCCTATTTCCATTGGTTCTATTCCTAGTCTTAGTAGGACTGAGGATAGTTTGTCGCTTATTGGTTTTCCTGCTTTGCAGACTACTGAATCTGCTTTGATTGAGATTTTTCCGCCTTCTACTCCTGTTTTTATTCCTAGCGCTCCTAGTTCTCCGATTACTGGTCCTGGTGCAAATGGTGTTGGTCCTGCTGGAACAATTATGTCGTGTGGAGCTAATTGGCCTGCTTTTGCAGGTGCTTTTGATTTGTTTTGTTTTAGTATTTTGAATAGTTTGAATGGGTTTTCTTTTGTTAATAGTAGTGCAGGGATTGCGTTTTCCATTTGAAGACTTAGTTCATGGAGGTTAGGCATGTCTTTTATGCTGTCTATTGCTTTTTGCATGACTTTTTTCTTGGTCATGAATATTTCTATCTGGCCTCGTAATTGTGCTTTCATTCTTTGGAGCTGGGGTGTTGGAAGGTTGTTCATGTCTACTACGCCGATTATAGGGTATTGTTTAATTCGTTCTATTACTTTCTTGGCATTTTCCTTTCTATTTCCGCCGGCTCTGTTTGTTTTTTCGCTCATTTTTTCTTTTTATCGTCCTTTGCTTTTTTTTCTGTTAGTTCTATTGGTTTTCCCATTGTTAGTTTTAGTGTGATGTTTTTGATGTTTTGTACTTCATCTGGAAGTGCTTGTGACAGTGAGGTTAGTATTGTTTGTGTGTTTTCTGTAATTTGTTCATCTGTCATGTCTTCTCTTCCTGGGGATGTTTTGATGCTTAGTTGTGTTTTTGCAGATAGTCTTATTGTTTTCTGTAGTTTTTCGATTAGTGGTTTTAGGTTTGTATTTGGTGCTACTACGCATCCTGCTTTGGGGTTTGGCATTTTGCCTCTTGTTCCTAGGATTCTTCCAAATACTTTTGCGATTTGCGGCATGATTGTTACTTGTGCTATGAAGAAGTCATATTCTTTGGCTAGTTTGATTATTTTTCTTTTTTTGTCATATGCTGCAAAGTCGTCCGGCATTATTACTTTGTCGCAGAGTGTTTCTGCTGCTTCTGCCAGTTCTGGACCTACCATTGCGCATATTTTTGTTTTCTTTGTTTTTTGGTGTGGTATTTGTATGAAAAGGTCAATCTGTTGTTCTGGTTTTTTTAGGTCTAGTTCTTTTAGATTTATGATTAGGTCATAGGTCTGAGTAAATTTTCTTTTTTCAGAATTTTTCTTTAATTCTTCTATTGCGTTAGTTATTGTTTCTTTTTGCATTTCAGCCCTCCTACTCAAGTGAGTAGTATACGGGTGTAATATGATTCATGAATCTTGGTTGATTTATAAAGATTGCTCTTTTTTACTTTCCAAACCGTCTTTCTCTTGTTTGGAACTCATTTATTACTTGGAGTAGGTCTTCTTTTTCAAATTCTGGCCAGGTTTTCTCTAAAAAGAACCATTCTGAGTAGTGGCTTTGCCATATTAGGAAATTTGATGTTCTGTGGTCTCCGCCTGTTCTTATTATTAGTGCTGGTTCTGAGTTCATGTAGAGGTTTTCTTCAAATACTTGTTCATTGATTGCATTAACATCCAGATTTCCTTTTTGGACTGCTTCTGCGATTTTTTTGACTGAGTCTATTACTTCTTCTCTTCCGCCGTAGGCCATTGCAAAGTTGATTTTGTATGGTTTGTTGTTCGCCGTAAGGTCGGTTAGTTTTTTCATTTCTTCCTGAACTTCTTGTGGAAACATCCATGTGCGGCCGATGAATTTGATTTGTATTTCTTCTAGTTTTTTCTTGTTTTCTTCTGATTTGTCTTCTACTAGGTTTTTGAATGCGTCTTGAAATAGGTGCATTAGGTAATTGAATTCTTCTTTGGGTCTTTGGAAGTTTTGTACAGAAAAGGCGTATAGTGTTAGTTCTTGTATTCCTATTTCTTTGCACCAGTCTAGCATTTTTTTGACTTTTTCTCTGCCCCATTCGTGTCCTTTCCAGGGTTTTAGCATTAGTTTTTTTGCAAATCGCCTGTTTCCGTCAAGGATTATTCCTATGTGTTTGGGTACTTCATTCATTTTTATCAGTATTATTCTTGTTTGATTTATATATTTTTTCAAACAATTGGACAAATGTTTCTTTGTTTAGTTTGAGTCCTGCTTCTACAAGTACTGTTGCCAGTTGCAGGCCTGCTTGTTCTTCATATCCTGTGGGGTTGAGTGTCATTAGTTTGTTTAGTGTGTATGTGCATAGGTATCCTTCGTTTATTCCTAGTAGGATGTTTTTGTTGGTGTTTATTATTTTTCTGTTCTCTAGGTCTATTTTTGTTTTGTCTTGTGTGAGTGTGTTGTCAAATCCGTGGTTTGTTAGTTCTTGTTTTATTAGTGTGGTTATTGCTTCATTGTAGTTCATATTTTGTATGTCAGGGGTTTCTTCTTTTTGTTTTTGTGGTCGTAATATTCGTCCAAGATATCCTTTTACGTTTTGTCGTGGACCTGTTGCAGTCCATGTATTTTTGACAAGGTAGCCGTATTCTTTTCCTTTGATGTTTTTTGCGCGGATAAACCCCATAACAATCTGTTTAGGCACTATGTTTTATAAATTTTGTGATTTTAGAATTTTCTCTATTTATTCCCGTATTATGTCGCACTGAAATTTATAGACTTTTGTTTTGTCTATTTGTTTCCATGCATTGGGTTCTAGTCCTGCTTTTTCACAGGTCATTTCTAGTGCTTTGCGTGCATCTGCTTTCCGTTGAAAATGCGCATGAAGACTATGATTATCTGCGCATTTTCGAGCGTGCTCAGGAATTTGCACTGAATCGCTGCGTTTTTGCAAATTCCTGACACATTCAGGAAATACTTGTGGAAGGAGAAGTCCTCTGTGTTTGTTTTGTTCAATGATTAGTCCGTCTGTCCCTATATTTATTTGTGTAAGATATTCTTCTGATTTTGTTGCAGTAATAAGTGTGGGTTGTGTTAGTGTTGATATTTCTATTTTAATATCATTGACTTCTTTGCTGGTTATTGGATTAAATCTTGGATCATTAAATGCTGCTTGTTTTGCCATTTGATGTACTGCTTGCCATAATGGCACAACTGGTTCTATCAGTCCTATACATCCTCGCAAATCTCCTGCTTGTGTCAGTGTTACAAATACGCCTTTTTTTGCAGAATATTTTTGTTTTAGACTTTCAGGTATTGTTGTTTTTTTGCCGGTAATTTCTTCTTGTATTGATTCTCGGGCGAGTTTTAGAAGGTCTTTGCCTATTGCCATTTTTACTTTAGCTTTTTGGCTTCGTCTTTGAATTTTTCTGCGTTTTTCTGGAGTCTTTTTATTGCTGCAGATACTGTCTTTTTTGGGTCTGCGCCGTCGGTTTCAAGAACAAATTTTGGAACTCCTAGTAATGGATGGTCTATGTTATATCCTGCGGCTTTTACATGCTCGTCATTCCATAGTTCTTTTTGGAGTGCTCTGCACAGTGTGTGGCTTTCTCCTTTTATTTCAAATACTAGTCGTCCTTTCTTTTCTTCCAGAATTTTTATTTCCATGTATTGAGTGGAAATATATGTCATTTATAAAGGTTTTGGATAGTTAACTTTTGTATTTTTTTTATTTCTCTGTTTAGTTCGTGTTCAATTTGTATTCATAATTAATCATTGTCAGCACTGTCATTCCTGCTGTTTCTGTTCTTAATACCTCCTCGCCAAGACTTACTGGAATAAAATTATTCGTCTCTGCAAGTGCAATTTCCTCGTTTGTAAACCCTCCTTCTGGTCCTATCATGCATATTATTCTCTGTGGTTTTACACTTTGAAGCACCTCTTTTATTGTTTTGTCTGCATTTGGTGATGCGATTAGTTTGAGTTCATAATCAGAAGTAATTTCTATTAATTTATCGACGGTGATTGGTTCTGTTATTTCAGGAGAAATATTTCTTTTGCTTTGTTTTGCCGCCTCGATTGCTACTTTTTTGAGTCGTTCTATTTTGGTTTCTCGAGGTTTTACAATTGTTCTTTTGGTTATCAGCGGTATTATTTTATCTGCTCCTAGTTCTGTTGCTTTCTGTATTAATAGGTCAAATCGCTTTCCTTTAGGTATTGATGTGGCTAATGTTGTGTTTATACTTGTTTTTCTCACTTTTTGTATTTTCTGTATATCTACTAGTATTGTATCTTTTCCAATATTTTCTATAGTGCCTAACCCTTCCTTTCCTTGTTCATCAAATAGCTCTACTTGATCTCCTTGTTTTAATCTAAATACATGTATATGCCTTGCTTCTTCCCCTGTGATGCTCACTTTTCCTTCTGCAAGTTGCTGTTTTGAGTAAAATCTTCGTATTGGTCTCATTTTGTTTTAATCTGTTTTGTTATTTTTGGGCAAGTTTTTGCTCACTTCCTTTATTTCTATTAAATCATACATTTTTTCATACGTTATTCATAGTGCCTAATCATACTCTTTCACTAAAACGAACTCTCACTTTTCGTGAATAAAGCTGGTAAAATAAGAGTTTTTTGATGGTTTTTACTCCTCACTTCCGGTTTCCTCCATCAGTTAGGCACCAGGAAATACCCTTCATTTTATGCCCTATTTGGATCATAGAATATTGCTTATTATATATAGTTACTCTTTGTCCAAAAATATCATTGTTTAACCAATCAAATAATTTTGCTATTTTTCTTTCAACCCTTATTTTTTTCATTTTTTTGTTAATTTATCGAACCTATTATTTTAATCTTTGTAACCATTATAAAATGATGCTTATTCCCAGATATTCCCAGGACTGTCCCATTCCCACTAGTGATATTCCCAGGATATTCCCAGATAGTCCCAGTTTTAGTCTCATTCTCGTCCTAGGACAGTCCCAAGACGTTCCCAAATAGTCCCAGATAGTCTCTAATATTCCTATATTCCTGGACTTTATCGTCGATAAAACGTCCCAAAACGTTCCCAGATATTCCCAGTCCCATTCCTGGGACCATCCCAGGATAGTCCTAGGACCATCCCAAAATTATAGAAAAGTATTTAAATAGAAACCATTTTCATCCTCTCAAAGATGGTATTTTTCCTAAAAAAGGTGGAGAATCAGATTTCTGAGCTAGATCAAAGTGTCGAAGTTTCTTTTGACCGCGTGCGCCAGGATACTGCAAACATCTACGAATGGCTAAGATACCTTTATCACATTGCGCAGTCTCAGCACGAGCTTCTTGCTCAAAAAGCAGAACTGATTGATAATCATGAATCTCAGATTGCCATGCAGCAACGTCTTATTCACGAGCTTAGGCAGGAAGTGAGTATTATCCCGAAATCGCGTGAAGAGATGAAGGCTCTGCTTGATGAGGTTTATTCTCTTCAGCCTCTTCTTGAGCGTATTCAAGGTATTGAGCAGAGACTCATGCAGATGGAATCAAGAAGGCCTATGGCTATTGCCCAAGGGTCTCTTGTTGAGCCTGTGCGCCAGTCTGTTTCTGCTCTTAAAGAACGCGTGTTAAAGCGTATTGCAAGAAATTCAAAAGAGTACATCAAAAGCGTTATTCAAGGGGTGATATCCAAGTATGGTCGAATATCTGCACTGCAGTTGAGAGAGATGATTGTTGAAGAACAGGGTCTTTGCTCCAAGAGTTCTTTTTACAGAATTCTGGAAGAACTCGAGCAGGAAAACGCAATGTTTTTGGCTTCAAGAGGTAAGGAAAAGGTCTATGTGGCTACCCAAAAATAGATTTTGTACAACAACAATGTTTTTAAACCCAACCCTTGTTTATTCACAACATTAAATCGAGGGGTGGTATAATTTGGCAGACAGTAACCAAGAAGCATTGCTGTCGAGCGATCAGGTTGTTTTCAAATCAAAGGTCAAGATGATTCTTGAAGCCTTTAGAGAAGAGTTAGATGACCATAGGGAAGCTATCAACGAAACTACAAACGAAGTTCAGACGACAAATACGTATCTTGATGCAGTGAATGATAAGCTTGATAAAATGGCCTCGCGTCTCGATGAGCTGACATTGCTTGTTAAGGGCAAAAAAGAGGAACGAAAGATCAGTTTTTCTCCTCTTACAAAACGTGAGAAAGAGGTGTTTCAGACACTTTTTACTCTCTGTGAATTCGCTCCTTATGCGACCTACAGGGAGATTGCTAGAAAGCTCTGTATTACTGAAACTCTTGCAGCCCAGTATGTTACAAATATCGTCGAAAAAGGCATTCCTGTTCTGAAAAAGTATCATGAAGGAAAGGTCTATCTCAAGCTTGATTCTACATTTAGGGATTTACAGGCTAAGGAGAATGTTGTTGGGCTTAATTCCCTTCTTTCAAATTGGGTGCGTTAATTGCACTGGTTATTTTTTCTTTTTTGATCTCGTTTTGAAGGTGTTCTACGAGTTTAAAGCTGTGTTCTATTTGGTTTTTTATGATGGTTTCTGCTCGTCTGAATGCATTCTCAAGGTTGTTTCCGTTTAGTTCATAGCCGATTATGACCTTGCCTCCTGAGACAAATGAGGTTTTTTTGAGTACATTTAGCTCCAGCCATCTGTGCAGGTAATCGTACATTGTCTGGCGTTTTATTCCTGCAAAAAGCCCCATTTCTTCGACTGGCATGACTGATAATTCTGGCTTTTTTTCTCTGTTTGCCTTTTTCTTTCGTTCATAGAGTTCTAGAATGAGTTCGTGCATCTTGGCTGTGCCGTCTTTTTTCCTCGGCAGCAGTCCAAATCTGGAAAGAAGTATTCGTGCTACCTCTGTTGTGTTTGCATCAGGCAGCATTTCTGAATCTTCAAGTTGGATCTTCACATGTATCGTCCTCTTTTCTTTGCTATAGATTTTTTTTAGTGCTTAAATACTTTTCGATGTTATAGCATACAGATGTCTCCGATTTTGATTGCACCTGCTGCCTAAAAGATTTAAGTTTAAATTGAATTTTTTATATTGCATTTATTATTAGATTTGCTTAAAATATTTAATCGCTATTTTTTTAATACCCTTTTTTTGCTTCATAAAACAGCATATTTTGCGATTTTGGCGTTCTGAGAAGACTTTTTTTAAATCCAGTACTAACACTTGTCTTAAACCATTATCTTTTGCGGTTTTTCTGTATTTTTCGTTTAAAACCCCGACAAAAACCAGGAACTCCTTGTTTTTCTCACTTTTCAAAACTCATGGTTTCACCTAAAATCACGGCACAGTCGGGATTAGTCCGGTTTTTTTGAAGTTATCCCGACAAAACAGTTTGAGGTGGTCTTACTCAAGACCCTTGGTTCCACAACAAAACTTGGCTAACTCTCACCTTTTTGGTGACTTTCTGGTGTTTTGCCGTACAAATTTTATTGGGTTTGTTTTATTCATTTTTCAAGGCATGGTTTTTTGTTAGAATTTCACTTTTTTCGCGATTTTTTGGATGCTTTATTTCCGTCGAGAAAATCAAAAATATCTTATTTTCACTTTTAACAAATGACATATTGTATTATATGGTCTAATTATTCCGATATATTTGTTATAATATATTTAATACAAATCAATATATGCTAAATATATTTAGCAATATATGGATTATAATATACATTCTAGACTATGTTTCGATTAGTTCTGATAGTTAAAAAGTGAGGGTTCATGATGCGGCGGTATTGCTGATTGCGCAGTCCGGAGGTTTGGTTTTTTATAGGTGTCTGCGAGAAAATTGGTTGTTCGGAATAATCAGAGAATTTCAAATAGTGTTGTTTTAGGCACTAGTAGAATCACTGTTAAAAAGTGAGGTTAGAATTGAAAAAGAAAGGGTTTAAGCAATATAAGTGAGTTTTTTCTTGTCTTCTACGTTCTTTTGTGCCTGAACAGTTTGTTCTAGTATTCCTTTAAGCTTTTTCTCAAAATCTTCTGCTTGTTTTAATAGGGGTTTATAGTTGACTTTTAAACCTAAATACTTGTCTAATGCCTCTATTACTTTAGCTGCTGCTTTGCTGTCAGGTAGTTTCATGTGTGTTTCTGCAAATATGCACATATGAGGGAGATTTGCGCGTAATAGTAATGCGCTTGTTGCTCCGACGATAATTCCCTCGCCTATGCAGGTATATCCTGCGGTTTCTACCTTTTTCTTGAGTTTTTCATTGACTGTGAAATAGAACGCTTTGTTATCTGTTGTATTTTGTGAGCCTACGCCTTCTATTGAGATTACCTCTTTTGCCTGCAGTAGTTGGTATAAATCTAGTATTAGATCTGCCGCAGCCCATTCCATTCCAGCAACACTGGTTATTGCATGGACTATTATCAAATTGCTGCTTTTGCAGTAATATATCCCTATAGGGTCTATTAGTTTGCATTCGTGTATTGCTATTGTAGGCATAGTATTTTCAAAATAATATGTGCCTATTTTTTCACATTTTAAGTGGTCTAATAGAAATCCCGTCGATATTGTTGCTACAAGTCCGTATCCAGGAAACCCGGATATTATTGTAACCCCTTTTGGCTTTTTTGAAAGCACTAGTGTTTTAGGGTCATATCCTCTTTTTATTGTCATTGTTTGTTGTTTTTGTTTGCTCGTATATAAATTTTTCTCTCGAAATATTTATATACTATTATTATGAATTGCTATTCAAAGAGGTGATTTTATGGCAAAGAAGAATTTATGTATTCCTGAGACGTGCTGCAAGTGGTTTCCTGTTCTGCTGGCCTTGGTTGGTATTTGGTTTATCGCTGCAGATTTGGGATGGATCTCCACATATGGCTTTACACTATGGCCTATTGTAGTAGCTCTTGTTGGTATTAAAATGATGTTTAAGAAATAGGCTTTATTGCCTATTTTTTCTTTTTTTTCCCTATTCTTTTTAAACTTCCTTCATATAGAGGTATTATCGTGAATAGTCAAGAATATTCTCGTTCTTTTTAACTACTCTAAGGTGGTTAAAACCGAAAGGTTTATATACTAGTTATACTTTGTAGTCATTACAAGGTGGTTAAAATGAATGAAGACAAACAAAATTTAGACAAAGATTATTGCAACAGATGTGAAGAATGTTCTGATAAATGTAAAGATATTAAAGGTTTAGAGTCTTTTATAGATAAACTTGCTAATAAGACTATCCGTTTATATGATAAATTATCTTCAGAAAATGACAATAGTAATTCTTTTATTCAATGTTATTTAAATATGGTTAATGAATTAGTTCTTAAGCTAGGAACAACCGGTACTCAGCTTGCAAAAGCAAACAAAAAACTGGCAAATTATGATAGAGCAAAACCTTACATTCGTGATGTTGCTTCTGCAATCAATTATGATGGACTTGTTGACGGCAAAAAAGCAGTTCCTTTAAGCCTAAAATGGTACGAAGGTCTTGCAAAAGCTGTTGCTGACAGAATGAAAGCAAATCCACAGAAGGATGCAAAAATTGCAGATCTTGAGACTCGTTTAAATAAAATGGATTTAGATAATACTGAACTACGTAGAATAATTGCAGAACAGGTTGAATTGCTTGAACAGGCAAATGCCCGGCTTGAAAACTATAACGGCGCTGCATCAGCAGAAGGAGGTAACTAAAATGACTAACACACCAGAAGACAGTTACTCTGAACTTAGAGAACAATCTAAAAAATTAAGAGAAAATCTTGCTAATCTTCCTGCACATGCAGTTACAAATCCTGCTCCGCCGGTTGTTATTCCTGGAGTTGATAATAATGCACTTGATGCTCTAAGACATGATTTGACAGAAACATATTCTGATTTAGTACAGACTATGAAATTAGTAAGAGAATATGAATTAGATAAACGCAAGGACGAAGCAGAAAAGATATTAGTTCAAGGAGAACTTAATGTTGCAAAATCTGCTAAAATTGATTTGGAAAACCAAGTTAATCTTTTAAATCAAAGTATTGATGAAAGTGACATGGTTATTTCTGCTATGAATGTTCTAACTGATAAACAGTATGAAACTATTAAAGCAAAAGATGATCAGTTATACGATCACCAGGAAGATATTGTTACTCTTACTGAAGATGTTGAATCTAAGAATGCTGAGCTTACTACTAAAGAAGCTCAATTAAGAGATACTATTAGAACTTATGAACAAAGACTTGCTTCAAAGCCAGCAGGCGGAATAGATAATGATCAAATTGTTTCAATGCGTGCAAAGATTTATGATATGAATGCTGCATTGACTAGAAGCAAAACCGCAGAATATCAGGCAAGACAAAGAAATATTGCTCTTGAGACATCTGTTTCAAGACTGTCTGAAGATAATGCTGTGTTAAGCGAAACTGTTGCACAGGATGCAGAAGGATTGGCTACTGCTGGAAAAACTATTCAGGAAAAAGACAGATTACTTGCTGAGGAGAGAGATCTTAATGCAAATCTAAATCGTGAGAATTCCACTTATTTGCGCAGAGTTAGAAATCTTAGCGATGCTCTTGGTAAAGAACAGGATAAAGTTGTTGCCAAGGATGTTCAGATTGCTAATATCTTTAAGAATTCAGATAATCTGATTAATCGTATTGATGAAAAGAATGCGCAGATTGCTGATAAGGATATGGATATTACTAGATTGCAGAAAGAACAAGCTTCTGATCTTAATACAGTAGGAATAGTTATGGCTTCTAAGGATGCTCATTCTGCTGTTTTGATTGAACGTCTTGGTGAAGCAAGAAAAGATTATGCTCTTAAACAAGCTGAAAATGCGATGTTAAAAGCAAAGATTTGCGATCGTGAGGATGACATTCTTAATCTTGAGGAAACTGTTGTTGACAACGAATTTGATAATCATAATCTGAACATACATATCGATAATCTTGAAAGCGATATGGCCCACAATCATGAAAGATTTGATTCATGGGAATACTGGGCAGGTCTTGGTGGTCAGGCCGCTCTTAAGAAGGATTATAATGATGTTTTGTTTAATTTTGCCCAGGCTATGAATCGTGCCAATGGTAATGTTAATCCTTATTTGAATTTTGGCAGTATTTGTCTGAATATGCTTGAGGGTAATATGGCTGATGACGCGATTGAGAGATTGTCTGATGCGTTAACAGATTGCAAGCTTTCTAGAAAGGATAAAAGAAAGGTTCTTGAGTTGCGTGCTGATTTGTACAGGTTTAATGGTCAGCGTAAGGAAGCAATTAAGGATTGGAAAACTGCTCTTGGTGGATATCTTGGCTGGATTACAGATGTTTGTTCTGGCTCAAGTCTTAAGAGACAGGTATTGAAAAATAGAATAAAAGAATTAGCACCTTAAATTTAAGGTGTGCTTGCAGCGTGCGCTGCTTTTTTTGTTTCATATTCTACTTCCAATGCTTCTATTTTTTTCTTTATTTCTCCGGCCATATTTTTAATCGCATCAGTTTCGTCAGTTATATTCTTCCAGTCTATAGCGCCTGCTCCGCCTGTTGGTGTTAGCATTGATTTAAGTGTAATAATTGTTTGAGTTATTGTGTTTGCTTTTGTTTTTATTTCTTTTAAATCTTTTTGATTTGCTCTTTTCTCAGCAGAAGTCAGACCAAATGTACTGAGTTGAGTGACTGTTTTTTCTATTACTGGAATATAATCATCAATAAAGGTTGTATTTTCTGCTTGTGCTCTGAATAAGGCTTGATTATATCTTGCTGCATCCGATTTACCTGCCTGTACCAGTGCATTGTTTAGGTGTGCTTCGATTGTTTCTGCCTCAACTATTGCATCAGTTAGGTCTCCAGAGCTTCCTCCAAACAATCCAGAAACCCATCCACCCATATCACCGGTTACTTTGCTTACTGGTTGGTTTCCTTTTCCGCTTGCTGCTACCCAGATGCAGATTATTATCATAACTATT
>Ga0210057_1007075_pt1 | contig 13742 bp, 16 predicted proteins | sample CryGeyCG2114_010_2_FD_183968 | JGI IMG/M metagenome (GOLD analysis project Ga0210057, IMG submission 183968) | Groundwater microbial communities from aquifer - Crystal Geyser CG10_big_fil_rev_8/21/14_0.10 (SPAdes) (version 2) | ecosystem: Environmental > Aquatic > Deep subsurface > Groundwater ... | reverse complement strand
CTGTTTTAGAGAGTACCCGCAACGGGGTGAGGTGGGAAAACCTCTCTGGAGTATCGAATACATCGCGGGGTGGAGGAGTGGTACCTCGGGGGGCTCATAACCCCCAGACACCGGTTCGAATCCGGTCCCCGCAACACGTTTGCAAGACAGACCAAAGAGGTCTGTTTTGCGTTTGGGACCGGATTATGGAAAGGGGTCGGGAAAACTCTAGTTTTCCCGTGGAGGAAGGATTGGGAAAACCGTGGGTTTCCCAGTAAAGATGGCCCCCGCAACACGTTTGCAAAACAGGCCGTCAGGCCTGTTTTGCGTTTAGACCACGAAAGACTTGTTGGTAGTAACTTAAAACTTTTCTTGCTTCCTGTGCCGAAAAAGTCAGGTTGGGTTCGTGTGCGATTCGATTGCGTACCTTATGCGCCTCCCATGCTAAGTTAATTGCAGGCAACCTATCTTTCGAGATAAGTTTAAGCTTCTCTCCAAGCGTATCCCCATGATAGCCGGCATTTGTCAGTGTTTCATCAAGCAAAATATCTGCTTCAATAACAGCTAGCTTCCAGTCGTTTTGGTTCGTGGAAGAAAGTCTTTGGATAATCGACTGCCACCTGTCAGATACTGTCGCTTTTTCTTTTTGAGTTTTTTCTAGAAAACGCTGGTGATGCGCTTCCTTTTCATCGCGCAACACCTGACTCTTTCGAATAGTTGTATACACCAAAATAGTGAGCAGGAGGAGCGAGACGAAACTGGCATACACTTGATATGTTTCCCAAAAAACTCGGAACTGCTCAGCTGCAGCAGAATTTTCGCCACCGAGAAAAAGCCGGTACAGAAGCAACAAGAAATACTCCAAATTTAAAGACGGCAATGCAACTGCATCTTCCATTCCTTAATTAAAAACTATTCTCAACCGCAAAACCAGCGGAAAAAAGCACAGCTTCGTTATCGTGGCCCGCCATAAACTGAATACCGACAGGAAGTTGACTCTGAGTGCGTGTAACAGTTCCCATCGGAACGGAAAGAGCTGGGATGCCTGAAAGGTTAGCTGGTACCGTAAAAATATCCTCTAAGTACACAGAAAGTGGGTCTTGTTTTTCTCCAAATGTATACGCAGGGGAAGGCACGGTTGGTGTCGCAACAATATCTATATCCGCAAATACTTTCGTAAGCTCATTCGTAAGTGAGGCGCGATACCTCGTTGCCGCGCCGTAGAATTCATCGTGATACCCGGCAGATAGAACATACGTACCAATCAAAATGCGACGCTTCACTTCAGAACCGAATCCTTCCTTTCGCGTATTTTCATACGCTTCCCTAACATCTTTCCCCTCTTTTGAAAGTCCGTACCGAATACCATCAAATCTAGCCAAATTAGTTGATGCTTCAGCGGGCATAATAATATAGTACGCAGCCAGAGCATCAGAAAGAACCGGTAGCTCTATGCTTTTTATGGTATGCCCCGCATCTTCTAGTGCTTTCATCTTTTCCTTAAACAGCGCTACGACATCCTCATCTGCAGCATTTTCAAAGAAAGAATACGGCACGCCGATTGTAAGATTCTTTTTTGGTGCAAATTTCTCTTGCTCCCTTGAAGTACTATCAAATGGATCAACTCCCTTTATGATGTTAAAAAGCAACTCGGTATCTTCCACATTTTTTGCAATTGGCCCTATCTGATCTAAAGAAGACCCCATCGCTATAAGTCCATACCGGGACACTGCGCCATACGTTGGCTTTAAACCAATCAAACCACAATGACTCGCCGGCTGCCGAATGGAACCACCTGTATCTGAACCAAGTGCCGCAATTGCGCCCCCCATCGCTACAGCCGCAGCTGAACCCCCGGAAGACCCGCCTGGAATTCGCGCCAGATCATGAGGATTCTTTGTTGCGCCGAATGCAGAGTTTTCTGTGGAACTTCCCATAGCAAACTCATCCATATTTGTTCTCCCAAGAAATACCGCTCCAGCATCCAAGCATTTTGTAACAGCAGTAGCACTATATGGAGCCACGTAACCTTCTAGAATTTTTGAAGAAGCGCTCGCTCTATGACCCTCAAATAAAATGTTGTCCTTTAGGGCAAGAGGCATTCCTTTCAGCGCTCCCTCTTTAGGCGAATTTTCTCTCTCAAATAATTCTAAGTACGCAAAAACATCTGAATTTTTCTCTTTCGCCTCCGCACTATATGTAGCCCACAAATCCTGTGTGGAGTATAAGCCTGCACCTAACCCTTCTTGTGCCTCTTTAATTGTAAGAGAGTTGGTATCAATCATTTTTGAGTATTGTTTGCGAAGCGAAGTGATCCCCATCAGTCTGAGACGCTGCATTTAGTAGGCGTTTAGACCAAACCCCTACCTCGTGAGGGTTTTCATCTGCGCGCATCACATTTCTATGTGCATGAGCTACTTCTCCCTCTTCACCTTTTACTTTTTGAACGTATTCAAGAATCTGATTCAAATTCTTTCCGAGTGCTTCTACTTCTTCCGTAGTAAGTGCTACGTGCGATAGCGAAGCCATTTTTTCTATCTCCTGTCGACTAATCATTGTGTCAGATTACTGTTTTGCTGAAAGAAGCGCAATAAATGCTTCCTCGTCTAACATTTTCAAACCAAGTTCTTCTGCCTTTAGTGCCTTTGAGCCTGGGTCAGCACCCACGACAACATAGTCAGTGCTTGCCGACACCGAACTACTTACACGACCACCGAGTGATTCAATAGCATCTCGCGCCTGCTCACGTGAATAGTTTCTTAAAGTACCAGTAATAACAAACGTTTTCTCGCTTAACATCCCCTCCCTTCTACCCCCCTCAGGTTCAAATGACATATGCGGTAAAAGTTGCTTTAAAAGGGTAATGTTTTCCTTCATCGAAAACCAACTGCTGACTTCTTTAGCAAGCACTTCGCCAACCCCCTCAATTGCCTGCAATTGTTCTGGTGTAGCGTTCATAATTGCATCTATCGTCTTAAGAGTACGAGCAATCTCCCTTGCTACCTCTTCCCCGACATGAGGGATAGATAACCCAAACAAAAATCGAGCAAGAGATACGTTCGTTGCTGAATCTATTGCGCTTAAGAGATTGTCAGCTGATTTTTCCTTAAAGCCAGGCAGTGCGAGAATGTCCCCGCGTTTGAGTGTAAAAAAATCAGTTAGTTCTGAAACCAATCCTGCATCAATTAGTTGATCCACAATCTTGGGGCCAAGCCCGTCAATATCGAGTGCTTTTTTGGAGACAAAATGATGAAAACGTCTGCGCATTTGTACAGGGCCTCCTGCATATTTACAACGCCACGCGGCCTCCCCTGGTACCCGCTCGATGGTGCCATCTCCTCCACATCCGGAAACTGTCTTCGGGAAACGAAACTTCTTCTCCGAGCCATCGCGGAGTTCCGTTAATACACGCACTATGTCGGGAATCACGTCCCCAGCTTTCTGAATAATTACCGTATCACCTATACGTACATCAAGGCGATTAATCTCATCTTCATTATGAAGCGTTGCGCGCGATACAGTGGAACCCGCTACCACTACCGGAGTTAACTTCGCAACCGGAGTAACCACTCCAGTGCGACCAACTTGCAAAAGAATATCCTCAACCTTCGTTGTAGCTTCTTCTGCGGGGAATTTAAATGCAATTGCAAATCGCGGCGCTTTCGCGGTATACCCGAGCGCCTCCTGCAAAGAAAGTTTGTCAACTTTGACCGCAAGACCATCCATTCCATACTCCTCGTTCTCTCTCTTGGGCAGCCAAGCGGTATATGCACTGAGAACTCCACTAATTGACTTTGCCCGAGCTGAGTGACTATTTACAACAAAACCAAGTTGTTTGAGTAATTCTAATTCTTCTGTTTGTGTCTTAGGTCTTTCTATTCCTTCAAGCAGGTCAAGATCGTATGCAAAATAATTAAGCTTTCGTGACGCCGCAATCTTTGGATCAAGTTGTCTTAGAGATCCAGCTGCAGCATTTCGGGGATTAGCAAACAACGGCTCCTTTTGCTCCTTTCGCTCTTTGTTAATGCGTGCAAATTCTTTTTTTGAAAGCCATGCCTCTCCTATAACCACAAGACTCACTTTTTTTGTAAGGGTCTCCGGGATGTCCTCTATTGTCCTTAAATTAAGCGTGATGTCCTCGCCATACGTTCCATCCCCTCTAGTTGCACCTCGCGTAAGTGTCCCATCTCTATACTCAAGCACCACCTTAAGGCCGTCAATTTTATGCTCAACCGCATATGCTATTTCCTTTGGAACTACATATCCTTCCTTCTCTAAGAATCTTTTCAATCGCTCCTCCCAAGCAATGAGCTCCTCTGTAGAGAACACATTATCAAACGACCATTGCCTGACTGAATGCTTAACTCTCATTAAGTGGTTAAGCACGCCACCTCCCACTTTCTGAGTGGGACTCTCTGGGTCAGAAAGCTCTGGGTACTGCGCCTCAAGTTTGGCCAACTCTGCAATAAGCGAGTCGTACGCCTCATCTGAAATCTCCGGAGCATCAAGAGTGTGATACTGATGTCTATGACGCTCAATTAAACCACGGAGTTTTCTGGCCCGTTCTTTGGACTGTTTTGAAATGTCATCCATCCCTAGAACGTTACCCTAATTGCGCGCTCAAGGCGACGGGAACTTGTAGTACTCTCGCACGAAGTGTTATACCCTTTTGCCTCCATAACAGTACGCGGGTGTGTCTCATTTTTTGTAACCGAAACTACACTACAAAGACCATCCACCTCATAAGAAAAAGTGGATGCTTCCCCATAATCCTTTCCGCCCATATTAGGTATACCCACACCGTTACAGACAATTGTTGAAGGGGTGCTCGAGGCAAATGAATCCTGCTTCTGATCCCAATATAGTGCACACTCGATTCCTGAATCGGCTGCATAAAATGCAAATTGCGAATCGCGGCCTGAAGAAGAAATCTGTAGCTCTTTAATCGTGATATTAAAAATTGCAAGACCAATCGCGAGCAAAATCCCCGCAACAAGGACAGCCATCATGAGCGTAAAACCTTTTTTTCTGATACCGTATCTCATTGCCAGTTAGATATATGCTCTGCAATTGTAAAAGAACGATTGAAAACTCCTGTTTGCCACTCAATGGTTACCAGAATTTCAACCTCATACGCGCTTACTGTTTCAACTGTAATCGTGCGTGTAAATTTTGATGCATCTCCGGCAGAATAGGTGTAGAAACCAGTAGTCTCATCATAGTTAAGAGGAGCACAGTCGCCACTACAACTACTAATTCCACCACTCGCAGTCTTTGCATCAACGGTAAAGGCACCATCGCCATCGGTCGGAATACCTGAAAGCCAATTAGCTCCTGTTAATGCATTTGTATCGCGCGCATTTCGAACCAACTCAACTCCTTCTTGGGCTAAGAAGAATGCGGTAATTTGATCACGCGCCAGAAGAGAGGACGAGAGTCCGCGGGCCGCAAGGGTAAGGGGTCCCGCAACTGCAACTGCAAGGAGAGTAACCGCAACCAGTGTTTCTATCAGAGTAAATCCTTTTTTCTCAGTACTTTTCATATTAAATATCAAGAAGTCGCTGGGAGACAGTCGTCTGTATCGCAAAAGTGGTAGCTATACGTAAGTCAGATGCTTGGGCGGTACCTTTAAGGGTAATGACAATTTTTGCCTGATTGTTATCTGCTCGAGAAGTATTGAGCGCGTAGAATTTGAGTTCATCAATTTGTACTTCTGGAGCAGTAACGTACGAAAAAGTCGCTCCGCCATCTTCAGAGCGCTCTATGCGCTTATTGGTAGCGTCATATCGATACACGACCTGATCAGCGCTCGTTTCTATATTCCCGTCATGCGCCTCAAAGGCCAGGAGTACTCCCCCATTACTTGAACAGTCTTGCGGGGTCTCAATATTTGAAAGAGTTCCTATCTCTTCACAGTGATAGTCAAATCCAACGCGCATATTGCGAGCCATACTCTCAAGCGCGAAGTTTAGGTTATTCATCACAGACTTAATTGCTTGCGCTTTCTTGTTGGCGTCCGCAAGAGACAGAAGAGCCCCAACGCTGATAGTCATTACCACCGCAAAAATCGCGGTGGAAACAAGCAACTCAACCAATGTAAATCCTCGTGATCGCATGTTACGGAATGGAGATTTGTCCTGTCGACTCTACATCGACCGAACGAGTAGTGCCACTAGGGGAAGAAACTTCTATACGTCCCTGGCTGTATCTAGTAGCGTTCGTGCCGTTAATATAAATGTTTGCATCCGGTTCTGGACGTAAGAAAACAATATCAATTGAATCAACGCCACCAGTACTGTTACAAATCTCGCTTACTCCTGTAAGCGTGGCACAAATATCTGATATAGCAAAACCACGTCTCACTGAAAAAGTGTCTGCAATACCGTCAGAGCCTGAGTCATATACGCCATTTTTATTTGTGTCTGCAAAAATAATGTACGTATTTGGGTCAGAAGACGTTATATGCACCCCATAGCCAGTATCAAATGTCGTTGAAGACTTAAATTCACGCACCGAAAGACCAAATACTTGCGCCTGCCTCACAGAAAGTGCTACGTCGTACGCCAAATTTCCCAAAAGAAGCTGGCTATTGAAGCGTGAATGGTTTGCAAGAATAACTGACGAGATAAAAGCAAGAATACCAACAGACACTAGGAGCTCAATTAAAGAGAAGCCGCGCCTCGTATGATTCTTTCTTAGAATGCCAACCACTGTACAAGATCAAAAAATTCTACGTCCCAAAATAAGACAAGGAGAGTTCCTAATACTAAGTAGGGAGCAAAAGGAATCTCTTGTTTCATTGTATGAGGAAAGTGAGTACTCTTCAATCGTTTAAACACAGTAGCAAGTAGGAGGAGTAATACCGATAACCCTGCTCCAATCCAAAAAGAAAGAAGGACTGCGGCAAATGGATCAAATGCCATTAATAACCACCCGCACCCAACCGCAAGCTTTGCATCTCCTAAACCCATCCATCTACCCTTAGAAAGCAGAAATAACAACAAAAACGGCGTAGCCATAAAAGGCCCAGAGAGTAGCCCGTATACGAAACTTTCAAGCGGTAACGAAAGGAAGCTATACATTAACGCGAGTACGGCTAGAGAGAGCGATGCCAGGTCTGGAATAATCGTATGCCTCATGTCATAGACAACAACAAAGAGGAGGACACTCATAATTGGATATAGTAAGAGAGCAGTTCCTGAAAAACCGAAATAGAACGCGACCATTCCGTACAATCCCGCATGTGTCAGTTCAACCAAAGGATACTGCATCGATATCTTCACTCCGCAAAATCGACATCTCCCCTTAAGGAGTAGGAACGATAAAACAGGAACTAGGTCATACCAATTAAGAGTAGTGGCACACCGAGCACAATAAGATCGTCCCCAAAAGCCACGTCCTGTTTGAAAACGAAACAAAAAAACATTTAGAAAGCTACCAAGCAGTAACCCAAACAAGGTGATAATTATGACCTCCATTTCCTAAGTATACCGATAAACAAACAAAAAGAGCCCTTTGGGCTCTTTTTGTTTCAGAAGTTGAATGAGACTACGGGGTTACGTCGTAACACGCAACGCCAGCATCGTCTCCACATCCATCAGCATCAGCTCCATCAACATTTGTTGAGTCAGCGTCCGCGTCCGAATCAAGCGCGCTATGGCTTGTTCCCTCAAGATCTGCACCTAAATGGTAATCAGAGTTGCTTGAGAGAGCAGTGTATGCGTACGCCGCATCGGTTGAAGGGTCAACTGGTACAGTTGCAATAAAGTCTGCAAGTGTTGTACCGGAAGGACAACCGTTACTTGCTGTTGTAGCAAGCGTAGCAGGATACTCACCACACGCGTCAAAGTATAGTTCCATCGCTAACTGAATCTGTTTGATATCAGAAATACGACGTGCGTCTCGTGACTTTTCGCGCGCGCTGTTAAGAGATGCCAAAACAACGGATGAAAGAATACCGATGATGGCAATCACCACCAGAAGCTCGATGAGCGTAAAACCTCGTGACTTGATGCTCATTTCATTATGTACTTATTTAATAACTCGACCTTCGAAGGCCTATCACCATTATACGGGGCATACGTCTATACGCGCCGGGCAATGTGGATAATGTCCTAAATACCAGCGGAAATATTGTAGATAGGCACCAAGACTGACGCGAGAAGAAACCCTACTCCCAAACCAAGAAGTACAATCATCATTGGCTCAATTAAGTTAACCAGCGTGTCAACTGCATTAGTTACTTCGCGTCTATAAAACTTAGCGAGGGTCTGCAAAATTTCAGACAATTCTCCAGACTCTTCACCAACACGAATCATCTGCACAAGAATGCCTGGAAATTCAGGGTACTCTTCAAAAGTATCAGAAACGGATTTACCTGCTTTAATCTTTTCGGTTGATTCAAGCAAGATATCTTCGTACACCTTATCTCCCACAACCGAAGCAGTAATTTCAACTGCCCGAACCATCTGGATTCCAGAAGAAAGCATGGTAGAGAGATTGTCTGCAACGCGGGAAAGATACAGTTTTATGTAGAGATCGCCTACATATGGTATCGATGTGCGCATACGAGAAACTGCAGAAGCTCCTTTCTCTGTGCGACCATACCGAATAAGAAAGAAAACACCCACAATAAGGAAAATGAGGAGGAATGGTCCAAAATCAATCAGAAATGAACTGAGCGCGATAACAATTTGGGTATAAATTGGAATGGCTTGACCTGACTCAACCAAAATGTCAGACAGCCTTGGGATAACAAGTGTGAGCATTAAAGTCATGACTGCAACGAACGTGAAGATAACAAATGCGGGGTAGATTAAGGCATTTCGTGCTTTTGTGGTTACTTCATACGAGCGATCAAGATAATCGGCTAAGAAGAGAAATGTCTGGTCGAGCTTTCCGGCCTCCTCTCCGGCGCGCACCATGTTTACATAAAACTTAGAGAAGACCTTCGGATGTTTATCAAGAGCATCTGAAATATGCGTACCGCCTTGAAGCTCATCCGCCACTCCAATAAGGGTATCTTGCAGTAGTTTGTTTTCCGATTCAGCAGCAAGCAATCGGAACACCCGAAGTGCAGAAACCTGCGCCTCAAAAAGTGTGGCAATCTGACGAGAAAGAATAACTACCTCTTTGTTTGAAACGCGCTCAAAAAATGTAATCCTCCTTTCAAGCAGTGACCCAGCTTCTTCAGCTTCAACAATACTTGAGACTGTAAGGCCACGCCTTTGCAAGGCGGAAAGTGCGACCTCCTTTGAAATCGCGTCAATAGTACCTGACCGCTCTTTTCCTCCCGTATCTATTGCTGAATACTTAAACAACATAAGATTTAAATAAGACGCTCAAGGATTTGCGGGTTAAGTGAGTGTGAGTAAGCATTTTCTACAGTAATATCGCCACGTCTCACCAATTCTGCAAGAGAACGGTTCATATCAATCATTCCCTCTTCTACCCCTGTTTCTATGACTGTATTAATCTCATGTGTTCGCTTTTCACGGATGAGGTTTGCAACTGCCTTATTGTTTATCAGGAGTTCATATGCTGGAACCAAGCCACCTGAAACTTTCGGGATGAGACGTTGAGAGAAAATACCAGCAAGTGAAGCGGCGAGCTGAATCCGAATCTGATCCTGTTGGGTGGAAGGAAAGGAGTCGATTATGCGATCAATTGTTTGCGCGGCATTGTTAGTATGAAGCGTTGAAAAGACAAGGTGTCCTGTTTCGGCGGCTGTTACAGCGGCAGACATGGTATCGGGGCCACGCATCTCACCGATTAAAATTACATCGACGTCCTGACGAAATGTCGAATGAAGTGCGGTAGCAAAATCCTTTGTATCGATACGCACTTCACGTTGTTCTATCATTGACTTCTTTTCCTCGTAAATATATTCAATCGGATCTTCAATTGTAATGATGTGCTCTGTCCTGCGCTGATTGATAAGCTCAATAATCGATGCAAGCGTAGTTGTTTTTCCCTGCCCGACAGGTCCTACAACTAAAAAGAAACCTTGCTGACGCTCGGCAAAATTTTCAAGGACAGGTGGCAAACCCAATTCTTCAAGTGTACGGATATCGCGTGGAATTAAGCGTAGAGCCAGTGAGGCAGACTCTCTCTGAAAAAATCCATTGCCTCTAAAGCGGGCTTTTTCATCGTGACTGTATGAGAAGTCTATCTCATGATTAGTGGTAAATCGGGTGAACTGCTCTTCATTAAGTAATACCTTTGCAAACCCAAGTGTATCTTCTGCAGTGGTCCTCTCTTTCTTCATGAGTGGAATGAGGGCTCCATCAACACGAATCGTTGGGAAACTACCTGCAGACAAATGCAGGTCGGAACCCCCTTCTTGAACAAGTGTGTTAATTAAATTGTCGAGCTCTGCCTTGTATTCCATACTACTTTTTCTTTTTTCCTATGATTGCAATCACACTTTCGAGTACTTCTGAAGGGATTGCACTTGCTTTAACAATGTATCCATCTACTCCATACTCTTCCGCTTTTTTCTTGTCTGTCTCCTCTCCTTGATTAGAAAGAACAATAAGCGCTGGTGAGCCACCTAACTTTTCTTCTTTGATAGCTTTAAGTAATTCAATACCGTCTATGTGCGGCATTATGACATCAAGCACAATAGCATCAGGTTTTGCACCATCACGAAGTTTCTTCAGCGCGTCTTCTCCTCCGTAACAAACCTCAACCGTGTGTCCCCATTCACGAAACTTCACGCTATACATATCAAGTAAAAAGCGGTCATCATCGACAAGCATTACATTATATTTTTCTTTCTCTTTACTCATTGTTCTTTTTCTTCGGTTACGGTCGCCCCCGCCCCTTCCTTCTCTTCTGCTACCTGTGGCGCTTCTTCGTCTAAAAGCATCGCCCCACCTAAAGCATTTACTTCTTCAAACGGAACAATTTTCTCAGTTGATTTTATGATAGCATCTTCCTTCATGGTGAACATTCCTTTTCTTCGCGCAGCATCACGAAGTGGTCCTTTGTTAGGAGACTTAAGGAGAATTCTTTCTATTTCTTCATCAATTTCCAAAACTTCAAAAACTGCAACGCGCCCGCGTGTGCCGTTGGGACACTCCGCGGTCTCTTCTGCTTCGTATAGTTGCTTACCTTCAAGTTTCTTTTTCCAATATTCTTCTGGTAAATCTCTGAATTCGTCTTGAATCATTTCCTTTACGCTTCCCTCAATAGGCACCGGCTTGCCTGCGCCAGGGCAAAGCTTCCGAACCAAACGCTGAGCAATAGCGAGACGAAGTGTCGGTGCAATTAAAAATGGGTCTACGCCCATATCAACAAGGCGAGGAATGACTCCGACAGCATCATTTGTGTGGATAGTTGAGAGGACTAAATGGCCAGTAAGTGCGGCCTGAATGGCAAGTTGTGCAGTTTCTTTGTCACGAATCTCACCTACCATAATAACGTCAGGGTCCTGCCTCAAGGTGGTGCGAAGCCCAGTTGCGAACGTGTAACCAATCTCAGGACGCACCTGAGACTGAGTGACCCCCTCAACATTAAATTCAACTGGGTCTTCAAGGGAGAGAACGTTTTTCTTCTCTCTATCCATTTCAGAAAGCATGGAATAAAGAGTGGTCGTCTTACCTGAACCAGTGGGGCCGGAAAGTAAGATGATGCCGTACGGCTGATCAATTGCGCGCCTAACTGCCGCAAACGCTTCCTTTGAAAAGCCGAGGTCATTAAGCGCAACAAACCCGCGCTCGCGATCCAAAATACGCATCACCACTTTTTCGCCATAGTATGAAGGGAACGTAGAGACACGAAAATCTATTGGTCTGTTTCCAATGGTTGCTGAGAATCGCCCATCCTGCGGTTTGCGACGCTCATCCAGCTTCATAGCAGAAAGAATTTTGATACGCGCGACCATCGACTGATGCACTTTAACGGGGAGCATGAGACTTGTATGCAATACTCCATCAACACGAAAGCGTACTTTTACTTTGTCTTCGAGTGGCTCAATGTGAACGTCGGACGCACCTCCTTCAACCGCATAGCGCAAGATAGTAGCTACAAGCTTGGTAACGGGTGCATCTTCTTTAATATCAGCAAGCTCTGCCTTTCCACTGGAAGATGTGTCCGCCATTTGATCAAGCTCTTTCTGAATTTTTTGTTCCTCGGCAGAGAGCTCGGTCTCAAGCTCTGTAAGCGCACGCCCGGCCTCACTTGCAAGTCCCTGATAACGCTCGAGTATCTTTTCAAAATCCCCGTACGAGATGAGATGCACTTTGTATGGCAAATTTGCCTTACTTGAAATGAACGAGAGCGCGTCCATGGCGTCTATATTGTCTGGATCAACAATTCCAACGGCGAGTGCACCGTCTTCAACCGCAAGTGGCACTACACCGTAATGGGTAGCTGATTCTTCTGGTATGTAATTGAGGACCTCGTTCGGAATTTTGTTTGGATCTTCAATACTCCTTGTGGGAATACCATACTCTTCACCTTTCACTGCAAGGATATCTCCTGCGGGAATCCCTGCGCGTATTAAAAGCGCCTCAAGTGGTGTGCCACTTGCTACTGCATCTTCTTTGATACGTACCCCGTCTGACTTGGTGAGTAATTTTTTGGAAACAAGAGCATCGACTAAATCCATAGCACTAAGGTGTTTCAGGTGGTGGCGCAGGATTTACGCCAAGCGGTGCAAATGGATTGGGGCGACCCGGTGCTTCTGGAATCAATTCCTGCCCAAAGTCTTGCAGAGAGCGAAATGCTGGATCAGAAAAAAGCCTCTCATCAAGTACAATTCCCTTAAGGTCAAGCAGGAGGACTAAAAGTTCTCTACCGACTTCACTTTGTCTACTTTCTCCTGCCTGTGGTGCATTTTGTACTAATACTGAAGTTCCTGAATCACCACCACGGAAAAAAAACCAGTACCCCAGAAAGAGGACGAGTAAAATGACAACGAAAAGTGTTATGTTTTTGTATTTTGCAAATAAATCTCCCATAATTATTTGAGCCAATAGGTACGCACACCTAATTTAAATTCAAGCAAATCTCCCTCGGAAACAGCAAAAGAAAGAGACGTTAGGTCCACTAAGCGCAAGCTACGCTCCAAGTCTTCCAAAAACCTCACGAAGTCTGGGTAGGTTGCAGTTACGGTAAAACTAACTACAACAGACTCGTACAGAGTACTGCTTGGACCAACTGATTCTTCATTGCTTTCCTCCGCAACAACTACATTTCGCGTGCGCATGTTGTATTTAGTGGCGATACCGTCAATATCAAGTACTAAACGCACGTTATCGACGTGATCAGGAAGCATGCGCGCCAAGCGATTTAGATCATTCGGGGAAAATGTGTTGTAGCGAGAAAGGAGAGCGTCCCGAACCTGTTGCAATTCGCGTGATTTATCAAGCGCCTCATCATACTCCCCTGCTTCGGCACGAAGAGTTTTTACATCTTGGTATGCCGGACTAATATAGCCCACAAAAATCCCGATAGTGGCTAGGATAAATACAATTGGAAGTACTGCTTTTCTCATATTTCAAAATTGCCACCACTTGCAGCGGTAGATGTATCAACGTACCTAATCAAACTTCTATCAACGAAAGCATGAAGCTGAAAGACCACGTTATTTTGTTGATCAATATTAAGTCCAGAAAAAATTGGGTCGCGAATAACGCGCTCGCGTCCAAAGATATCTGCCTGTAGTGCTACTGCATTAAAACTTTCTGCCTCTCCTTCAACAGCGAGCGTGAACAAGCCATTTCCTGCTTCACTCATATCAAAACGAAGATAGCGAA
>Ga0210057_1007074_pt1 | contig 13748 bp, 10 predicted proteins | sample CryGeyCG2114_010_2_FD_183968 | JGI IMG/M metagenome (GOLD analysis project Ga0210057, IMG submission 183968) | Groundwater microbial communities from aquifer - Crystal Geyser CG10_big_fil_rev_8/21/14_0.10 (SPAdes) (version 2) | ecosystem: Environmental > Aquatic > Deep subsurface > Groundwater ... | reverse complement strand
AGAGGGATGGCGGGGGGAGATTGCCTATTTTGTCACCACAGACGAAAATGGAAGTATTAGTAGAGTTGTCCCTCGTGACCCTTCGTTGATTAATTGGGCCGTCTTGCGGGATGTAGGATTTGATAATATTATACCTGATTTTCCGTTGATTAACAAAAGCTTCAATTTATCATATTCCGGAAATGATTTATAATTAGAATAAAGAGATTATTTTTCCTGTACCGCCGTCCTGCCGAAAAGTTTTGGGGGCGAAGCCCAAGCAGGCGGTCAAAAAGGAAGGGGGTTGGGGGGAAGGAATTTTTGCCCGCCTGCTTCCGTTCCCGTTCCGTTTGAGCAAGAGAAAAGCGGAAGGGGGGTTTGGGGGGAATTCCGCTTTTCTCTTGCCAAATCAAAATGAGGCCAGTCCCGCCACCTGCCTGAATACTTGGAAGGCAGAACACCACAGAAAAATACTCTTTTCATTAGAAGAAAAAGAAATCGGGCGCGCGCAAAATGAAAAGAGCAAAGAGTATTTTTCTGTGGTGTGGCGAGCTTGTCGAGCAGTGGCGGGGCTGGCTTCCTTAGTTGGGGGTTTGCTCAAAGAAAGTTCGAACATCAGTCAAAAAACACCGCCATTTTCATGTCCCAAGTCACCGACCAAATTAAAGACCGTGTTGCTATTGTCGACGTGGTGCGCGAGTATGTGCCGGAGCTCAAAAAGGCCGGCGTCAACTGGAAAGCGCGGTGCCCGTTCCACCAAGAAAAGACGCCATCTTTTACCGTACATCCGGGCAAGGGATTTTGGCATTGCTTTGGATGCTCAAAAGGAGGGGATGTGTTTGCGTTCATCCAAGAGGCCGAAGGCATTGAATTCCCGGATGCTTTGCGATTGCTCGCGAATCGCGCCGGCGTAAAGCTCGAAAAGCAGGACCCGCAAAAAGAATCAAAGCGTTCGCGCATGCTGGATATTCTGCGCTTAGGGGCGCGGTGGTATCATGAGGCATTGTTAAAAGCCAAGTCCGGGGAAGTTGCGCGGCACTACCTTGTGTCGCGCGGCATTACGAGCCAAACTTCAGATACGTGGCTACTTGGGTTTACACCGGACGCGTGGGAAGGGGTATCAAACTTTTTAAAGAGCCGCGGATACCGTGATGATGAAATCGCAGAAGCAGGGCTTTCCTCCACCAATGACCGCGGAAATCAGTACGATAGGTTCCGGAATCGCGTTATGTTTCCCATTACAGATGTGCATGGCTCAGTGGTTGGATTCACGGCTCGCAAGCTTAGCGAGGAGGACCTAGGCGCCAAGTACATCAACACGCCGGAGACTGCGGTGTACAAAAAGAGCAGTATACTCTATGGGCTTGCTGTGGCAAAACAATCCATTCGAAAACAGGATCTTGCCGTAATCGTGGAGGGAAACATGGATGTGATCAGCTCGCACCAAGCAGGAATCACTCATGTGGTTGCCTCGTCCGGAACCGCGCTTACTGCGGAGCAGATCCTGCTCATTAAGCGGTACACGCAGAATATCGCGCTCTCGTTTGATCCGGATGCAGCAGGCCAGACCGCGGCATCGCGCGGATTAGAAATTGCTTGGCAGCATGACATGAATCTTTCCGTGGTGCGCTTGCCGGAAAAAATAGATCCCGACAATCTTATTAAAAAAGATCCAAAGCTCTGGGAGCAGGCAATTGCAGATAGGATTCCATTTTTGGACTGGGTACTCGAACGTGCGAGCTCGCAAAACGATGTTGTTACGGCCGCTGGAAAAAAACAGGCAGCGCGTTTTGTGCTTTCTTGGATTACGCGAATCTCGGACCCAATTGAACAGGCGCACTATCTGCAAAAACTTTCTCAGCTTATCCACGTTGATGAATCAATACTCCGAAGTGTGCTGAACAAGCACCGCAGCGTACGCCATCCAGCCGCTGAATCCAAAAAGAGCCCGCCGCCTGCGCCGCGAAAGCAGGATATTTTAGCGCTTTCAAGCGTACGATTGATCGGGCTTGTAGTTTTTGAGCGGGGGAAGCGCGAGTTTGATCCTTTAATTCTTACAAGCGATACCCTTCGGGAGCTTTACAAAAGGCGTAAAGAATTGTATGATGGCCATATTGATTTGTTTGATGCCGAGCTCCAATCGTTGGCTAGGGAGGTCCTTATAATTTCAGAAGAGTACAGAGCGCTTTCCGAGGACCAGCGCAACCATGAATGTATGAGCCTGGTAAACCGGCTCACGCATGGGAAAACTTCTCAAAAGCTTTTAGAAATTCGTAATCAAATTCATCAAGCAGAAGCCGCTGGCGATATCCAAACACTGGAGCGCCACATCGCGGAATGGCAGATACTAAACCAAGAACTTCATCACCCTACTCATGCCGACAAAAAAGAAGACAATCAAGCCTAAAAAGAAAGCACCTGCAAAAAAGCCAACTCCTCGGCCGGCTAGCAAGAAGGTTGCAAAAGCAAAATCACCGGCTAAGCCAGTCAAGCGCGTAACATCCAGGCACCGCACCGCGCGCAGAGTTGCGGCGCCCGTGTTCCATCAATCCACCAAAGTGGGTTCGCTTACTGAGTTGGAAATAAAAAAATTGATTGATAAGGGGCGTTCGCGCGGGTTTATCACAGAAAATGAAATTTTATACTCATTCCCGGATATTGAATCCAATATCGGCGCGTTTGAGGATCTTTTGGATGAGATGGATTTTTCCGGCATTGAGCTTAAATCAGCGGACGAAGGTTTTTTGGGTACGGTTGGGCTTTTGGCGGAGGTTGCAGTAAAAGAAGAAAAAGAACAATCAAAAAAGAAAGAGGTTTCAGAAAAGGATTTATTGCGATACTTGGATCTTTCGGATATTTCCGCGGATTCAATTCAAATGTATTTGCGCGAAATTGGGCGCGTGTCGCTTTTAAAAAACGAGGAAGAGGTGAGCTTGGCGAAACGCAAGGAAAAAGGCGATTTGGAAGCCAAGAAAAAATTAATTGAGGCAAACTTGCGTTTGGTGGTTTCCATCGCAAAAAAATTCACTGGCCGATCACTCTCGCTTTTGGATTTAATTCAAGAGGGCAACATTGGCTTGTTCCGCGCTGTTGAAAAATTTGACTACCGCAAGGGCTATAAGTTTTCCACGTACGCAACCTGGTGGATCAGGCAGGCAATCACCCGCGCGCTCGCGGATCAGTCGCGCACCATCCGTATTCCCGTGCACATGGTGGAAACTATCAACCGCTATCAACAGGTGGAGCGCAGGCTCATTCAGGATTTAGGGCGCGAACCACTGCCCGAGGAAATTGCCGCGGAAATGGGCGAAGAATTAGAAAAGATCCATCACATCCGTAAAATTTCTCAGGATACCGTATCTTTGGAAACTTCAGTAGGGGATGATGATGACAAAGATTCAACCTTGGGTGATTTTATTGAAGACGTGAAAACCGTATCACCGGATAGGATCGCATCGCTCCAGATTTTGCGGGATCATGTAAAAATTGCCATTGAACGGCTAACGCCGCGCGAGCAGAAAATTCTGCAGATGCGGTTTGGGCTCGGGGACGGCATTGCGCACACTCTGGAAGAGGTAGGCCAAGAGTTCGGGGTCACCCGCGAGCGCATCCGCCAGATCGAAGCCAAAGCACTTGAAAAAATCCAAGAAGCTGATACTATGAAGCGATTGAATGACTATTAGAAGCAAATCCAAACGATAAAGCTCAAATGACAAATGAAGGTCAAAGATTTGATATTTGGATTTTGAACTTTGAAATTAACAAATAATCCGGGGTAGCTCAGCGGTAGAGCGAAGGACTGTTAATCCTCAGGTCGTGGGTTCGAATCCCACCCCCGGAGCCACTGATTTTATTAATACCTATTTATATGGCAAAACGAAGAAAAGCATTCGCACGGAATCAAAAATCTAAATCTCGCAAAACAGCCAAGCGTTTGGAGGTAAAACGAGTTATGCTTGAGGCAAAGGCTAACAAGAAAAAGAAAAAATAATACGAGGTACTATACTGGTACTGTGTTGCTAGTTGACTGTTCGTGTTTTATTTGGTATTATAAGTATATTATTTTTTTACCCACTGTTAGGTGGGTTCTTTTTTTGAAATATGGCACAAGAAAGCGTTGTATTACGATTTTCGGAAGTTAGTTTCGGCTATCAAGAAAACAAACCATTACTTGAGGAAGTGAGTTTTTCCGTACGTGCTGGAAGCCGCATTACATTGATGGGCCAGAACGGCGCTGGAAAGAGTTCACTTTTTAAGCTTATTACGGGCGAAGCAAAACCCACGGCCGGGCAGCTTTTTCGCACGCCTTCGGACGCGACTGTTGCGTTAGCGCGACAGACCATGCCCGAAGAAGCCAAAGAAACAACCGTGCAAGAGTTTTTTACCACCGCGTTCAAAGAAAAGCAGTATGACCTTGATAAGCAGATCAAAGATGTGTTTGCTGTTGTTCATCTTGTTGGTATTCCATTGGATAGAAAAATTAAAGCGCTCTCTGGCGGCCAGCAGGCGCGTCTGCTCTTGGCATATGCGCTCATCCAGAATCCGGACATTCTGCTTTTAGACGAGCCTACAAATAATCTAGACCAGCAGGGAATTGAGCACCTTACTGGCTATTTAATGCTATACGAAAAAACTGTCATAGTGATTTCGCATGATGCGGATTTTTTGAACGCGTTTTCGGATGGCGTGCTCTATGTGGACGCGCACACCCGCAAGCTTGAGCAGTATACGGGAAACTACTACGTGGTGGTGGAAGAGATTAAGAGCCGGATTGAGCGCGAGAACAAGCTCAATGCTCGCATGCAGTCCCAGATCAAAGAGAAGCGCGCCAAGGCCGAGGTGTTCGCGCACAAAGGAGGTAAGTTGCGTGGTGTCGCGAAAAAGATGCGAGAATCCGCGGAAGAGGCAGAAGAAGAGATTGTTGAGGTTCGGCGCGAAGATAAAACCATTCGGGATTTTACCATACCCATGCAGGAGTTTGATACACATTTTGACGGGAAGATTATTGAATTCCACCAGGTGACCGCGCAAAAGGCAGGAAAGACCCTAGAAAAGAAGCTTGAGCTTACTGTGCGGAAAAACACCCACCTTTTAATTGCAGGACCCAATGGAATCGGCAAAACTACCTTACTCGAAAAAATCGCAGGCCGTTCCGGGGAGGGGTTTGTTGTTGCTCCGGATGTTTCTATTGGATACTACAAGCAAGATTTCAGCAACCTTGATAGTAATAAAACAGCGTACGATACCTTACGAGAGGTCATGGAGGATTCGGATGATGAGCATCTGTTGCGCTCTACCGCAGCTGGATTTTTACTGGATGGCCATTTGCTCGCAAGCGAGGTTCGGGGATTGTCCGAAGGGCAAAAAGGATTACTCTCGTTTTGCAGGCTGGTACTTATGCGGCCGGGTTTGCTTATTTTAGATGAGCCAACCAACCATATTAACTTCCGCCATTTACCGGTGATTGCGAAAGCGTTGGATGCGTACCAAGGGGCCTTGGTGATGGTGTCTCATATTCCGGATTTTGTATCACAGATTCGGATTGATGAAGTGATTGATCTCGCAGATATTGAATAGGTTAACTACCTAAACTATGATTTTTTTCCGATCACACTATCAGCGCGCAAAAGCTTTGTACCAGCGGTACGAACGCTACCTTATGCCTTTGATGCTTGTGGCCGGTTTTTTTACTGACTACATTACGTTTATTAATATCCAGGTGAGCACCTCGCTTATGGTGCTTAGCGGTTATTTTGTAATTGCCTCTATTGGAATCATGTTTGTACGCTACTATGACGCAGGCTTTATTTCTGAGAAATTGAAGTTTGTCCGCTTGTTTAGCCCGCTCGCCATTCAGTATACGTTTGGCGCGTCCTGGTGACAACCGAACGTGGACAAGTGTTGGGGCGCATTACTTTTACGGTTGAAAGAGTAGGCGAGCGGCCTGCCCTTCAAAACATACTTCGCTAAACCATTGATTATTAGCCATTCATTTGATATAATGAATTCTCCAGACCCTTACCACTATATATCTTTAACTCTCTGTGTTATTTTTACTAGTATTAAGCGCATTTGCGCACGCACACAACTATGCAAAAGTATATCAATATCGCCTTCGTTTTCGTGCTTGTTGCCCTTGGGTTCTATATCGTTCGGCTGCAGGTATTCAATGAGCTTCGGAATGTCCAGATTGGCATCAACAACCAAGCGCAAACTATCACTAGTTTACGCACGGACGTAAGCACCATTGCTGATTTTTTGAACAAACAGATTCAGGCTCAAGCTGCTGCGCAAAAATAGCAGCGCTCTCTATCAATAACTAATTAAACACTATGCGAAAGTATCTCAATATATTGTATGTGATCATTGTAGCGAGCTTGGCGATTTTCGCCATCAAGCTCCAACTTATTGGCCAGCTTAAGGACGTGGATCAGGCTCTTACCAACCAGTCCCAGGCCGTGGAATCACTGCGTTCAGACATTAATACCATTGCCACGTTCTTAAACGAGCGAACCAATGTCCGCGTGCAGACCACCAAGCCACTTACCTTGCCGAGCGACGAACAGCCAGCAGAAGGAGAAAATGCCGGTCAGTAAGGAGGAGCCGGCCGTGGGCATGCGGCGGAGTACTCCGGTTTTAAACCATAATCAACACTCTATGCAAAAGTATTTTAATTTATTCTATGGGATTGTACTTCTTGGATTAATTGTCTTTGTGATCAAACTTCAGCTGTTTAACCAAGTAAATGCCGTGCAAAAGTCTTTAAGCGCGCAGGAGCAGACTGTAGGGGAGCTTAGGGCAGATGTTGCGAATATTGTTACTGCTCTCAACGAGCAGATCAACGCAAACGCCGATCAGGCAGCTCCAGCAGGATCCGCGCCAGCGCCCGAAGCCGGACAGTAGCGCCGGTGGTAGTCCCACTCTGTTAAAAAAAAGTCCTATAGCGCACGTTTGACTATAGGGCTTTTTTTGCGGTAGGGGCGGCTCGTTACAGGAGATTCAAGAATGCGTCCACCGACAGTTTGGCCTCAGTAATAATAGCATAAAGCAATGGTTTCTTGATGGTTTTGCCCGCGTGCATCGGAATCACGGTGCGGGTCCCGGACTGCGGATGCACCAAAACGAGATGGCTCCCTTTCTGGCGGTTTTTAACAAACCCCGCCCGCTTGAGCGCCTGAACCACATCCTTGGCAGTAAGCGAGGGGAGGTGCGGCATAGTGATTATGCGCGCGCGGGAAATGGGACGCGCACTACGCCTTGGAACGACTTTGACTCTTCGGGTATCCAGTTGCTGGCTACTGCACTTTCCAAATACGCTTCAATTGCTTCTTTCACGTTTGTTTCTGCTTCTTCCAGAGTTTCTCCTTGCGTGTGACAGCCGGGCAGCGCCGGCACAAACGCAACATACCCGCCTTCAGGAGCGGCCTCGTAAAATACAGAATAGGTATATAGGGAACTATGAGTTTTCATATAATATATTGTAGCGGTGCGGATGGGTGTCTGTCAAGGTGTTCGGGGTTTGGGAAGCGGCAACTCCAGAAGGATCTGCGCCAGCGCCTGACGCCGGACAGTAGCGCCGGTGGTAACATCACTTTGTTAAAAAAAAGTCCTCTAGCGCACGTTTGGCTAGAGGACTTTTTTTGCAACAAATCAAATAGGGGTATATGATAGAGGTATCCTATGCATAAAATAATCATTCCCATTCTTCTTTTTGTTTTTATTGCGGGCATGGCAAAAGGCGTTTCAGACACGCTCCAGTTTCACTATGGGACGAGCGTGTTTTCCTCCTTCCAAAACGAGCAGTGGTGGAATCCGGAAGTGAGCTGGAAGAACAAGTATCGCGATTACGACAACGGTGATAACAGGGAGGCGTACCTGTTATCAAGAAGCCTGTTGGTGTGGAGGACCGATGCCTGGCATCTGGCTCAAACCATCGAAACAGGAGCTTGGGTTTTGGCTGTGCTTTTTGCAATCCGTTTGGGTTACTGGCGACGGATTACGCAGAGCCGCGAGGGAGGAGAAGGTGGTTGGTTTGGCGGAATGCATGTAGCTAGATTTTTTTGTGCAAGCATCCTGGTTTTTTATATCGGATTTTTAGCGCTCTATGGCTGGCTTCTTTTAAGCTGAAAGATAGAGATGCATCGGCAATGGAAGTGTAAGCGTTTCCATTGCTCTCGCTCTAGGTCTCCAATAAAACACTCGCTCATTGGGCGGGTGTTTTTGGTATCGGATAGCGTATTGATGCGCTATAGGTAATCCGATACATCGTTTAATGTATGTAAATCAATATCGGATGCGTTTTTAATAGCAAAATTTTTATCCGATACGTGGTATGTTTTATTCGTCATTCTGGAGGCGTACTCGCCGATAGAATCTATCTGGTTATTCACGCAGATGCTATCAGTCGCGAGTAGGCTCCTTCCAGCATGACAGGGTAGAAAGGGAATACCCTCGCTCCAGCATGACGGCTTAATTTCGTCATTCTGGAGGCCTGTGTTCAGGCTGATAGGATAGAATCTACGCCATTCCGGATTGGTATTGGATAGTATGTGGATAACCCATAGACAATCCGATACGTAATTTGGTATAATTAAAGCAGTATCGGATAGGTTTTTCTTAAAGAAAAAATTATCGGATACGTGAAAAAGGTCCCCATGCTAAAAAATAAAAATAAAGGCATACCGCCTAAACAAAAGATTGCTAAGAAATTATCAGCGCCTGCTTCAAAGAGCGGCTATCTTTCTGTTGCTGAATCCGCAAAAAAGGTTCGCGGATACTCTGCTGATTATTTGTCTTTGCGCATCCGGCAGGGCAAACTGCAGGGCACAAAAATTGGGCGCAACTGGTACACCAAACGTGAGTGGATTGAAAATTATCTCGCAAACTACTCCGCTAAGAATGTTTCCTTGCTTCCGGTGCGCAAGCCACGGGTTTCCTCGCGGCTGATCCCTGCACAAAATGCACAAAATCGATTCTCCCGATTCAAACAGTTACTCCAGCCCACCCGCCTGCTTGCGACATCCCTCACTGCCACCATCGCGTTCATGTTCATAGCGCCGCCTACGGTGTGGGCGCACTGGGGCGTGGAGACTTCTCTTGCCGTCACCCGATCGTTTGATTTGGCAGCAGAGGGATCCGTGTCGTTGGTTGCATCGCTCGCATCCAATTCGCGGCTTGCGGCGCCGGTTGTTGAAATCAAAAAAGCCATCACTCTTGCAGCCACCTCGTTCTCGTCTATCACCACTCATCAAGAGGGAATTGCCGAACGACTTGCAACGCGCTTCGGGCTGGACACTACGTCTCGTCATGCTGGAGGGAATGTGCTCGCGACTGATAGTATCTCCACGGACAACGGTGTTGTCGCTGGCGCAGAAGTCATTCGTAATCTTGTGCCGCGCAGCCTTTCATTTGGCGGCGCGCTTTCCAATGCTCTGTCTCTGCCGCAAGAGAGCGTCCACAGCGCCATCTCATTCCTCAACCCGAACGATCTTTCGGTTGCGCTTGCGCGGCTCTCCGGGCAGGCCATTGAGTTGTCTTCCAGAATAAGTGTAGGTTCCATTCTCCAACCAGTTGGGCAGTATGCGGCTTTCCTTCGTCACCCTGAGCCCATTCGACTACGCTCAAGGCAGGCTGGAGTCGAAGGGCCTAACGCGGATACCGGCATAGATCCTTCGACTCGGTCGCTGCGCTCCCTCGCTCAGGATGACAGGGCAACCCCATTACTCAACCCCTCCCGCCTGGGCACGGCATCCGATGGCACGCTCATGGTTGGTGAGATTGTGCTTCAGCGCGCGGCAAACGTGTTTACCAACCAGAACGAACCTGGCGCCAGCGCACACCAAATCATCTCCCTTGGAAACGGCGCTCTCTTGCAAGGAGTTTCATCGAACGGGGACGAGGTGTTCAACGTATCAGATCAAGGCAGTCTCGCTGTGCGCGGTGTATCAGCCGCAGCTATTGCGGCCGGCCGGCTGTCGGTGTCAGGTTCCGCATCCCTCTCCGGCAGCCTCATGGTAAAGGGTCCTGCAACATTCTCTGCTATTACCGCAAACGGCGCAGTCGTGTTTAACGACAGCCTTATGGTTGCCAAGGATATCCATGCCCTTGGAGATATCATCGCGGACGCGTTCATCCGAACCAATGCGCTAGCCGTAGCAGGCGATGCGACCTTCAACGGCCCCACCACCATAAACGGCGCCACCACAGTCAACGCTCCGCTCCGTGTGAACGACACCATTACCGCGAACAACGCCACTATCACCCAAAGCCTTACGGTGAACGGCGATACCACGCTCGCGGATAACACTACTATCGGCGGCAACCTTGCCGTGGCAAAGAACCTCACCATTGGCGGAACATTCTCTCCGCACGCGGTTATCACCAACGGGCCTATCAGTGGCTACTCTGTGGGCGGGGTGCTTGGATCGTTTGATCAGCTCTCCGCATCAGATGCCTCGTTTGGAGGATCGGACAATGATGTATTAAACGTCAACTCAACTGCTACGTTTGGCTCACTCACCACATTCAACTCAAGCCTTATTGCGGCATCAATCTTCACGGTACAGGGAGCCGCAACTATGGAGTCCACCTTGGCTGTTGCTGGCGCATCAACACTGACCGGCAACACTGCGATCGGCGGCACCCTCACGGTGGCCGGCGCATCCACCTTTACCGGCGCAACTACGTTTGCCGGCAGTCTCGCTCTCAACAACGCGTTCACGGTTAGCGCCTCATCAACCTCAAGCATCACCACGGCAACATCAACGGCCTTGGCGCTTATTTCAGAATCAGGGTCATCCTCAACCACGCTTGCCGTGTACCAGCAGGGGACTGGTAACATTTTGGACGTGTACGATGGCGCGAACAATGTGTTCACTATTTTAGATGGCGGCAGAATTGGTATTGGCACTACCACCCCGGGTACACTTCTTTCCGTTGGCGGAAGCGCGTATATAGATAACCTGCTCACACTCTCGTCATTTACCGCCACCTCAACTACTGCCACCTCCACCATTTCAACCGGTGGATTCGCAGTCGGCTTGAGCCAGTTCAGCGTACAGCAGGCTTCGGGCTACGTGGGAATAGGCACTGCAAACCCATCGTCTCCGTTCCACCTCCAGTCAAGCGTGGCCAGTCCGCAAATCACGTTTGCCTACGACGCGAACAACTACTACACCACGGATATTTCCAGTGTAGGAGTCATCGCCTTTAACGCCTACGGCGGCGCCACCGCAAGTTTCTTGTTCCAAGACAATATTCAAATCGCCACCACCACTGCCACGCAATTCGCGACCGGTTATGATACCTCAAACTACCTCGCGTTCCAAACAGACGCAAGCGGTACCACCACCCTTAACGCGATCGGCGGGCAGTTCGCATCCCTCGTTGTTGCAGATCCTTTGCGCATTGCCACCTCAAGCGGCAATGCCTTTGAAGTCACGGATGGAACCAACACCACGCTTACGGTGGACACCATTACCAACCGACTCGGCATTGGCACTACCACGCCGTCATCAGCGCTCGCTGTTGCCGGAGCAGGCCTGTTCTCTGGCAACCTCACCACCGAGGGGATGTTGCGGGCGGTTTCCGCGGCAACGTTTGAATCCACGCTCGCGGTAGCGAACACGGCCACATTTAGCGCGAACATCAACGTCAATTCCACCACAGCAACGTCCACCTTCAGCCACGCGTTAACCATTGGCAATTTGCTGGACGTGTTTAGCGGAGTATTTAACCTGGGAACTGGCAGCGCCACTTCAACCATTTCCTCAACCGCAACCAATCTCACTATTACCAGCCCTTCCACCATCAGCCTGAACGCGCCCGGCAATTCCATTACCATTGCCGCGGGAAATGATTTTTTAACGGCAGGCGCCAACTCCAACATCGGAAGCGTGGAAACGCCGTTTAACACGCTTTACGCGGACACCATCAACGCCACCACTTTGGTTGGCGTGGTTTCGGGCGGGGAAAGCAACGAACTTACCTGGACCATTAACGCGGACAACGCAACCGCGGACACCGAGGCCATGGCCTTGGTATTTGAGCGGGGCACACTCCTTCCTAACGCAACGCTCTCCTGGGACATTAACACAAAGCGGTTTGATTTTAATTTTGATTTAGAAGTTTCCACAAGTTCTCCTGCCATTGTGTTTGATTCCTCAACCACAGGAGACACGGACTTTTGGGCGGGAGTCATTACCGACGGAGCAGGGGATGATAACGATGTATTCCAAATCGGCAAAGGCACGGTAATTAATACCACACCCTATTTTGCTATAAACAACGCGGGCCTCGTCGGTATCGGCAACACATCTCCAACGTTCAATCTAGACGTAACCGGCAACGCACGATTTACCAGCCTGGTAGATGCTTCGTACTTTGTAGCAACTTCAACTTCTGCAACATCAACCTTTAACTTTATTTCATCCGGCACCGGCAATTTGGAGATCGGCGGAGCAACCAGCGCCAACAATGTCATCATCAACCGGTATGGCGGCAACGTGGGGATCGGCACTTCAAGCCCGAGTAGTCTCGTTGACATTACCGGTCCCGGAGAAAATCCTGATTTAAGAATAACCGGCATACAGCCACGGATACGATTAAACAGGAATGATATAACTACCGGCACGGTCGCGTTTGATTTCCAGACGGGCGGACAATGGGATTGGGCTTTTGGGGAAACAGTTAAAACTTCCAACTCATTGTTTTATACATCATCTTCAGGAGGAGGAGCAGGTTTAAGTGTTTTGGCGCTTGAATATACCGGCAACGTCGGCATCAACGACACTACGCCAACCTACAAGCTGGATGTAAACGGCAACGCACGATTTACCAGCCTGGTAGATGCTTCGTACTTTGTAGCTACCTCAACTTCTGCCACCTCTACCTTTAACTTTATTTCATCCGGCACTGGCAATTTGGAGATCGGGGGCAAGTTATCATCAAATAATGTGATAATCAACAGATATGGCGGCAACCTGGGCATTGCCTCATCCACTCCCAACTGGGTGCTCTCCGTGAACGACGGCGCAAACGGCTTTGCGGTCAACGCATCCGGCCAAGTGGTGCAGGGTGCGTGGCAGGCAACAGCCGTTGCACCCACTTATGGAGGGCTGGGGCTGGATGTTTCCGGCATCACCACCGGCGGCTTTGTGCGGGGAGCGTCCGCAGGCGCGTTCGAGATTCTCGCCCTTGGAACAGCCGGCCAGATTCTCGGCTCGGTGGGCGGCCAGCTGGGCTATATTTCCACGTCCACCTTTGCCCACCTCGCGGACAACAACGTATTCACCGGAACCGGCAACACCACGTTTGCCGGAACATTGGGCATTGCCACCACCACGCCTTGGGGCAGATTGTCCGTAGAGGGCCAGGGCACGGTTCCGGCGTTCGTTGTCTCGGACACATCCAACAACACGGACTTTGTAGTGATGGCTGATGGAAAGGTGGGGATTGGGACGGCGGCGCCCACGGCGAAATTACATGTTAAAGGTTCGGAGGATAATGGTATCTTAGAAGCCCTTAATTTATTTAATAGTGATTGGGCTTCTGGAGAAACAGGCCAGGGTGTTAAATTAGGTTTTACAATCGGAAATGATTTAGGAACCTCAAGTTGGATAGCCCAAATAATAGGCGGTAAAGATGATGATTACGATAGTGCAGGTGCTAGGAGCGGTAATCTTCAATTTGTGGTTAATAATGCCAATACGTTAACAGAAGCGATGAGAATCACAAGCACGGGCAACGTCGGCATCGGGACGACGACACCC